>Ga0187884_10000079_pt1 | contig 101885 bp, 139 predicted proteins | sample June2016WEW_20_4_FD_132983 | JGI IMG/M metagenome (GOLD analysis project Ga0187884, IMG submission 132983) | Peatland microbial communities from SPRUCE experiment site at the Marcell Experimental Forest, Minnesota, USA - June2016WEW_20_40 | ecosystem: Environmental > Terrestrial > Soil >...
GGTTATGGGTTTCCATCGCCCCGAAACGCTCGCGAAGTGGCTCGAAGAGCCCGAAACCCCATCATTCAGAGGACGACTACGTCAATTGCCACCTTTGGTCGAGGCGGGACTCTGGCCGATTCACTACTGGACGTGGGACCCCTCTATCGACCACGACGATACGCGGGAGGCGGTCGACCTCTGCCTCGAGAAGGGGACGGTCCTACGGGCCGTAGACTTCCCGACGAAGGGGAACGTCCTACTCGCTTACAAGAACCCCGAGTCCGAGGCGGCGCTCGCGGCGTGGAAGGAACGGGCTACGAAGGGGGCGGCGTAGATGGCCGTCGAGACCGTCTCCGAATACCTCGAACGTCTCGACCCGCAGACGGGAGGCGCCTTTGGCGGGCTCGGTCGACCGACCGAGTACCGGGACGCGAAGGGGTTCCCGGTCTACCCCGCCGGCGGCGAGGGCGGCTTTCCGGTAGCGTGGTGGGGGTCTACGCTCCAGACCCGCGATACAACGATTTGCTCCCTTACGCCCGAGGAACTCGGATGCGACCCCGGGGAGCGTCTAGACCCGGACGAGCGATGGGCGATGGAACTCGCGCAGGAGGTAGAGTAGATGGCGCGGAAGGTCTATACGACCGAGGCGAAGCTCCGAGGGTCTATCTCGATAGACGGAGTAGTCTTCGACGAGGGGAAGGTCCTCTCCCGGGCCTACCGTACGTCCGGCCCGGAGGGTCAGACGTGGGTCAAGCATAAGCTCGTCCTCCCGGGAAAGACCCACGTATTCCGTATCGTTATCGACGAGAAGGCCGAGGAACTCCTCTCCGAAATTATGGTCGACGTCATCGAACGCGCGATGCTTAACGGCCGACGAAAGCGGGTGGTGAAGTAGATGCCGACCGAGGTCTTCGGCTTCTCCGTTTTCGTTCGCGCCGTTAGCAAAGAGGCCGCCGAGGAGGAGCTAGAGCATCTCCTCGACCAAGCCGGCTACTCCGAGAACGTCCACGGCTACGAACTCGGCGGACCTATCGACGCGAAGAAAGAACAGGACCGGATGAAGGAGTAGGCGATGTGCGTTCGGTGCGCCTCCTATAAGCCCTGTAAGTGCCCCTGCGGGTACGCCCGTAAGTGCGCTCCCGGTCACGGGCCCCGGGGCGCCCGCCTCTGCGGGAAGTGTACGCACTACGTTCGGAGGCCCGAACCATGACGCTCCGCGCCGAGTCGAGTCCGTTAGATACCGTAGTCCCACCACCTACGGTACCCCACTCCGGTTCGGCGTCATCGCGCGACAACGGGTCGCGAGAACCCTCCGCTAGAATAGGCGCGGAGATAGGAGGGACCCGTTCGGGGCCGGCTTCGGCCGGCCCCGTTAACCTCCCGGGCCTTCTTCCCTGCTCGGAGTGGGTCCGGTGCCGGTACTGCGGCCGGTCGCTCCCGAACTCGCACCAACGGAAGGCGCACGAACGGGTCGAAGAGCGGCGCCTAGGTAAAATACCGTAAGTCTCGTCGCTCGCCGTAACGTTACTTATACTAGGCTCGTTATAATCCCGCCGTGCGTGGAGTAGATACCGGTCGTCTAGTCACCCTCTACGGAGGGGGTTCTCCGCCGTCGGACCTCGCTCTCCAGTTTAAGGTCTCGCAGGATACCGTTAAGCGGCTCCTCCGGAAGAACGGCGTATCGATTCGCCCGCAGGGCCGGCCGGTCGGCTGGCGGAAGCTCGACTCGAAGGAAATCGAGCGCCGGAAGCGAATCGCCCTTCGGTCGAATACGTGGGAGCGGTACCGGAAGAAGGCGGGTCTCCCGGCGAAGTACAACGCCCGTCTCGACCGGCGTTACGGGGTCCGTCTCGCCTGCTTCCTCTGTAAGACGAAGGTCTCGACCGAGACCGGCCGGATTAACGGGTACCGCCGACAGCTCTGCCGAAGGTGCTTCCGGAGGCTACCGAAGTGAGCGCCGGCCGTTCCCTCCTCGGCGGGGAGAACGACCGTTGCGCGGCCTGCGGTTCTCCTCTTGCCTCGGCGAACGGGGAACGCTATTGCTCGTCCTGCGGAATCGTCGCGGAAGACCAGCCTATCGAGTCGGAGTACGCGAACCCGAGCGCCGTCCCGCTCTCGCTCGCCGCTACGCACGAAGCGGCTCCTATCCGGACGACGAAGACGAGCAAGATATCGCCGAGGGACTACGCGGGGAGGCGGGTCGAGAGCTACCGTTCGTTCCTGCGGCTCTTCGAAGAGGAGAAGCGCCAGCTTAGGACGAACCGGGCGTTCGCCTATATCCCGGTAATCTACCGGATTACGGGACTGATGGGCCTCCCGCGGTATATCGCGGTACGCGCGGTCGTCCTCGAGCGGGAGATGTTCCGGCGAAGACTCGCACGGGGGTACCCGGTCGACGCGAGCGCGGCCGTCGCGATTATGCTTGCCGCCCGGGAACAGGGAATCGTCTTCTCGTTCCACGACCTAGGCGATAGGGCCGACGAGAACTGGCGTCGAATCGCGAGCCTCTACCGAAAGGTACGGCGGGAACTCCTCGTCGATGCGAAGATACCGACCGCCGAGGACTATATCCGAAAGGCGGCGTTCGAGCTAGAGGTCTCCGGCGTCCTCCGGGATGAGGCTATCGCGCTCGCGAAGGAGCTGACGGAGAACGCGCCTACGGGCGCCGGTCCCGTATCGGTAGCGGCGGCGATGGCGTGGAGGGTCTGGAGTCGTCCTCTCGCGCTTACGAAGAGCCGGCTCGCGAAGGTCTTCGGGATAACGGAGGTCTCGGTCCGTTCGGCGCTCCACGTCTACTTCCCTGACGAAATCGGGGAGGCGCCCTCGGTACGCGCGAGGCGACGGGCGAGCCGGGGATGAGCGATAACCCCGAAGGTATCGGCCTCCTAGCGGTCGCTAACGCGGCTCCCCGCGGTCGAGCGGTCCTCTACTCGTACTACCCTATCGATACCGCCGAGGAGGTCGCCCTCCTGAAGCTAATCGAAGCGTCGGACCTTCACGTCGACGTGGTCGACCGTCGGGTCGGGACCCCGATCGACCATCCCTCGTGGAACGAGGCTATCGAGGCGGCGCGGTCTTCCCGGGCGACCGTAATACTCCTCCCGAACGATTCGTCGCTCGGGCCGGTCTCCTACTCGGGTCTCCTAGAGGACGTACTCCCGAAGCTCGAGACGGAGAAGCTCCGTATGCGAGCCGTACCTCCGGGTATCTTCGATTCGGCCGACCCGAAGTTCGTCGGAGCGGTAACTTGGGCCGCGGAGAGCGTCGTCCGGTTCCGGGAGTCGAAACGGAAGAAGAAGTACGCGCCCTGTATGTGCGGGCACCGGGTCACGAAGCCGGGGGGCGAGGGTCATAACCTAATCGCGGGGGAGATAGGCCCTTGCCGGAAGACCTCCTGCGGCTGCTCTATCTACCGCCCGAAGGACCTGCGTCTAATGGGGAAGGGGCGGTAGGTACGGACTACGGTACGCTGCTCGGGTTCGTGGAACTCGTAGCCCTTTGGTTCGCCGCGGGATGGCTAATCGGGAAGGTAGCCCTCGCTCTACTCCGCCCGTGGAATCGGGGCTGTCGGAAGTGGGTCTACTAGGTAAGGGGCGGTAGACCGGAGGCCGGTAGACCGGCGTCTCTAATACGTAATAGAGGCGGCGGTAGACCGGCCGCCGCTCTCTTCCGGTCGGTCGGGCTAGCCGTCGCCGGCCGGGCCGGTCGTATCCTTCGGCCGGAATAGGTTCTCGCTCGCTTTCCGAACGGCGTTCGCTACGTCGGCGTCGACGACCCGGGTATAGATTTGGGTCGTCGCGACCGAGGCGTGGCCGAGCGTCGTCTGGATAGCGCGGAGGTTCGCGCCTCCCCGCAGGAGCGAGGCGGCGTACGAGTGCCTTAGCTGATGTGGCGTAAGGGTCGCGGCGAGGTTCGATTCCCGTCCCTCGCGTTTCCGGGTAAGGTCGATGAGCTCGGCGACCTCCGTAAGGATTCGTTCGACCCGTCGAGCCTCGATAGGGAAGAGCGGGTCGAGGTACTTAATCTCGGGATGCTCGGCGAGGTAGGCGTCGATAGCTCCGAAGACGACCTCGGGCCGGAGAAGGAACGCCCGCCGGTCCTTATCCTCCTTCCCGGATTTGACGAAGAGCGCCCCCTCGTCGCGGAGGAGGGACTCTCTCGTAAGGGAGATGACCTCGGAGAGTCGGAGCCCCCCGTACGCGAGTACCTTTAGGAGCGCCCCGTCCCGTACGCCCTTCCGGGTCAGCTCGGCGAACGTAACGAGGTCCTCGACGTCTTCGGACGAGAGGACTACCGGGTCGTGTTGCCCCGGAGCGAACCGGGGAATCTCCTTCGGGGGGACTACGATATCGAGCGCCCGGAAGAGTGCGAGGACTGCGGTCGAGTACGTCTTTAGGGAACCGTTCGGGTCGCGCTTCGCGTCGGGGTTCTTCTCATGGAATCGAGCCGAGTACGCGACGAGGAAGCCGACGAGTTCCTCGGACCCCGCCCGTTCGACCGGTACGCCGAGGCTTTCGCAGTAATCGATGAACCGACGGGCGACGCTCCGGTAGTTCCGCTTCGTCCGCTCTGACTTCCCGAGGAGCGACCGCTCGAGAATCGCGAGGGCGTCGGGCCTAGGCTCTGAGGGAGCGTTCCCGGAGGGTCTGGGGGTCGGGGACGGGGCTCCGGACGAGCCGGCATCGCTGGACAGAGGGGTATCAGATTGTTTAGAGGCCGATTCGGGCGCTCCCATCGGTCTCCCCGAGGTCCTCGCACCCTAAAAGGACGTCTTTCGGTTGGAATCCGTATTGGATTCAGTCGGGGAAGTGTAAGGTAACTTACTTTTTAGTTCGTCGAACCATCTACGTGCGCGCGTTCTCGCTTCGGTAGGTTTAAGCCTAACGCCGTGGCACCGAACAATCGCGGTTCCCGATTAACTAGCAGAGGCGCGCCGTCTCTTCCCCCGGTGGGTCCAACGATACGGGAGGGGAGGGCGGACGCGCTCCTCGGCCTCGCGGATGGCCGCGGCCCTCCTCCGACCCGCCGGAGTATTCGCGAGACCGAGCCGGTCCGGCTGGCCCTTATCGCGAACGAACTTGAGAGCGGGCTCGCCCTTCTCGAGGTCGTTACGGACGAACTCGATTACGTCGGCGGGGGAGACTAGCTCGGCCCGCGGACTTACCCTCGCGTCGCTCGGGCGGTTCGGGTTGATGAAGAAGAATCGGTTCCCCCCTCGGTAACAGAGAATCCCGTACTTCGCTACCGTCTCGAGGAACTCTCTCTCGGTTATCGTCTCTCGGTACTCGCGGGGTATAGCACTCATCGTCTCCTCCGAAGCCGTCCCTAGTATAAACGGGAAATCGTTCGAAGAGCGCTACCGGCGCTTAACTTATTTAGCCTAGGAGGGCCTACCCGGTTCGTGCCGAACTGGCCTTCCCTACCGCTGGAGAACAAGCGAGAGTACGTCCAGAAGATTGTAGGGCTCGCCTCGCCCCTACCCGGAGGCTCGAAGATAGACGCCCCCCGGGTCGCCGAGTACCTACGGGCTCGGACGGAGGGGACGTCCCTCGTCGAGTTTACCGAGACGGAGCGTCGTATCCTCCGGGTCGTCGTCGACCATCGGGCGAAGCTGACGTTTAAGGCCCCGAAGGGCGAAGCGCCGGCTCCGGAGGAAGCGCCGTCCCCGCCGGCGGGTCCCGCCGAGGTCGAGCCGGTAGCTCCGTCGGCCGAGTCCCTCGTAACGGTCGAAGCGCCCGAGGCGCCGACCCCGTTAGAGGAAGGTATCGCCGTACCGGAGGAGGAACCTCCCGTTCCCGATTCATCGCGCCCTACGCCCTCAGCGGACGTACCGGGTCCTCAACCGCCGCCCTATAACGAGCAGGGGCAACCCGAAGGAGAGGATACGGGACCCCACCCGACGGACGAGGCGCCGATTATCCCCGTCGTAGGGGAAGCGCCCCCTCCGCCGGCCTCGCCGTCCGACTCCGAACTCTTCGCGAATACCGGTCTCTACGGCCCGGTCCCGCATATCGTCCGTCCGCTCCATACTTGGTCGGGGGTTACCCGCGACGCGGAGAAGCTCGAGCTAGAGGAGGAGGACGACGGGCATATCCGCCGGCCTATCCCCGAGAAGCTGAAGATAGAAGGGCTGACCGACGAGGAGCTAGTTCGCCTTATCCTCGATACCTCGAGGGAGGACCGGGAGGCGCTCCGTAAGCGGACGGCCCGGGTCGCTACGCAGGCCGAGCGAATCGCGAGTATCCTCGATATCGTCGATATCTTCGTAGACCTTCGGCGGGCCCCGAAGGGACCCTAGGAGCTAACGATGTCCGAAGTGAACGTATCGCACTTTATCGCCCTCAAGCGAGAGGACCGCCGGGTCTTCGACCGCCTTACGGAGATATTCGGCGGGAAGGCCATCGCCGTCGAACGGTCCCTCGAGTGGGCGATTAAGAAGGGCGTTCCGAACGACCCGACGTTCCCTTCGTTCCCGCAAATCCACGTACACCTCTCGCGGAACTACCGGGCGGAATACGAGCCGAGCCATCTCGCGAATATGCTCCACTCGGCGCTCCGGGCGTTCTGGGCGCGGTACGCCGACGGCTATACCGAGCCCCCCGACGTCTGGTTCTGGGCGGTCGACCTTCCGAAGAGCCTTATCGACTCGACTGCGACCCGGGCGTTCGAAGCGGGGAAGGACCCGAACGTCGAGAACTTCGAGGTCCTCCGTCTCGCCCTCGAGCGGGTTCGCGAGACGCTCCCGAAGGAGACGTCCGTCCCGGTCGATATCCCGACCGATAAGGCGACGCGGCTCCTCTTCGCCGAGGTCCAAGCGGAGTGCGATAAGCTCCACCTCGATGTCGATACGCTCCTCATCTCAGCGTTCGAGGCCGAGGAAAAGAAGCGGAGGCCGGCGTAGATGCTCCGGGAAGCCGCGCTCGCCTTCGCCCTCGTTATCCTAATCGCCGTCCCGACAGCGACGGCGGCGCCAGCGGCCGGTCCTCCGCCGTGGAAAATCGTCGTCGCGGACCAGAACGTCTCGCTCGGTACTCCGATTACGTTCTTCGTCTACGGGCCGCTCAACGGGACGTTCAACGTTACGCTAACCCCGCTCTTCTTCAATACTACGGTCCCGGTCTTTTTCCATACCTATACGATGCCGAACGGGACCGCGACGAATAAGTCGAACCCGTCGATGCTCGTTTCGATACCGACCCGCGCCCTGACCTACGGCGGTTACCAGCTCGTCGTCACGAACCTTACTCTCCATATCGGCGTCGGGACCGAGACGTTCTACATGGTCTCCGCGCAGAACGATACCGTACTCGCCGAGGAACTCACGACCGTCTGGGAAGAGATTAACATTACTTCCCTCCGCGAGTTAAGCCTCCTCTACGAGCAGACGCAACTCGAGTATCAGGTCGAGGAGCTATTCTGGGTCTGCGTCGCCGAGTTTATCGTCTTCGCATTCCTCGTCGTCGTAACTCGGACCGGAGCGGCGAACCGTCGTTGGGGCCGGGTTATCCGTCGCTGGGGCCACGACCTAATCTACGGTAGGACGGACTCCGACCCGTGGGCCGGCGGCGAGCCTCCGAACCCGGTCCCGCAACCGGATATCCGGAGGGTCTGGAAGTCGAAGCTCTTCCCCGAGTGCGATACCTGCGTAACCCCGACGTCCTACGAGGAGAAGGTCCTCCATCTCCGGCAGGACCACCGGGTCCCGCACCCGAAGGTTCCCCGCGACCTCTACAAGAGTATCCCCGACGTAAAGCTCGCGATGTCGAAGCTCGATAAGCAGGAGCCGGCTCCGGCGAAGCTCGAGGACGCGCTCGACGAGATTCCCGGCGACGCCTTCGAGGACCTCGAGAAGAACGTCCCGAGGACGGCCTTAAGCCCTCCGAAGCGCTTCTCGTTCCGTAAGGCGTCGGCAACGAGCCCGGATATTGAGGTACCGTAACGATGGCGAATAAGCAACCGCGCCCGTACTACGAGCGCTTCCGGTCGGACGTGGTCGGAATCTACTTCGGCCTCGCGATTATGGTCCTCGGCTACTTCCTCTTCTCGAACTACACGCAGGGCTGGACGTGGTCGCTCGGGAGCCCTTCTATCTGGCTCCTGATAGGCTGGTCTGTCCTCGCGGGCGGGGCGGTAACGTGGGGCTTTATCGCCGGCTTCCGCCAGCGGACGCGGAAGGTCGCGGCGGGGAACCACCTCTTCGAGCTATCGCATCCGAAGCCGATTAAGGTCACGACGCACCACCACCAGATTAACCCGGACGTTCTGACGCAGGTCCTCCCCGAATCCTATAAGGACGATATCGAGCAGGCGCTCGCCGTTCCTCCCGGAACGGACGGGAAGGGCTTCGACGTCCCGCTCGAGATACTCGAACCGGGCGGGGTCGACGCCTTCGGCTTCCACTCGCTCGAGGGCGGAGGACAGGGGTATATCCTGACCCGCGGGAAGACGCAGACCATCGACCTCGGCGTTATCACGATTATCCCGCATACGCTCGAGCCCGTCGACCATACGAAGGTCCCGGCCGAGGTCATTACCTACCTCGAGCAGACCCGTTCGAACTTTAAGCGGAACTCCTCGCCTATCTACGAGGTCGGTCCGCTCGACTCCGGGATGGAGGAATGGCTCGGGAAGTCGCAATCGGCGCAGTCCTCGGTCCTCCGGCAGATAGGGTTCGAGGGCCTCGCTGAGATGTTCGTCGACCGTCTCGAGAACCTCCTCTTTACTTCGAATAACTCCCCGAAGCTACGGGCCGCGTGGAACAACGACGCGAAGGCCGCGCTCGCGAAGGCGTTCGCCGAATGGCTGAAGGCGCAACCGGCGCTCGCCGTCGCGATGGGGAACGGCGAGGCGGGGAAGGACTTCTGGCGCTCGTACGCTCTCTCCCTCCTCTCCGAGCTGAACCGCTCGAACGCGAGCCTCGAACTCAAGCAGGATACTATCTACGAGCACGACCGGCACGAGTACAACGTAGCGAAGAAGCGGAACCGTATCGTCGGCGCCCCGCCGGCGACGAGCCCCGTCTACGACCTCGCGAGCCGGCCGCCCTCGGAGTATAACGTCTAGGAGGGACGATGCCCGATTCCTCCGTAAACGCCCTCGTTCCGGGGACGACCCGGGACGAGCATACGGCCCCGGTCCTCCGGGAAATCGGGGAGCTAATCATGCTCGAGCGGTCGCTCGGGACCTGCAAGAATAACGAGGAACGGTACAACGTCCTCGTTACTATCGTCGAGCGGGAGCTACCGTACGCCCTCGAGGTCCCGCCGCCGGCGAAGAAGGGGACCGCCGAGTACGCCCGTTGGGAGAAGGATATGGCGGCGATGGAGAAGGTCCTCGTCGACTTTACGAACCTTCCCGCCCCGTCGATGCCGACGCCGTACGCGAACCCGCTCCGCGGCGGGGAGGATACGGCCTACCAGTACCTTCTCCCCGGCGGGCGGAACCTCGGGACTATCGAGGCGGAGCATACCCCGTACGTCCTTCCGACGATTCTCCGGCCCGAGACGGAGAAGGCGTACCACCGTGCGATGATTCCCGTCCGTCGGATGAAGATAGCGATTCGCCGGGTCCTCAAGCGCTACGGAATCTGGACCGAGAATACCGAGGTCGCCCTCCGGCTATCGGACTGGTCGGACGAGCACGGCCGGCAGAAGATTACCGGCGCGTACGTCCCGCCGTCGGAAGGTGATAGCGGACCGAGCGAGGAGGTCGGGGAAATCGAGGACGAGGAAGCCGAGGAGGGGCTCGGGTTCATGGACCCCGAGCTTTAGGGGATGCCCTCGAAACCTCCCTTCGATGCGCGGGCCTACGCGACCCGGATGGTCGGCCGCGCGGTCGAGGATACGCTCATCCGTTCGCGGCGTCCGCTCAAGCTGAAGGAGATTCGGGTCCTCGCGTCGTACCTAACGATGAACCCGAAGGTCTCGACGTGGTGGATTACCGAGGCTATCTCGTACGCCCGGCGCGGCGATATCCAGAACGCGCAGTTCCAAGCAGGACTCCGCGACGCGCTTTGGGAACAGTGGAATATCCTCCGCCGCGACTCCTCGACCCCGGACGCTATCTACCAGACCCTCCACGCGTACTTCTATCCGTCCGCGGGGGTCGAGTCGTACCTTCTCCGCCCCGACTACGCCTACGTAAAGGACCTCTGTATCGCGGGCGGGACCGCGGTCTACTCCGGGCCGAAGGGCTCGGGGAAGACGGATATCGCGACCTCGGATATCGCGAAGCTCGCCGGCCTAAAGAAGGACCATCTCGAGAACGGGGCGAAGTCCCGGCTCGCGGTCTACCACCGGGCGGGCGGCCGGTTCTTCAAACCCCTCGACGATATTACGGAGATGGACCTCGACCGGGTCGTCGCCGAGCCCGAGCCCGAGCCGCTCGAGCCGCTCTCGAAGAACCCGAGCCGCCCGAGGAAGCTCGACCTCTATAACGCGAAGTACGTCAAGTTCCCGACGAACATTTCGATATCGAAGAAGTCTATCGTCGGCGGGGATATCCAGTTCGGGGGCCGCGTCTCGGATATCGTCCTCGACTCGCTCAAGAACGACGAGGCGGGCGGGATGTCCGATATCTACCTCGACGAGTTCGGTATCGCCGCGAACAAGCGCCGGGGGATGACGACGGCGGCGTGGGTCATCGGGCAGTTCCTCGCGACCCACCGGAAGTTCTACTCGGCCATCGGCGTCATCGCGCAGGACGCCGTTCGTCAGCTCTCGGCGGAACTCGTCGAGAACGCGCAGACCCATATCGAGAAGCCGTCGATTACGGAACTCGACGAGGCGATTATCTCGGTCTCGGGCCTCTTCTACCAGCAGCGGTTCCGCGACGTCCCGCCCTCGCCGGTCGTCTTCGATACGCAGTCGAACGCCTCGTTCTTCCCCGACATTACGCTAACGACCGTCTGGGATTACGTCTCGGCGAAGCAACGGGAGATGATTGAGATAGAGGGGGTCGAGTGGAACCACCTTATCGAACTGAAGATAGCCCGGGAGTTCATCGAGAAGAACCGGGCGACGGTAAAGGACCTCGCCGAGGGGCGGAGCGGAATCCTCCGGTCGGAGATTCGTACCTACCTCGGGAAGCAGGACCCGACGACCGGGAAGCTCTATACGCCGGAGCGGGTCGCGCGTATCCTCGCCGAGGACCTCGAGCAGGACTGGAAGAAGGAGGTCCTCCCTATCGTCAAGCAGGTCGTCGCGGATATGGCCGAGGAGGACCGCCAGCGGAAGGAGCGCGGCGGTAAGCCCCCGACCCCCGAGGAGATTCAGGCGCAGTACGAGAAGGATAAGCAGGTCGCCGAGAATATCCCGGTGACCGAGGATAACGAGGACGAGCCCGAGGAGCCGAGGGTCGAAGAGGGGACCTAGTCGCCCTCCCCGAGGAATCGGGAAGGTTACTTATACTAGGACGCTCCCTTACCGGGCGAGGAGGCCGCACGAAGATGAGTTTCGGAGTACCCGAGGTTACGCGCCATAAGAGACCGCCTAAGTTCGATACGGGCCGCTTCTCGCGGTTCGTCGTCGATAAGGTCCGAGTGACCCTTCCCGACGGCCGAGAAGTCGAGGGGTTCTACAACGTCCAGCCGAACAACGCCCGCTTCTGGTTCGAGGTCGACGGCGCTTGGTATAGCGGCCCGGTCCTCGGCCTCGCGGGGCATCATCGCGGGTTGATGGACGATAACGGGACGCGGGCGTACGTCGACCTTCGGAAGTTCGTCTTACCGCCGAAGAGGGAGTAGATGCCCGATACTCCCCCTCCCGAATCGAACCGGAAGTCCCGGGTCCTCGAGATAGCCGAACGTATCGACTACGCGAAGAAGGAAGAGGCCGCCGCCGAGCGGAAGCTCGCCGAGATGAAGCGCGTCTACGAGGAGACTCGGGCCTCGACCCTCGCATCTCTTACTCGAACCCGGGAACATCTTTCCGACCTCTCGAAGGAGCTATCGGTCGAGGCCGAGGCGCTCCGCGCCGGTAGTCCTACGCCGCCGACCCCCGAGCCCGGTACCCGTACTCCTCGCGCGAAGCCGATGGCGAGGGCGGAGGCCGAGCGGCGCTTCGGTCCCGTCGTCTGGGACGTCGAGGGGCATAACGTCCTCCGCCGCGAACTCGTCCGCTTCGTAACGAACCGGGCGGCGACGACGTTCTCCGACTTCGAGAGGTACTACGTCGGCGCCGGCGGAACCGCCGGGAGCGCCCATACCGTCCGGGGCTCTCTCCTCGCCTACGGCCGGACGAAGGGATGGGTGCACGGGGAGGGCGGGCGGAAGAGCGAGTTCTATATCGCCCACCCGACGAACGGACTCGACCTCGCGACCGCTACCCCTGCCGAGAAGGACCGTCTCCTCGACGAGGCGCGAGCCGCGCAAGAGGCTTCACGGTGAAGGCCCGGTCCGCCCGCTTGGATACCGGAGAGAGGGTTAGAGTCCCTCGAAGTCCGTCGGTTCGGTCTCACCCTACGGCGGTTTCCTCACCACCGGCCAAATCGCGGGCGGACCCTATGACGCCATTGCAGGCGCTAATCAATAACGCCCGTCGGGTCCGCGAGGGCGCTATCGCCCGGATGCGGATTCTCTCCCGGGACTTCGACCGGGCCGCCTTCCTCCACGAGGAGGCCGAGTACCGGTCTCTTCGGGCCGAGACCGAACCCGCGCATCGAGTCGCCGAGGCCGCTCGGGAGAAAGCCTCGGAGAAGACGCTCGCGCTCTACGAGTCGTGGGCCCGAACGTTTACCGGGGCCGAGGCCGCCGCGTCTACGGTCCGGGAACTCCGTAAGGAGCGGAAGGGATGAGGACCCGGAAGTGCCGGAAGTGCGGTGCGGCCCTAACCGCGAAGGCGGCCGAGGTTATCGTTACGCCCCAACTCCGTAGGTCCCTCGGGAGCTGGATACGGCCGCCGAAGCTCGGCGAGGGAGAGGTCCTTATCTGCGTCCGGTGCCGCCTCGAGTTCGCCCGGGAGCAGATGAAGGATACCGAGGAACCGGAATGACCGACTGCGTAGCATGTACGGAAGCTATCGCCGAGTCCCTCCGTTGGGCGCGCGGCGACCCGATACACGCGCGGGACGTTATGGCGATTCAGTTCGTCGACGCGCACGTCCAGCGGGAGCCGAACGGTCCCGATAAGGAGCTACTCGCTACGGCGCGCGGCTACCTCCATCTCGCTCAATACTACCGCCGGATTCTCGAGACGCTCGAGGCGAAGGGGGGTAAGGCGTGACGGCGAAGCTAGACTACGGGACGGTACTAGGTTTCGCCCTCGCCGCTATCGTCGTTCTCTTCTACGTAGTGATGTTCTACAGCTTCTCGAAGGCGGACGGCTGGCTAACGCTCGCCGATTTCGCTACGGCGGGGCTCGCCGTCGGCGTCCTAGCTATCCTCGACGGCCGGCTCGCGAAGCGGACGCCTCTCTCTACGGTAAGGAGGAAGACATGACGAAGAAGGTACGGGTCGACGACGAAGTAAACCATCTCGAGGAGATAGTCGACGGGATTAGCTCGGACCTCCGCCGCCGTTCTCCGCGGAAGGCGTCCCCGGCTCCGGAGGTAAAGACGTCCGACGAGCCCGGTTACGTCTGGCTGAACGGGAAGCGATATCGGAATACCGGCCCCGTCGGTCGGCTAGACGACGGGACGATGGTCGGAGCGAAGCTCGTCGAGGCCCCGCCCGAAGATTTCGGCCGTCCGATTCCGGCGGTCCGCCATCCGCCGGAGCTATCGGGGAGGTACTCGGACGGGAGCGGGATGTTCGTACCGAAGGGCGCGATGGGAACGCTTAACGTTCCGTCGCCGGCGGTACCTCCCGGGGCAACTATCCCGGCTCCCCGAGAGGCGTGGGACGAGACGGAGGAGCCCGAGGAACCGGTACCTCTTCGGTATCGCGGCGCCGCGGTCGCCCAGTACTTCGCCGCCTTAATCGTTCTCGGCCTCTCGGGGGCGGCTCTCTACTATACTTGGGGAACCCTCGCCCGGTTCAACCTCGTTATCCTCCTCGCTATCGTTCTTCTCTCGGTCGCGTTCGCCGCCGGCGGTATTGCGAACTTCTTCGCCCTGAATCGCCGGTCTTACGGTCCACCCGCATAGGGAGGAACAGGAGAAAGAAAAATGGAAAAGGGAAAGTGGAAGAGCTGGACGGGACTCGGGGTCGCGGCGAGCGCGGTCCTCGCGTTGGGAATCGGAGTAGCGATGGCGGTCGCGATTTTCTCGCAGACGATTCCGACCGTCGCCGGGACGCCGGCCGCGCTTACGCTCGGGCCCTGCGGGAATACGCTCGTCGCTACGCCGAGCGCCGTACCGTACGGGGGCGGCCTCGTTATCGCCTCATGCGCGGGGACGGGTAGCGGCGAGGCGTTCGACGTCGGGAGTACGACTACCTCGGTAACGCCGACGTTCAGCCTACCCGGCGGGGCGTCCGACCTCTACGTTCTTCCGGCCGCCGATACCCCGACTACGACCTGCGGGAGCGATTCGAGCGCCGTAGCGCTTACGTCCGGTAGCCCGATGACCTTCGGAGCTACCGGGGCGTATAACTACTGCATCGACGCGACCGGGGGATTCACGTCCTTCGACGTCTCGTGGTCCCAGTAGGCCTAGCGCCGAACCCTTTCCCCCGCCGGGCCCCTAACGGGGCCCCGGCCCTCTTTATCTTCTCGAAGATAGGTTAGATGTACTAGGACGTCCGTCTCGTAGCCGATGGAAGAGACGGACGCCCCGGCCGTAGCTGACCGCCGAATCCGGCGCGCGGTCGCTAACGTCGTCGCCGGGAAGTTCGACCGCGAGGGCCTCGAACCCTTCGAGCGGTGTCCGTGGTCGAACGACCCGGACTTCCGGGGCGAGAGCCATCCGCATAACGCGGGCTACGGCTTCTCTAGAAGGACCGGACGGTGCGCGGTCTGCGGGAAGTCGGTACGGCTCGTCGAGGATTACTGCGGAGGGGTCCTCGTTCGCTTCCGGCTCGCCCGCGGGTAATGTACGAGGTCATCGTCCGCTGGCCCGGCTACGACGGCTCCTACGCGCTCGGGCCGTTCCCTACTAGAGAGGAGGCTCGGCTCGTCGTCCGGTGGCTCCGCACTTTTACCTTTCCTCCCGGCCGATATGGAATCCGTCGGCTTGTCGAGGTAAACGCCGGCGCGCCGAAATCAGCTCTCGGCCGATTAAACAGGCGTTAGTAGTTAAGTATCCCCTACGGCGGTAGGGGTCATCGGGGAGGAACCCCCGAAAGAAGGAGCAAAAAGAACTATGGCGGACTTGAGTCAGTTGGGAAACTTGGCCGGAGCGGGGCTCATCCTCGTGGTGGGCGTCCTGTTCCTAGCCTTCGCGGCGGCGGCCTTTTATTTCGGCCGCGGTCGAGGAGCGAAGGCCGCGGGCTGGATGGCGATTATCGGTGTACTCATCATCGTGGTCGTCGCTATCCCGGTCGCGCTGTTGGCTACGCCGAGTTCGAGTGTCGCCCCGCCCCCGGTCGCCGGGTCGGCGGTTAGCGTTCTCGAGAACTCGGGAATCGGTCTCGCGACGGGCGTGACGTGGAACGCGCAGACGAACATCCTCTCGGTCGACATCGGCTACAACTACACCGCGAAGGAGTACGTCATCGCGTCGGCGAACACGACCCCGACGGGAGGGTCTCCGACGTTCAACAAGGCGTACGTCATCCTGCCGCTGAACCTGATTCGGACGGACGCGCTGAACTCGACCTACGCCTTCCCGCTACAGGTAACGAGCGTTCCGACGTTTACGACCCTGACGGCCCCCACGACCGTCTACTCGTTCGTCGGGTACACGGCCGCGACGGGAACGACTACGAGCGCTTGGCAGATGAAGTGGTCGGCGGGAACGACCGCCGGGCAGTACTCTACCGTGGTCGCTCCGACCGTGACGACGAACGTTCTTCCGGGCTCGTTGGCGGTTACCGCCTTCTCGAGCGCGAAGACCGTTCTCCAGATTTCGCTCGCGGGCGGGAACTCGACGGCTGCCCTGGCCCCGTGGAACGCCGGTATCACCACGTTCCAGACGTTCAACATGCCCGTAACCATCGGGCAGGGAACGCCGGCGCTCGTAACGGTTCAGTTCATCTGGACCGGCTACGCGAACAACTAGGCGGGTCGGAGCGAGAACCCGGTAAGAAGGAAACTCTCGGAGGACCAAAGACCTTCGGACGGACGGAGAGCGACCATGCGGACGGGGGCGGCGACTCGAAGTAGCGTACGCCCCCGTCCGAACCCCTTCCTGCCTTCCTATTCCTCTTCTCTACGAGCGAACCCGCGAGGCGTCTCGCCCGCGCTTATCGGGCTCGTAATCCTATCCGTAGCGGTAGTCGTCGCGTTCACCTTCCTCGGCCTCGTTGTCGCCTCGATATCCTTCCCTCTCGTCTTCGAGGGCGTTCTCATCCTCGTAGTCGGCCTTACCCTCGGCTTCCTCGTCCGCGGGGCGCTAGCGCTCTACGCGGGTATCGCCTTCGTTATTATCGGGGCGGTCGTTATCGTCCTATCCGTCGTAGGAGTGATATCGTAGATGCCGAAGACGAAGGCGACTATCGAAGAGGTCCGCCAAGCCGTTAAGGAGCATCCCGGAGAACCGCGCGAGTTCTACGTCGGCTACCTATCGAGCCGCCATACGTACGCGTCGATTCGGGAAGCCATCCGGCGGGCGGTAGCCGACGGGGACGTCGAGGTCAAGAAGACCGGGCCCCGCCGGAACAACCGCCGCCTCTACCCGAACCTACCGGAGGACCGCGGCGTTCGCTACCCGTGGCAGAAGGAGTAAAGAAGATGTCGAGGGACTACCAGCTCTGGCTCGCGACGGACGGGGAGATTCGGGTCGACGTCGAGATGCCTACGCCCGCCCGACGGGGACGGAAGGGCGGAACGATGTGGCTCCCGAGCGCGGAGAACTTTACTCACGAGGAGGCCGAGGAGGTCCTCACGATGATTGCGAACCGTAGCCGGTTCAATAACCGGACGATGTACCTTAACGGCGGGGACGCTCTCGGGAGCGGGCCGTGGTCGTCCGTCCGGGAACACGAGCTTCTTACGAAGTTCGAGGCCGACGTTCGGGCGGTCGGAGAGCGGGTTAAGGAACGGACGAACAAGCGCGAGTAGAGGAAAAGGAGAAAGGAAGATGGCGGGGAAGAAGTGGGCGAAACACGTACACATGAAGCGCGGCGGTCTCCATGGTTGGTGCGAGCACTGCCCGGCGCGGGTCCGTCACGCGGCCCTGCGGACCGGGGCCCGGGAGGACGGAGCGGCCGTAATCTGGATGCGACTGAACTACCTCGCGAACGTCGCGAACCGGGAGAACAACTTCCGGCTCCACGAAGTCGCGCGGACCGACCAGCGTTGGGTCGCGGCGAACCTCGAGCATAAGGACCTTCGGCGGGAGTAGACCGATGCCTCGTCTCTCCGAATCCCGTCGGGGCGTTAGCGCGGGCGGGGCGGTCCTCGGGACTATCGTCCTGATTATCGGCATCCTCGGACTCCTCCTGACGACCTCGAGTTCGTTCTTCGGGATGTCCGTCGACCTCGGGGCGGTCTGGAGTAACGTAATCGCGTGGGGCTTCCTCGTCGTCGGGCTCTTCGTAGCCGTCGTCTGCTGGTGGAGGCTCTAGCGATGCCCGGCCCGTACCGCGAGGAGAAGACCTACGTCGGGCCGTACTACCGGGACGGTACTCGAGTACCGGGACACCCGTCCCACGCGCTCGTCGGGACGCCGGTCTTCCTCGTCCTCTTCCGTAAGAAGGACGTCCGCGTCTCGGGCGGGACGCGGGCGAACCCTCGGAATAAGCTCTACAAGTGGCACCTGAAGGGCCGCTTCCGAACCGAGAAGGCCGCGGAGAACGAGCGGCGCCGGTTAATGGCCGAGGGTTACCACGCTATCGTCGAGGAGGTCGGAGGCCGGGCGAAGATGCCCTCGCTCCACGAACTCCTGACCGACGCGAACCGCGAGGACCGATTCCAGCGGCAGATGCGGAGGGAGTAGATGCCGAAGAAGGGCTACCCGCGCTATCCCGGACGAAGGCTCCGGTCGTCGGAGTTCGAAGGGGTCGTCGTAGTCCCTCGCTGGTCCTCCGCTTCGTACGGGGACCTATGGAATCTCGGGAATCGAATCTCGGGCGGCTTCGGGTTCTGGAGGTCGAGCGAACTCTTTAACCACCCGCACCCCGAGGTCATGGTAAAGGCGTGGTTCGACGCCCTTCGGGAGAAGGGGTATTCGCCGGAGGACGCGGTCCTCTACGGCGACTGGTCGGACGGCCGGCATATCGCCGACAACCTTACACCGACGACTACCTACGCCGAGTTTAAGGCGATGGTAAAGCGGAACGCTCGGTCGGTCGAAGAGGTCCATAAGGAGAACGCGAGCTACCGCGAGAACCCGGAGGTTAAGCGGGAAATCGAGATTTACCTCGGCCCGTACCATACCGAGGAGTACACCGATTTCCAGCGCCGTGCGATGATGTCGGAGTAAGAAGATGGCGACTACCTACTTAGTCCTCGTAACCGACCGTCGCGCGTACTCGGCCTATAAGGTCTACCGCGCGGGGATTCGTACGCGGAAGGAAGCTATCGCTATCGCGAAGCGGTACGCGAAGCGGCGGCACGACCAGACGAAGGTTACCCGCCTCCCCGGATACGTTACCGTCTGGGAATCCTACCGCCCCGACTTCGTTCGGAGGGAGTAGATGGTCGAACAGGTCAAGATGACGATTATCTGCGACGGGGCGACCGATGCCGTTCAGCGTGCTATGGCCGAGGCGATGTATGGCGCGGCGGCTCAGGTCTGGCGGGCGTGGCACCATAACTCGAAGGAACCCGACCTCGGCCTCGACCTGATGGTCGCGACTGACGAAGCAGGGAACGACCTCCTTCATCCCGGGTATAAGGTCGACCAGTCTCGCCTCGACCGGACCGTTCGGAGGGAGTAGATGCCGCTAAAGTACCCCGAGTCCGAGTACGGCGAGTACTACAACGCCGAAGGTAAGCGGGTTCGCTACCCCTCGCGATTGTTCAAGAACGACCGGGCATCCGACGTCAATCGAGCTACCGATGGCGCTCTCGGGCGGACGCCGACCGGAGTCCTCCGGACGATTCGGGACGAAATACGGCGTACCTATTTGTTCGTGCGCGATACGTACGGCGTGCAGGCACCGGACTATAACGGACCCGACGCGGTCCAGTACTTCGGCCGACCCCATTCGCCGGAGTTCGTTCGGAGCCAGAAGATAGAATCCGCGGCTATCAATCGGATTACCGCGGAGCTACGAAAGCGCGAAGGTTCGGCCGCCCGGAGGGAGTAGATGCATCCGCTCGCTATCGGTCTCGGAATCCTCCTCTTCCTCGCGGGTATCGCGCTTCTCTTCCTCGGCGCGGTCGCGGCTATCTTTACGATAGGGGGCTTCTTCGCTATCGGCGTCGGCGGCTGGCTCGTCATCGGCGGCGGGGTCCTCATCCTCGCGGGGGTCTTCCTATGAAGGAGAGTCTCGTCCTCAAGCGAATCGACGATAAGATAGACGAGGCGGTTAAGGCGGCGCAGGACCCGCGGGCCGATTCGATGACCCGCTACGGCCGGCAGATGTTCGCGAACGGCCTACGCCTCGCTCGCGATATGATTGCTACGGACGATGACCTAGCCTTCCCCGCCCTTACGCCCCGAGAGATGGCTCGACGGGCTCGGAGGGAGTAGATGGTCGAACGCGAATCCCGTTACGGATTCCTCCGTCACTACGCGCAGGGTTGGGTCCTCGATAGCGTCTACGATACCGAGACGGAGGCCCGGAAGGTTGCCGAGAAGGAGACGGAGTCTCCCCCGGACGCTGAGGGCGTTCTTCTCGTTAAGCTCCTCGGCTCCGTCTCGAAGGGAAGGTACCGCTCCTACGACCCGTTCCCGGAGGGGAACTTTACGATGACGCCGGTTCGGAGGGAGTGACTTTCCGCTACTAAGGAGAATGAAGGAGGAAAAGGAAAATGTGGAACGAAGAGCGTAGACTAAGGGCGAACGAACGAGCCGTCGCGGGGGTAGCCGGGCACCCGGTTATCGTCGGGTTAATCTTTGCGGTAATCGCGCTCGTACTCCTCGCGATTCTGGACCCCGCCGCGGTCGTCGTCTCGTTCGCGGCGATTCTGGTCATCTTCGGGGCGTTCCTCTTCGGAGCAACGGCCCGAATCGGTCATCTCTGGGGAGCGCTCGCCGGTGTCCTTCTCCTACTGGTAGGGGTTGTCCTACTTGTAGTCGGATGGACTCTCGGTATCCCGTAGGAGTAGGACGATGCCGAAGTTCTTCGAGTGGCCCCGGAACCTACGAGGCGACGAACGGGGGATAGACAAGATTCTCGGGTGGATACTCGGCATCGCCGTTATCCTCCTCCTCGTCATCGTCCTCGTCGATATCCAGTACCTCGCGGCTATCGTCGCTATCCTCCTCGGGGCGGTCATCCTCTACGTCGGGAAGGGGAACGTGATTACTAGCGTCATCGGCGGTATCGTGGCGGTCGTCGGCGTGGTTCTACTCTTCATGGTCGCGGTCGGAGGGAGTCTGCATCTCTAGGCAGGGGAGGGTATAGGTCGTGGCGCACGCTTGGGTCTGGGCAGTAGTCTCGCTCGGGGTAATTATTGCCGTCGCCTCCTTCGCCCCGCTCCCCGGGTACTACGACGTCCAAGTGAGCGTTACGGCCGGCGAGCTAGCCCTAATCTTTACGACCGTCTTCTGGATACAGAGCGTTAACTCGCACGTTACGGGTCAGTCGACTATCCTCGACTGGGGCGGTCTACTCGGGATAGGGCCCCCGGCGCTAACGGCTACGTTCACGATGACCGTCTGCCTCGGGTCCTCTCATTGTACCTCGAAGTCGGAGAACCAATGGTTCCCGAGCATCCCGATAATCAACGGGGGCTCCCTTACGGCGACGACGAACTTCGAACTCGGGTATATCCCCGCGGGGAACTACCCGATTTCCGTTACGCTGACCCAGAGCGGCTCGTCCGTCGCGACTGGCTCGGGGAGCATCTGCGTCGGGGGAGGATGCTGATGCCGACCGTCTGGCTCGACGAGAACGGCCATACGATTCCCTACGACCCGTTCGTCGACCATCCGATGTGCCCCTGCGGAGCGATACCGACTCGCCTCGTCGAGGTCGACGAGAACGGGAAGCTCGTCGCGGGCGACCCGAACGACCGTTGGGTCCTCGGGACCGGCGAGGCGCGCCGAGGGAAGACCGTACGGGCCCGCTACGACCTCTACGGCCACCCGACCATCGGGGAGCACCAGTACGACCGCCTAACGAAGGCCCTCGTACGGAAGGGAACGGTCGGGGTCGTTACCGGAGCGGCGTGGGCCGGGGAGCCCGGACCCGGCGAGCCTATTCGGGTCGGCGTCCGCTGGAACCCGCGGCTCGTCGGGACCTACAAGTTCACCGAGGGGAAAGGTCGCCAGCCCCTCGAGGTAATCGAGGAAGACGCCTCGGCGATTCGGAGGGAGTAGATGGGGTGGACGTGCTTTACGCCCGAGCGGGGGGCGCGGACGGAGGAGCTACTTCGTAGCGAACTCGGCGGCGAGGGCGGCTACGAAATCCTCGGTATCGCCGTTCGGAAGGCGGAGTTCTACGACGTCGGCGTCCGTTCTTCGGTCGCCTACCTCGCCGTCCGGAGCAAGAACTACCCGACGCCGTCGGCGCTCGTCGTCCTCGTTACCCGGAAGAACGGCGCGTTCTGCTACAAGGATATGTCGGAGGATATGGGTCCGAACGAGGACCATTGCCCCGAGAGTATCCTCCGCCTCCTCGGCCCGATTACCGGCGACGAGATGGGCTACGCCCGAGCTTGGCGGGAGCGGGCGTGGGCGAACCTCGGGAAGGCCCCGCCGGAACTACGGAGGGAGTAAGAATGGACCCACGCTGGATAGCCTCGACCGCGATTCTGCTGACCGGGCTCGGGATGCTCCTCGTCGGGCACTTCTATGGGGTATCGGAATACCTCGTCTTCGGGGTTATCGTCCTCGTCCTCGGTATCGTGCTCTCGGCGGCGTTCGCAGGGCTTACCGACTGGCGGGCGTTAATCATCCTGACCTTCGGACTCCTCATCTTCTTTACGCTCGCCGACGTCTACAACCTCTTCGGTCTATCGGGGTGGGTCTGAGGCTCAACGGAATAGGAAGGAGAAAGGAACATGAAGCAGATACTAGCGTTCGTGATAGGGGTAGCTCTCTTGGTCGACGTCTCTCTCTTCGTCGGCCTCGGGTTCGGTTTCGGAGCCCTCTCCGTGACCGGCTCGAACAATCTACAGACCTGTAACTCGTCGGACCAGTACTGCTGGACGATGAGCCCGGGTTGGGCCTCCCCCGATAAGCAGCAGGGAATCCAAATCAATATCGAGTCGAGCGTCCAGCAGGGAGCGAATCCGATTACGACGATGCTCTCGGGGGACCAGAGTACCTCGGTCAGCTTCGGTATGTACGCGCAACTTTCTCCGTACGACGCCTGCCCTCGGTCGGGCGCTTGGCAGGGCGGTTACGAAGCGTGGTGGGTTATCGTCTGGCCCCAGTCCGTCTCGGGGTCTATCGACGGGACGCAGTTCACGGGCTCGACCTGGTCGGGGCAGAACCTCGCCCAGAACGATAGTATCTCGGCGGGCCTCGCGGACCTAGTCGGTTGCCAAGCCGGTACGGGATACAACGATAACGGACCGACCGGGAACCTCTATACGCATACGGTAACGCTTACCGGGCTCTACCCCGTCATGACGATGAATCTCTACTTCGGTACGTACGGACAGTGGTGCGATAAGTACGCGGGTTCCGTTACGAACCAATGCTACGGTCTCTCGCAGGCGATTACCGAAACCTACGGGGCCGGAACGGGGAATAACGGAGGCTGGAACGCCGAAGCCTCGGCCTCGTTCGTCTGGCAGTCCGCGCAGGCTTCCTTCCAGTTCGTCGACCCGCAGAACAACTATAACGGCGGGACGCTAACCGCGATTTTCTATACCGCCTATAACGGGGCGAACGGCTACAAGTTCTCTATCGATACCCCGTCGGAACGGCCGAACGGCGGCCAGCTCGATACGAACTTCGCGAATAACCCGATGACGATTCCGAACTTCTGTACTACGGGATGCGAGTACAAGTGGGCTATCCCGAAGACCCTCGATACGAACCTCTCGGGGCACGACGTCCAATGGGACCTTTGGTCCGGAGTCCTCTCGGCCTCGACGGTAGCGGAGCAGATAACGCAGTTCACCGTTATCAATCCACTCTACGCTCCGACGACCCCCGTCGTTACCTATACGAGTAGCGGAGCGGGCATCTACCCGGCGGTCGGCGATACGGTTACCCTGACCGTCTACTCGAACGCCTCGCAGGACTCGGGGATGGTCCAGAGCATCGACGTCGAGGTCTACTACCTCTCCCCGGGGCAGGGCGTATCGTCCGCGCCTTCGTGCGGTTCGGCTCCGGCTTGGGTGACGCCCTGCCCGAACGGGCAAATCCTCGTCGTAACGCACGACGGAAAGAACGCGGTCGGGACGTACACCTTTAAGGTAAACCCGCCCATCGGAGATACGGCTATCGCGGTCGCGGCGGTATCCGCCTCGAATATCTCCCCGTCGCTCTTCGGCTACCAACTTATCAGCATTAAGGCTTCCGACTGCGCGCCGGGCGCTACCTGCGACCCGCTTCAGTCGGGGGTAACGACTTGGGAGATTATCGGGCCGATACTCCTGATGGGGGCTTTCATCCTAGGGGCGGTCCTCCTCGTCCTACTCGTTCCGATACCGCCGTGGGTCCGCTTCGCGCTACCTATCGCGGTCGTAGCCATACTGATACTCCTCTATGCCCTCGGCTGGATAACGGGGCTCTTCGTACCCGGCGGAGCCTTTAACTCGGCGGTGGCTTAGGGGAGGAGAAAAGAAAATGAGCGCACAGGTCGGCGGAGTACTAACGGCGGTCGGAGCTATCGGGCTCGTTATCGGGATTCTCGGAGCGTTCGGTATCGTTCCCGGTCTCGCGGTAACCTGCGTCTCGAACTGCGGTACCGGGATTACTCCCTCGTTCTCGGTATCCCAGAACGGGTATGCGATTTACCTGAACGATACGTCCCACTGGGCGAACTCGGCCGATAGGAACGGCTACCTGACGTTAAGCGTCAATTGGGGCGATAGTACGCCGGCCTCGGCCTTTACGCCCCCGAATAACCAGCTCCCTATCTCGCACATGTTCGAGCACGTCTACGTCGCGGCCGGGACCTATACGGTAGCAGAGACTATCGCGCACGAACAATGCGCCGGCGGGCGGGGCGGCGTCCACTGCAAGACGACCGATATCGTCGCGCAGGGTCAGTTCGCCATCTCGGGCATCGGGGGGCAGAACAAGTACGTCCCGGGCTTTACCTATACGACTGCGACGGGGAACGTCGTTAACGTTAAGGATACCTCGACGACCTACGGCTCCCCGACCCTGACCTCGATTAAGTTCGTCTGGGGCGACGGGTCTACGAACAGCCCGACGGCGCTCGGGTTCTCCCTCTCGCATACCTACGCCGCCGCCGGGAACTATACCGCTACGGAGACGATATCGTGGACCTACGTCGGCGAGCCCTTCTCGGCGCCGTTCTCGACTACGATACCGGTAGGCTGCTCCAGTTGTACGAACGTAGTGACCGTTAACGTAGACTTTTCGACGAGCTTCGTAAACTACACGCTGGCGGTAAAGGATACCTCGACGACCGTCGGCTCTCCGACGGTTACGGGTCTAGCGCTCGCTTGGGGCGACGGCCAGACGGGTTCGGCGAAGGCGCTCGGGGCTAACTTTACCCATACCTACTCGACGTACGGGAACTACTCGCTTACCGAGACCGTATCGTGGACCTACTCGGGGAACTCGTACTCGGCGACCTCGAACGCTACGGTATCGCTCCCCTGCTTCGGGACTTGCGGAACGAAGACGAACACGACGACGAACTCGACCTTCTCGTTCAACCTCGTAACGGGAGTCCTTATCGTCGGGTTCGGAACGCTCGCCCTCCTCGGGTTCCTCGTAATGCGGTTCCCGGTCTACGGAACGGTCATCATCCTCGTCATGTTCGCGCTCGGCGGGGCCATCGGCTACGTAGTCGGGGGTCTCTAGGGACGCTCTAAGGGAAAGGAGGAAAGAAGATGAATCAGTGGTCGGGAATCCTAGCGGTAATCGGGGTCGTCGGGCTCCTCGTCGGAATCTTCGGGGCTATCGGGACGATTCCCGGCCTCGCAGTAACCTGCCCGACGACCGCTATCGTAGGGGGTAGCACGGCGTTACCCCGCTGCGGCGGTACTCCCGAGATTACGGCGTACCTTACGGTCGCCCCGGGAACGACCGGCGCGAACGTTACCATCTCGGGGGCCTACTACCCCTCGGGGATGACGCAACCCGTCGTCTCGTTAAGTATCGATAGCGCGTCGGTCGCGCTCACCGCGACTACGAAGGTAAACTCGGTAGACGCCTATACGAATGGGCCCGCGTTCTACACGCTCTCACCGGGGAACCATACCGCAAAGGCGACCGCTACGTCTTCGTATCTCGGAACGAAGTACTCGGCTACGAGCGAGTCTATCGCGTTCATCGTCGGGTCGAACTCGCGGTGCCAGATAAACTGCAATACGACGAAGTGGTCGATTACCCCCGCGTTCAAGTATACCTCGACCTCGGCCGGGGTCCTTACGGTAATCGATACCTCTACAGTAAGCGGCGTTACCGGGGTCACGTTCGCTTGGACCTTCGGGGACGGCAGTACCGGCTCGGGTTCGAATGCGACCCATACCTACGCCGCGAGCGGGGGCTATACGGTAACGGATAAGGTTACCGGAACGACGTACCTCGGGGTAGCTACGGCGAGCGCAAGCCACGTCGTGAACATTACGGTAGGGACGACGACTCCGAACAATCAGACCTGCGGAACCCCGACGACGCCGATATGCGTCTCGACGGGTCCTCCTCCGCCAGCTCCGTCGGTTGAGCCGTTTAACGCCGCGACGGGCCTGCTGATTATCGGCTTCGGCGGGCTCTTCGTAGCGGCGATTATCCCGGGGAACCCGGAATGGCGGGCTATCCTCGCTATCGTCGCGCTCGTCGTCGGCTTCGGGGCAGGGTACTTCGTCGGAGGACTCGGCCCGCTCTAGGGCGGCCTGAAGGAAAGGAGAAAGGGGAGGAACCCGAGCGGAGGGGGAGGGAGCGAAGATGTTCACCCCGGAGGACGCCTACGGGAAAGGCCCATACGAAATCTGGTACCTACCTCGGTACCGCCCGACGGGGCCCGGCCACGACCTCTCCCACCCTGAGATGCGCGCGGCGTTCGGGACGAACTCGAAGTACTTCCGTGAGAACCCTATTACCGTCGAGGAGGTCGAGCATACCTACGCCCGGATGGGCTCGATAGCCGCGACCGGCCTCGAGGACGTCTGGGCGAAGATGCAGGGCGAGAACTGGGGGCGGGGCGAGGAGTCGAACGCCTTCCTCCGGAAGGTCGGTACGGGCCATACCTCGATGATGATGGGCGACGTTATCCAGCACGGAGGGAAGTGGTTCATCGCCGACGAGGTCGGCTTTACCGAGATTGACCGAGCCCCCTCGGGCCGCGGCCTACGGAGGGAGTAGATGCCGAGCGATAAGGTCGTAATCGAAATCGACGGGAAGGCGCTTATCGCCGCCCCCGACGGTCCGGTGTTTATCCGCGAGCGGGCGATACAAGAGATTCGCCTAACGAAGCGGTACGACGAGGAGGAGATGAAGTTCGTCGAGAAGGACTCGACCTTTACCGCCTCCTGCGAGAACGCCTACCTAAAGGTCCGCGATGCGTGCTCGGGCCGAGAGTGGCACGAGGCGAAGGTCACCGATAAGGGGAAGACCCCGAGCCACGCGCCGTACCGCTGGAGCGTCGCGATTCACTACGAGCGGCCGGGGACCCGTGGGATGTTCAACCGGCTAATGGAGGAGTAACGATGCCCGAAGAGTACCCCCTCCGCGTTAAGCTCGAGTGTCGGAAGTGCGGGCGCGAGGTTCACGTCGACGGACGATACGTCCGTCACCAGGGCGGCGCGGTCTCCTTCATAGTCCATAACACGGATAAGCCGTGCTACCTCTGTACCTCGGACGAGCGGGCGGACGCCGCTCGGAGGGAGTAGATGGTCGACCCGAGCGTCCTCCGGAAGGCCGAGAAGCGTCTCTCGGAAGAGACGCGCTATACCTTCTATCTCGGCCCGATACGCCGGAACCGGGTCGAGGTCGAGGTCTACGACCCGTCGTACCCGGACGCCGGTCGACGGGCCATCTTCTCCGTCCCCCTCTCGAAGCACGCCGGTCTTAAGGAGGTCGTCCGTCGCGTAAGCGCGGGGTTCGACCGTTACGGTTCTCTCCCTCCGGTTTATCGGGAGCCGAGCGCTCTCGGGGAGGCGGGGGAGGGATAAGGAAAGAAGAAAATGTCGGCAAAAGTATGGGTCGGAATCGGAGCCGCTATCGCCATCGTCGTACTGCTCTTCCTGACGATTTGCGCGCAGGGCGCGCCGTCGGCACCGACGGCCTCGACGGGAGCTACGCTAAACCCGTCGACGGCGCAGTCGGTTCAGGTCACCCTGAAGACGCAGTTCTACTCGTTAGTCGCGCCGAATACGATTTACCAGATAGGCGCGAAGTTCATCTACTCGGTCGTCGAGACCGGCGGGGGCGGGAATCCGGTAATCCTCGCTACGAACCTTACCGCCTCGGCGACGTCTATCTCCGTCGGGTCGAATAACCTCTATACGATGATAGGGGCGTTCACGGTAACGACCGTCGCGGTCTGCTCGTCCCCGCTGACCTGCGGGACGGCGCCGGAGAACCTGACGATTACCGCGACGGCGGACGTCTCAACGTACCTCGCCTTCTGGACGAGCCCTACGTCGACTATCGTATTCTCGAACGTCGCTACCTATACGAACGTTCCGGCGGTCGTCGCGCCGAACCCGAGTTCGTACTACCTCGAACTCTACCTCCCGATAACCGGGATTTTCTTCGTCGGGCTCCTAGCGTTTACGATAATGCGTCCGAACGACTACTCGGTCGTCTTGACCTTTATCGCGGGTATCGCTATCCCGGTCGAGTTCATCCTCTGGGCGTACGTGCTCTAAGGGAGTAACCGAGAGAAGAAGGGGAAGAAAATGAAGCGGAAGGGGAGCTACGCGACGCTCGTTCTCGTCGCGCTCGTCGCCGTAGTCTTCGGTCTTAGCGCCGTACACGCCGCACCGACCGCGAACCTGACCGGGTCGAGCGGACTCCAGCCGGACGCCGTCCCGCCGGCACCGACGGGCCTTACCGCGACGGCGACGAACGCTACGGTTATCCATCTCGCTTGGACGAACCCGGTCGGGGCGCTAACCGATAACGAGTACTACGAGTTCGCAGCCGCCGCCTGTTCTGGCGGCCATAGTACCGTCGATATCGGTTCCGTCGTAACCTCCGCGAACGTCGGCTCGCTCTCTTCGGCGACCTCGTACGGCTTCGAGGTCCTCGCTAAGAATGCGACCGGCTTCTCGGCTCCGAGTACCTGCCACTCCGGGATGACCTACCCCGACGTTCCGACGAGCCTCGTAGCGAACGTCGCTAGCGATACCGAAATCGACCTGACGTGGACGAACCCGTCGGGGACGCTTACGGATACCTTCGTAAACGTCTACGTCGCGTCTACCTGTACCGGGAGCCCAACGACGCTCGATATGGCCGGGGTCGTAACGGCCTACGCGGATATCGACCTCGCGCAGACGACGACGTATAGCTATACCATTGCCGCCGCGGATACGACCGGGACGGGTGCGGCCTCGGCCTGCGTTTCGGCGACTACGCAAGCTACCCCGGGCGGCGGTCCGCCCGGCGGCGGTAGTCCGCCCGGCGGAAGCGGTAACTCTACGAACGCTACGGGTACCCCGAACTACCCGACGAACGGACCCGCGCTAGCGTTCCCCGCGTTTACCCCGGCGGGCCTTCTCGTACAGAACTTCCTCGGTATCGTATCGCTTATCGGCGGCGCGGTCCTCTTCGCGTTCCGTCGGTTTATCCTCGGGCCGACCTTCCTCGGAATCGGGCTCGTCCTCCTCTTCGTCGTCTTCTGAGGAAGAGGTTACATATACTAGGGAGGAGGTTCAACGAACGATGACGCGGGGTGAGAGGGACGAGCGGGCGTTCACCCACTTTCTCGAGGATGAGATAGCGGGCGAGATTCGCCGGTGGGCGCAGCGGACGTTCCGCGGTCGCTTCATCGTTCGACTACGGGGAAGCCCGGGCGACGAGTTCGAGGACGCCGTCTGGCGCGTTACGATTAGCGACGGGGCGAAGCGGCGCTTTACCTATGAGTGGGAAGCGAATACGAAGTCGTGGGGGAACGACGCGCTCGAGACGACGACGGTCCCCGAGGCGACCCTCGCCGAGATTATCGAGGAGCACGGCTGGACGCGAAAGCCTTCGGTTCGATGGAGGGAGTAGGAAGATGGCGCATAAGCTAGCAATCGGGAAGGGGAACACGACGGTGATGACTTGGCCCGAGTTCCGCGAGTTCCTTCGGGGGAAGATAATCTACCACCACCAAGTGAACTGGGTCGAGGAGTGGACGAGTCTCGACCGCGAAGCGACGGAGGCCCAGTACTTCCCGTACAACGGGTTCCTGCTACGGAAGGCGGACGCCCTCGGCCGTTACCCCTACGCGGGCTACGGCGAGAAGACCCTCGGGACGACCGTTAAGCGAACGGGGAAGGGCTACTGGGACTCCGACTACTGGAAGGTTACCTACAACGACGGACGCAACGACTATACCGGCGCGAAGACCGGGCGAAAGCCGAAGTACTACGTTACCTTCCATAAGGGTCGTGAGGACGTTCTCTGTAACCGGTGCGGCCGGGAGATTACCGGCCGCGACGTTCAGCTCGGGAGCTACGTAAACTCGGGCGGCCAAATCTGCGGCGACTGCCGGAACGACGAGCGCGAGAAGAGCCTCCGGAGAGAGTAGATGAAGTCCGTAACGATGGCGAGAGCGAACGAAGTCTGGGCCCTCGGGAAGGAACTCTCGGGCGGCTTCGGCCTCTGGGGGACTATCGACCAGCTAACGTCCCTCGACGGCTTTACCGAGTGGAAGCGTCTCGCGGTCGTAGAGGGCTGGATTAACGGGGCGAGGTCGCTCGGCTTTACCGATACCGATGCGGCGGCGCTCGGGGACTGGCGGATAGGCCGGCACTTCGTCGATACGGCTTCCTTCTGGAACCTCGACCCGCCCGAGGTCGTTCGGAAGAAGGCGCAGAAGGCCGCGGTCGATGCGATTAGCTACGCCGTAAAGGACGAGGGTGGTATCGCGGAGGTCAAGCGACAGCTCGTTCTGAACTATACGAACTACTACCCCGTTAGCTACGCGAACCGACTAGGGCGTACCCCGTCGGTTAGGAGGGAGTAGATGCCGTTCTATCCGGTCGGTCGGAAGGCGAAGGGCGAACTCCCGATGTACGCTGTTCTTCGGAGCTATAACGAAGGGACCGCGATAGAACGATACTTCGATACCGAGCGGGCGGCGAAGGACTGGGCCGAGAGCCATCTTCTTCCGACCGACGAGATGCTCCTCGTCGTTAAGCTACTCGGCTACGCGAGGCCCGTTACGGCCCCGAGGAGGGAGTAGAAGATGACGAGCGACGAGAAGCGGATGAGCCCCGAGGACGGCGGCGAGGTAGCGGAGTTCATTCGGAACGTCGACGAGGGGAGCTACGAGTGCCTCTGCGGGAATCACGTTAAGCTGAACGAGCGCTCGTTCCGCGGCTATCCCCACGAGGGCGGCCTCTCCGATAAGAACGGGAAGCGCTGGTGGGTCTGGGCGACCTGCCCGCGATGCAACTACCAGATGAGCTGGCGGAGCCTCCCGTACCGTCTCCGCCTAGAGCCGATGCCCGAGGGCTGGAAGCCCGGGGCGCCGGGATGGGAGCCGGGGTGGCAGGCTCGCCGCGTCAGCGGCTTTCTTAGGAAGGAGTAACGATGTCCGACCCCGACGAGGACTACGATATCGACGAGGAGATGCGTCACGAGGCCCTTGTCGAGGCCGCGCACGACGCGCGCGAGGAGGAGCGGCGCGCGAAGTGCCCTGATTGCGGGCAGAGCCACGAAGGGCTCGACCCCGATACGATTCGGAACCTCCACGCCGCGGCGACGAACTGGTATAGCGACTCGAACCGGCCGGGGTCGAGGGTCCTAACGAACGTCGAGCACGGCGGTATCCACGGAGAGAAGCCGGACCCCCGTTGGGCCGCCGCGATGGACCATCTCGGGAAGCTCGTCAAGACCTACTTCTTCGATAAGTACCACGAGGTCTACCTCGAGAAGTACGAGAACGGCGCTATCGTTTACTACGTCCCGACCGGCTGGTGGTACTACTATCCGAAGGACATGATGGACGACGCCTTCGACTTCGCCCGCTCCCGGGGAACCCATTCGAGGGCGCTCAACCGTATCTTCGGAGACTAGGGAGGGAGTAGATGACGAAGCGCTCGGTCGAGGCCGCGGAGAGGAGAATCCGGAAAGAGGTAGTCGGCTGGCTCCGCGCTACGTACGTCAAGAAGTCGCTCCGCGCCGAGGTGAACGTAGACGAGGATACGCTCGACGATGGTCCGTACTTCTGGGCCTATATCTACGACGGGAAGAAGCTCGTCGCCGAAGGCTCGGGATGGTTCGAGCAGCAGACCGACCCGTTCGACGAGATGGAATCGGACCTGAACGAGAAAGGCTACCGTCGTATTCCTCTACGGAACCTGATACGGGAGGACTAGATGCCCGACGACCTCTTCCGGGAATCGAACGACCCACCCGACCCGCACCGGAAGCCGTCGATGAACGAGTCGGACGCGGACTTTATCTACCGGACGGGGAGGAAGTTCTGGCTCGACCCCGATGGGACGAACCGTTGGGATATCGTCGAGCAGAACGGCGAGCCGCTCGTCGAGGACCTCGGCGCCCCGGTCGGGGAGTGCCAAGCCTGCGGCCATGCTATCGAGTTCAAGTTCTACGTTCGGCACCCGACCCGGGGCGTCTCGTACGTCGGCTCCGAGTGTATCAATAAGGTCCGGATGACCTTCGACCTCGTCCGGCGGGCGAGGATGGACCGGGCGCTCTATAAGGCGAAGCGGATGCAGGAGCGGAAGGCCCTCGATAAGAAGATAGAGCTTCTCGAGGCCGCCGCCTCGGACCCGCCGGTACGGGTCGCCTACTGGGACTATCTCGGCCGGAGCCGGAACCTCTCGGAGAGCCTTCGCCGGTACGCGCAGGTCCTACGGGATAGCCGGAAGCGCCGGCCGATGTTCGAGAACGCCCTTCGCGCTCCGCTCGAGAAGTACGGGCACCCCGAGGTCTTTCCCCGGCGAAGGGAGAAGCCGCTTATATGAGCCGTCTCGCCGAGCCTCCCGAACCTCCGCGCGAAACGCTACGGGGTCGCCTCTACCGATGCGAGCGATGCGGCTACGACCGGCGATTCTACCTCTCGCCGCCTATCGGCGAGCAACGGAGATGCCCGAAGTGCCGGCGCTACTCGCTCGAGCCGGTACGGGACGAGCGGGTCCTACGGAGGGAGTAATGCCCCGTCCTAACCCCCTTGACGAGCGGGAGGCCCGAATCCAGCGTGCCCACGACGCCTACCAGAAGGCCCGGGGAATCGCTGCCGCGGACCCGACCCCCGCGAACCTTACCGAGGAGAACCGCCTCCATAAGGAGTACGTAACGCTTCTCTACGAGGAAGAGCCTTCTCCTAGACGGGAGCAGACCATCGAGGATTTCGCTTCGATACGGAGGGAGTAGATGCCGAAGGTAATCGTAGTGCTCGCAATCGCGGCGACCGTCGTCATAGCGGCCTTCTCCGCGGCGACTACGATAGCGTACGGTTCCCTCGGCGCGCGGGGCGGGCTGTCGGTAGACGATACGAATAACTCGACCCTTCCCTCGCAGGACTTCCTCGGTACCCCGACGGTGAACGTAACGACCGTTCCTATGCTCTACGACGACTCCGCGAGCTGGTTCTCGAACGGCTGCTCGTACAACGGGTCCGTACCGTATACGGTCCCGTTCCCCTCGAACGACCCGAACGCGACCCCCGGTACCCAGATGGCCGTAGTAAACGCGCTCGGGCCAGGCTACGGTTGCGGGACGGGCTGGTTCGCCGAGGTCTGGAACTTTACGGCGAACGCGACCCTCGTCGCGGAGAACGATTGGTTTAACGTTACGACGAACTGGACCCTCTCGAATACCTCGGGAGAAGTCGTAGGGGTTAACTCGGTCTCCGTGACCGTTAGCTCGGAGACCCTCTCGACGAACGGGACCTTCTCGCTCTACGTCGAGTTCCCGGGGAACCCGGTATCGCTCGGAACGACGAACGTTACGGTCGAGGCGGCGCCGCCGGTCTCGGTTCCCGCTACCTTCGGAGGGAACGGACGGGACGCGCGAGGAACCTTCCCTCCGGCGAACGTATCGCAGAACTTCGTTGCCGACCCGGCCCTCGAGCCCCAACTCGTCGGGGAGCAGTCGACGATATACTCCGACGCGGTAGCGGCGCCGGATGGTTGCTCGAATAGCGTCGCGAATAGTACTCCCGGCGTCCTAACCGGTATCCCATTCCCCGAGCCCGGCGGGAACTACGAGCAGGCGCTCTTCGCGAACGCCGGCGAGGTCTCGGCCTGCTCCGGCGGCGACTACGGGATGCTCTTTACCTTCCTCGTCTCGACGCCGCTCTCGGCGGAGAACGATTGGTTCAACGTTACGACGACTTGGGTGACCCCGGGCGGGGCGACCGTTACCGGGTTTAGCGACTCCCTCGTAAGCGTCGTCCCGGGGAATCTCCCGGGCGGGTCGGAGAACGCGCTCCTCCTCGTCTACGTCGACTACGGGGCGGGAACCCCGACCGTCCTATCGTGCTCGATTACGGTACAAGCGACCTCGCAGGTGGTCGTCGTAGGGTAGGAGAGAGTAGAATGATTTTCGGACGACGACCCTCGGGGGCTACGGACGCGGAACTAATCTCGGCTTATATCGAGAGCCGAGTCGAGGAGAACCACTTCGAGTCGGAACTCGAGCACGAGCGTATCGAGAACGGGCCGGAGGCCGAGCATTGGTCCTTCGAATGGCGGGAGAACTACCGTACCCGTATCGAAGGAATCGAAGAACGTCTCGGGGCGGTCCGCGAGCGGATGGCCGATATTATCGATGACCTCCGCGCTCGTAAGTACCGGCTTAACTTCGAGTATGAGGACGACCCGCTTACCGGGGCGCCTATCAATAAGGACCGTACCCATCTCTATACTATCCAGAAGGGACGACGGCGGTCCGACTTAATCGCGATAGAGTCGGTCGCGCGACGCCGTTTCCCGCCTACGGAGACGGGGCTAATACAGTGGAGGGAGTAGCGATGACGATAGCCGACGAGAAGCCGTACGCCTCGGACCTAAAGGAGATGGAGCGCGTCTGGGACGAATACGTCCGGAAGGAACTCGGCCGCGACTATCGGGGCGAGGTCCGCGACGGGGAGAATCCAAAGCGACGAGCCTCCATCGACCGTATCGATATCATCGACGGGGGGCCCGGGGGCCGCTACGACGTAACGCTCGTCGTCGTCCGGGTCGCCCGCCGGCACGGCGACCTCGAGACGCGGGACGGGGTCGTTTGGAAGCGGCGGTATGACGTTCTCGATAAGATGCTCGTCCGGGACGCCGCGATACAGGAGAACCGTTCGATATCTGAATGGGAGCGGAACCGCCGGTCGGAGGACCTCTGGCGGAATACCCTGACCTACGATATTCAGGACTCGATTCGCGAGGGTGGGTTCCCGAGCCTTCGGAGGATTCGAAGCGAGTACGCGTTCCCGAGGGAGTAGATGCCGCGAAAGCCCCCCGAGTTCCTCGAGGAAGGATGCCCTGCCTGTACCTACCATTTTCTCTATAAGGGAACGGCGGATGGCTCCTACGTGAAGTGCGGTTCCTGTCGTTCGGTCTTTACCCGCGACGAGCAGGGACGGCTACTCCCGTACCGTCTCGCCGTAAACCCGGCGACCGGGAAGACGATTCGGCGCGTTCGACCGCCCGAGCTAAAGGACCCGCGAATCCGGCCGGTCCGCCCGCCGAGCTTCGGTTCGGGATTCGGACGGGCGTGGGACCACGCGACCCTCGAGCTACCGAACGGGACGCGGGTCGGAGGCTGGCGGGACTATACGTGGGGCTCGACCATTCTCTTCGAGTATCCCGAGCACTCGGGGGAGTGGTGGTCGGCGAACGTAAAGACGCTCGACCGGGGGGACGGGTCGTTCGTCTCGCTAAAGGAAGATACGGCGCCGTATGGCGTAGCCGTCCCGAGGAGAGAGTAACGATGGTCGAACCACCGAACTTTGGACCGAGACCCGAGCATCGCGATTCCGTACGAGTACCGGGCGAGTCGAGCTACGGGCGACGGCGTCGGTGGCAACGCGACGAGGCCCGGAGAAGGGAACAGCTCCGACCTCTCCGTCTCTACGTAAACCGGCTCCTCGCTACGACGGGGATTCCTCACGGCCATACCTAAGTCTCCGGTCGTATCTCGGGCCTTCACCACGCGACGGAAGGCTGGCAGACCCAGTCGGATATCTCGGTTCTTCGACCGGGGATTCTCGTCGAGATATACGAGCAGTCGACTACCTCGCTATACTCGGCGCCGCCGAAGGGATGGCGGAAGAAGATTATCGCGAAGCTCGAGGATAGCGGGCTCGTAGTCGAATCTACCGGCTCCGACCTGAAGGTCTACCCGAAGGAGTGGCGCGAGGACGAGGTTTCGAAGGGGGAGTAAATGGTAGAACCGAGGAAGCTAACGCTAGGCCCTATCGACGCAAAGCTGAACGGCGGCGTACCGATACGCCGGCCGAGCGGTTCGGTCCACGATTACGAGGTCACCCTCTGGACGACCGACTCGACCCGTACCGTTCGGTTCGTCTTCAACCGCGAGGACCTCTTCCGGTTAGTCCAGATGCTACCACCCGAACGTGAGCGAACGGCCGGGGACGAGTAGATGTCGAACGGCCGTTGCGACTACGGCGACGGCCGGAAAGCTATCTGGCTGAACTCGAGCGGGGCGATGTTCTGCGGGAAGCACTTCCGCGAACTCGTCCGGCAGAACTACGGGGCGAAGTTCCTCCGCCCCGAGAACCAGTACGCCGTACTCGAGGACGGGTGGTCCCGTATCCGCCCTCGCTCGGTCAAGAGGGAGTAGATGAAGTTCGAGGAGATTACCGCTACCGAGGCGAGGCGGCGGAACCTTTGCCTAACGCCGAGCCCGTACGACGACCGCCGAACTATCGGCTCCCTGATGCCCCGGTACTGCGGTAAGCCGAAGGGCCACCTTAAGGTCGAGGTTCGGATGAACTTCGTTACCGGCGAGCCCCAACCGGTTATCGTAAGCCCCCACCGGTATAACATCCGAATCGTAGACGAGTCGCCGAGGAAGGAGTAACGATGCCCCGCGAGTTCTCGATACGAACTTCGTGCGCGTGGTGCGGTAAGCGTATCCTAAAGAAGGACGCGAAGACCGCCGTAAAGCGGGGAGACCTTCGACTCCATTACCGGTGCGTTGGGAACTACGACCGGTGCTGGGAAGACTTAGAAGCGAGGGAGATAAAGGCCCGGAGGGAGTAGATGAACCCCGACGAGTTTACCGACGCCGAGTGGAAGGCCGCGTTCGGGGAGTACCTCCGTAGCGCCTATCCGTTAAGCCGGGAGAAGCCCGCCGCCGGCGACGTCGTTACGCTTCAGGGCTGGCGGGTCGGGAACGTTAGCGCTATCGCCGTCTCCGACGAGCGGAATGGAGTTACCTACGACTTTACGGTCGGGGACGGGTACCCCCTCCGAGGTAAGCTCGAGTTCCTCGATAACCGCCGGGAGGCTCGACGGGTCGCGAAGCGGTTCGTCGCGCTCTACGGGATGGTCGAGAAGGTCGAGCGCCGTCAGCTCGTCGTCGACCGCGCCGGGAATATCATTCGGAACGACTTCTACGAATCGAGCGACTCGAGCTTAAGGAAGGAATAGAAGATGCTCCCCGCCGACGTAATCCGCGCGGTCGAGAGGAACGCGAGGGACGGGCATCGTTCGATTATCCGGGGGCGTGGTTTCCACTTCCTCGTTACCGAAGCGGCCCGAGCGGAGAGCGGTCGTATCGTCTTCTGGCTCAACGGAACGCAAATCGGCGGCGCCGTTCCTAGCCTTATCGAGTCGGTATCGGCGGGGGGTATCGCGTAGATGCCCGCCCATAGGAAGCGCCCTATCGAGTACTCCGAGGGCGGATTCCGAATCGCCGTCTGCCCGAAGTGCGGTCCTGTGTCCCTCTACGAACCGTTCGAGTACGTTATCGAGGAAGGGCCGAAGGCCGGCGATACGATGAAGGTCTGGCGATGCCGGAACTGCGGGCGACGCGCCTTACGAATCCGCTCGGCGTCCCGACTCGAGCTTCAGCGCCGGGAGTTTCGAAATCGGAGGGAATAGATGCCGACCCCCGAGGAGCTAATCGCCGAGTTCGACGCAGCGCAGAAGGAGTACTCCGCGGTACGATGGGATATCCGGACCCGACGTCGCGAGGCTCGGGCCGCGTACCGAAGGGCGAGCGAAGAGTACCGGCGACGGAGTACGGGGCTCGGAACTCCCGAAGAGCAGGCTACTTGGCGCGCCGCCTACGACGCGCTAAAGGCGGAGAGCGAGGACGCGAAGAAGCGGACGCGGGTCGCCTCGCGCCGGAAGCGTCTCGCGCTAAACGCGGTCCTCGCGGACCCGGCGGCGACCGATATCCTCGCGAAGAAGCTCGAGGAGAACTCGAGGAAGGCTAGGGAGTTCCTCGAGAGCGACGCCTATCGGCGTCTACGGAAGGAGTAGATGCCGACCCCCGAACAACTCGCGGAGCTTAAGGCGATTCAGCGGAGCGCCTATATCCCTCTCTTCGGCGAGAGGACCGCGGTCCATTGGACGAAGGTCATTAGGTCCTCGTCCTACTACGAGCCCGAGGGCCTCGCCGCGATACTCGGGTCCGGCTACCTCGAGGAAGGAACCTCGTTTACGACCTCGCTCGACCTCTCGTACCCGAAGGATAACCACGCCCCGGTCGGTCTCGTCTTCCGGCTCGACGACCTAATCGAACTCGGCTATCATCATCTTCCGCTTAACGAGGCCGGGCATACGCTCCTCGAACTCGTCTACGAGATAGCGGACGGCGAGCGGGTCCCTCTCGACCCGTTCCTTCTCGGGGTTATCTCGTACAACCCGAGGACGCTCGCGAACGCGGTACGAACGGTCCGGAACTCCGGCGTAATTCCCGGTATTCCGAAGCGGACGATTCATTCGAAGGTAGTACGTCGTCCACGGTACGATATCTTCGATATCCCGCGTCAATGGGCGGATACCGCGGCAGGGAAAATGTACCACGTAATCGACCTTCCGGAGGCGGACCTGCGAAGAGAGTAATCTGCGTGCACCGATAGCAAGAAGGTTATTTCTACTAGGGAGTCACTATCGGTACCGATGACGCGGAGCGAAGCGAGGTACGAGAATGCGCTTGAAGAATACGACTGATATCCCCGACGAGACCCTCCGGGAGATTATCCGGTTCGTCTCTCCGAACGGGGTTACGAAGGTCTCGGTAACCGTTCGGAACGGTCGGTCGGAGTACCATGGAACGGGTAGCCGGTGGGAGGTACTCGCGAGTATCGGGAACCCGAGGTTCCCGTACCAGATGCCCGCGCACCAAGCCTACCTTCCGATACTCGTCCGGAGCCGGGAGGAACTCGCGGTCGCTCTCCTCGCCCACGAACTACGGCATTCGTGGCAGGCCCGGGGCGGTCCGAGGCCGCCGAAGTACGTCGAGGACGACGGGTTCCTAAAGACGTACCCGCAGGGGGGCTACGGGTTCTCGAGGACGCCGTTCCCCGGAGGGGTTCCGACGAAGGGGTTCCGTCTCCTCCGTCGCCCCGGTCAGGCCCACGCTCGGCGGCGGGGGATGGTCTGGGGAGCCCGAGGACGGTTCTCCGAGCGGGACGCGGACGCCTACGCGATTCGGATGCTACGGGGGTGGAGGCGCTCGCATAGCCCTCCCCCCGCCTACGAAGGGGTGGGAGGACTATTCGAATGAAGCGTATCTCCCGGGGCCTTCTTGCTACGGCGGCGAGACCTATCCTCCCGACGGGGATGGACCCCGAGGAGCTAGCCGAGCGGCGGATAACGACCCTCGCTACCGACCCCCCGAAAGGCTACCATTGGCGGGAGACCTACGAGTGGGCCGCCCGCCTCTATCGCGGGGACGGGGACGACCGGGGCCGCCGTATCTTCTCGGACGCCGGACGGTCGGACGCCCGGTACGTCTCGCGGGTCGCGCACCGGGCGGCGCTCGGCCGGGGCCTTCCTTCGACCCCCCGGGAATGGGGGCACCTACGGAAGAGCATCGAGCGGCTCCACGCTGAACTAAACGAGAAGTAGCCTCTACGTCGTCTCCCGTAAGATTATTTATACTACGGCTCCGTACCGAGTTCCGATGTCGCGTTGGCGCCGAGCAGGGAACCGGGGAATCGACGACTCTATCTGGGGGATTGCGGCACTCATCATCGCCGTAATCGTCCTCGTCTGGTTGAGTCCGCGTCTGATGAAGCGGATTCGAGAAGGCGCGAAGGAAGCGGGCGGGCTGAAGGCCGACTTCGAGTCGGGCTACAAGAGCGCGACCGCTGCGAACACCGCGCCGGCAACGCCGGCGAAGAAGTAGATTCCCCCGGGGGTAGGCCGTGCGCCTACCCCCTCCCGAGAGCATACGACCGGTGGACGACTGCGTAGATGGTCGTCCGAGAGCTGGTCGGTAGGCTAACCGAGCGGTACCGTCCCCTTATCCGCCTCGCGAAGTGGGGCGCCCTTCTCTTCGGCGTCTCCTTCGTAGCGTTCACGGTCCTTCCTATCTACCCCTCCGATTTCTCGCAACCGCCGAACGCCTTCCTAGGCTACATGAAGGACTCGTTCGCGGTCTACGTTCTCCTCCTCATGGAGCACCAGCTCCTCCCGGCCGGCGCGACGATAATCGTAATCGGGCCGTTCGATGCGTTCACGGCTATCATGGAAATCGGGTTCTACCTCTCGCTAACGATTACGATTCCGTACCTCGTCTGGGGCTTTCTCCGCTGGCTTTCCCCCGCGTTAACGAGGAAGGAGATTTGGGCGATACGGCGTACGCTCGTCCTCGCGACCTTCCTCTTCTTCGCGGGGTTCTTTATCACGTACTTCTGGCTCCTCCCGCCTATCTACCAATTCTCGTATACGCTCCAGCCGGTCGTCGGGGCGAGCGGAACGCTCTCGCTCGAGGCGTTTATCGAGACGACGTTCCTCTTCCTTCTCGGCGTAGGAATCGCCTTTGAGATACCTCCGCTCTGTCTCGGGCTCGCCTACGTCGGTATCCTCTCTTCGAAGGTCATGGGCCACTATTGGAATATCGCGGGGGCCGCCTGCTTCGTGATAGCGTTTATAATCTCTCCGGGCGTAGGGGGAGGCGTAATCGAGACGCTACTAGCGATGATGCTCTGGGGTCTCTACGGTCTCTCGTACCTTCTCGTGCGCAGGGTAGAGAAGAACAAATGGGCGGAGGCTCTTACCGTTGTTAGCTGACGGGTCGATACGGTACGAGGTCGCCGTACGCGACGGCGAGGACGGGGAAGGGAACCGCCGGGGCTTTCCCTCGAAGAAGGAGGCGAAGCTCTACGAGCGGCTCGCCCGGGACTGCGGCTTCGAAACGAAGATGGTCGTCCTCGACCCGGCCGCGGCCGTCGTCGCGGACCCGGAGCGTAGGAAGCAAGCGAAGGAACTCGCCCTTCTCGGCGGAGGCGCGGCGCTCGCATACGGAGCGCTACGTCTCGGCGGCGTCTCCTCCGTATCGAAGCTCGTAGCGCCGTCCGTCGCCGGCTCTTCGGCGCCCGTTACTTCTCCGACCCCGTCGACCCCCTCGGACCCGGCCGCCGGGAATAACCTCGTTGCCCCCTCGGTCCTCGTCGACCCGGCAGGAGCGCCCCCGGGTTCGATTTGGTACCGCGCCGATATCGGTCTCCTCCGCTACGAGAGCGGCCTCTTCGGTACGCTCTCGGTAGCGGTAATGGACCCGGTCTACGGGACGCTCTGGGCCCAACCGACGGAAGAGAATATCTTCGAGGCTCCTATCCTCGTTCTCGGTCTCGCTAAGTACGATATCCTATCGATGACCGAGGGCGGTCTCGGTATCGTCCCGAATAACGACTTCGCGGTTACGACGTTCAACAACGTTCTCGACGATACCTATGGGAACATGAAGGCGTACGGGACGATGACCGCATCGTCCTATTACGGCGAACTCGGTACCGCGACGCTCGCGACGTATCCCTTCCTCTTCGGGGTATTCGCCCCCGGGCAGGTCCTCTACTTCGACGGGTCGGACTGGGTTAACGAGGCCCTTTCGAGCGTCGCGGTTACCTCGCTCTCCGCGGGGAACGGCATCTCGCTATCGGGGTCGACCGGGGCCGTGACCGTATCGGCGAAGCTCGACGGGACGACCCTATCTCTCGGGTCCTCGGGCCTCTCGATAAATCTCGGAAACGCGAACTCGTGGAGCGCTACCCAGACGTTTACGAACCTCTACCCCGGCATCGAGATGCTCGGGCCGGTAAGCGGCCCTGCGTCGACCTCTTCCGAGATAGCGTTCCTCGGTTGGTCGGGTTCTGCCTCTATCGGCGTAAACCTCTTCGCGGATTCGACCGGGAGTTTTAAGGTCGGACAACAGGGGTCGCCCTATAATACCCTCCTGACCGTCGACCAGTCCGGGAACCTAAACGCCACGGGGACGGTTACGGGTTCCTCGTTCTACGGCGAACTCGATACCGCGACCCTCGACTCGGTAGCGTTCTCGTTTACGTCCCTTACCTCCGGGCAGGTCCTCTACTATAACGGGTCCGACTGGATTAACAAGACGCTCTCGGGCGGCGGCGTAAGCTCCCTGAACGGACTGACGGGAGCGGTAACCCTTACGACCCCGAACTCTACGCTCTCTATCGGGACGAGCGGCTCGGACGTTACCCTCGACATTAATCTCGGAAACGCGAACTCTTGGTCCGCTACCCAGACCTTCGGGAACTATATCTCGATAGGCGGGGCGAGCCTAGACGTCTCGTCCCTCTCCTCGAACGAGTTCCTCTATTACAACGGAAGCAACTGGGTAAACTCCGCAGAACTCGACGTCTTCGAACTCGACGGCGTCGCCTTCTCGTTCGGCAGCCTAACGTCCGGGCAGGTCCTATACTACAACGGCTCGAACTGGATTAACAAGACGATGGGGGCCGGAGGGGTTACCTCCCTGAACGGGCTTACCGGCGCGCTAACGATTACGACCCCGAACTCGACCCTAAGCGTAGGGACGAGCGGGTCGGACGTTACTATCGATATCAACCTCTCGAACGCGAATACCTGGGCGGCGGCGCAGACGTTTACGAAGAACGACCTCCTCCTACTCGGGACGGGCGTCGGAGCGACGACCCTTAACTCGGGTCTTACGGGGGGCTCGAGCAATACCCTTACCCTACCGACGACCCCGAGCGATACCCTCGCGGCGCTCGGTACGGCGCAGGAATGGACGGCGGCGCAGACCTTCGATAGTAGCGACCTCCTCGTCTTTAACCCCGCGAAGACGTTCAAGTATACTATCGTCGCGAGCGCTATCGGGGGGAACTACAACCTTACGCTTCCGCCGATTACGGGGAACGATACCCTCGCCGCGCTCGCGACGGCCGAGAGCTGGACGGCGACCCAGACGTTCGGTACGAACATCTCCTTCATGGGGGCGCAGTTGAGCGGCTCGACGGTCGCGAACGGCCTCCTCTATTACAACGGCTCGAACTGGATAGCGCAGGCCCTCGCGAACGGGAACGGGATTACCGTATCGGGTACGACGATTACCGCCGTAATTAACGGTACGACGCTCTCGCTCGGAGCGTCCGGTCTCTCGCTAAACCTCTCGAACGCGAACCTCTGGTCCGCGGTTCAGACGTTCGGGAACAATATCTCGTTCGGGGGGGCTACCCTGAACGTAACCTCGCTAACGACCGGGAATATCCTTCAGTATAACGGGACGAACTGGGTAAACGTCACGGCGGCCTCGATAGCGGTCGTTTCCTCTGTCTCGAACTCCGACGGTAGCCTCTCTATCTCCCCGACGACGGGAGCCGTCGTAGCCTCGCTCAACGTCGGGAACGCGAATACGTGGACGGCGGTTCAGACGTTCGGGAACAATATCTCGATAGGCGGGGCGCAACTGAGCGTCTCGGGCCTCGCCTCGGGGAACGTCCTTCAGTATAACGGTTCGAACTGGGTGAACGCGACGGTCGCCTCTCTCGCCGTAGCGTGGTCCTCCCTGGCGAACCCGACCGCCGCCCTCGCCCTTACGATGGGGGCGACGTATACGACGGCCTTTACCCTCCAGCAGACGTCGGGTACGGGGTTTACGTGATCCTCCTCGACCCTAACGACCGGGGTCCTCGCGGCCTTCGCCTAGACGGGGACGGCCCTATCGGGTACCGTTAGCCTCGTAACGATAGCTTCGACCGGGGCGAACTCGAATACCGCGGTTACGGCGCAGGGTCTGAATATCTCCGTAGCGAATACGAACGCGACGAGCGGAACGAACGTAGCGCTCTACCTCGCGGCGAGCGGCGCTACTACCGCGAATACGGCCCTCGAGCTTCACGCCGGGCAGATTCTAAGCGATGCGGCGCAGGTCTGGGCGCTTAAGTCGAATACCGCGAGCGCTCTCCAGATTACCGACGGGACGAACGGGTATATCACCGTCAATACGCAGACGGCGACGTCCGGGATTAACGGGGTCCTTATCGGCGTAACGAACCCGACCCTCGTAGCAGCGGCGGGTATCGGGTTCTGGACCTTTAGCGTCGGGGCGACGACGGTTACCCTAACGGGTTCGACCGGCGTAACGAACCTCTACGGTATCGAGGCGATGTTCGCTCGGCCGACGATTACCGATACCTCGTCCGTAACGGTCGGGATAGCGAGCACGGTCTATATCGCGGGCGCTCCGGCGACGGGCGGCTCGGTGACGATTACGAACCCTTACGCTCTCTACGTCTCGGCGGGAGCGACCTACTTCGGGGGTAACCTCGCCTTTAACGGAACGTCGCTGAATATCGGTACCGCCTCGGCGTACCCCGCGACTATCTATGCGAACTCCTTAACTCTCGAGGGTACGCCTTCGATAGTCTGGAGCGGAACTTCGGGGAATATCGGGTCGTCCTCGAACTACCCGGCGATAGTCTATACGAATAGCGTTACCTTCGAGGGAGCTACCGCCGCCCTTAGCGGAACCTACGAAATCGCGGGGACCCCGACCGTCTATTCGAGTCTCGCTTGGAACGGAACGAGCCTAAACTTCGGAACCTCGTCGAACTACCCGGCGAACCTCTACGGGAACCTATTCACCTTCGAAGGTTCGTCCGCCGGCCTAGCCGGGACCTACAATATCGGGGGAACCCCGACGCTAACCGCGACCCTTACCTTTTCGGCGGCACAGATTTTCGCGGCGAAGGCGAATACTGCTCTCGCCTTCAAGCTCACGGACGGAACAAACGCCTACTATACCTTAAATGACCAGACCGGAACGGTCTCGACCGTTACGCATACTTTTAACGTCGGCTCGGCGATTACCGTCTCGCTCGCCGCCGGAAGTACCTTCTCAATGGTAAGCCTCGGGAACTTTACGTATACCGACTCGGCGACGACTACGGTGACGGCCCTTAACGGGATGATGCTGAACGTAGGGACTCCGACTATTAATCAGAGCGGCGGGGCTGTAACCGTTACGACAGCATCAAGCGTCTATATCGCGGCGGCCCCGGCGGCAGGAGGTAGCGTTACCATTACGAACGCGTACTCCCTCTACGTCGCTGGCGGTACCTCTTACTTCGGCGGGAACCTTACATTTAACGGAACTTCGCTGGCTATCGGTACGGCATCCGCCTACCCCGGTACCATCTATGGCAACACGATTACTCTCGAAGGGACTCCCGCTATCAACTTCTCCGGAACCTCGGGGACTATCGGTTCCGCTGCGGCCTACCCGGGAACCATCTATACGGGAGGGATTACGTTCGAGGTGGGCGGTCTCTCCGGAACGTATAGCATCGGTGGTACCGCGACCGTTACCGGTACTCTCACCTTCTCGGGTAACTCGCCGATGACCTTCACCGGGTCGGGCGTATCGAATACCGTACCGAGTAACGTCGCTTGGGGGTTCACGCTTTTTACGGCGGGAGGACAGTACTTCGGCTTGAACACCCAGACGGGAACGGACAACACGTACAATTTCTTATTCCAACTCGGCGATACCATCAGCTACGCCTCGGCGGCCGGCTCCTCGCACTACTTGGTAGAACTTGCTGGTTTGTCGCTTACTCTTACCGGCGGTACCGGGGTAACGGCCCTGCAGGGTCTCGAACTCTACGTCGGTCAGCCGGCCGTCACGAGTTCTAGCGCGACGACCGTAACTACCGCCTCTACTCTCTATATCGCCGGCGCTCCATCGGCCCAGGGCTCGGTCTCGATTACGAACAAATACGCTATCTACGTAGACGCAGGTACGTCGTACTTCCCGAACATAATGATTTCGGTTTCGGGTAACATCTATATGGGTGGTTCGGCGGGGACGGGAAACGGACTATTCTTTACGAGCCCCGCCGGGCAGACCCTTATACAGCTTACCGATTACGATAGTACCGTCGCGCCAAGCTCCTTCGAGATTAACGGGGTTACCTCGAGTGGTAGTTCCTTCGGTACCGTCTTCGCCGTAGGAACGGTCGCGACGGCGTCGGTAGTTACGGCCTACAATACGCTCGACGACGGGTCGGGGAATATGACGGTTGTCGGGACGTTCTCATCCCATACGATTAACCCATCCTCCGACTCGTCGTACTCTATCGGTACGAACGCGCTCCGTTGGGTAACGGTGAACGTCTCCAGCGACCTCCGTATCTACCTGAACGCGAGCGACGCGAACCCGGTCTTCGACGCCTCGTACTATTCCTCGACCGGAGGAATCATACGGTTCGGGGTAGGGGGTTCGACGGCGGTCGATACCTTCCTCCTCCGAACGGGGGTCGGAATCCTCTCGGTCGAGCATACAACCGGTACCTCCGCTATCGCGTTCGTAGCGGCAGCCGCGGGGAGCAGTATCCGAATTACCGGCTCCTCGACTGGCTATACCGCTCTCGCGACAGCGAATACCGGCTCCTCGAACTACACCGCGACCCTTCCCGCGTATACCGGCAACGTGGTCGTTACGACGACCTCCTCACCGGCATCGGGCGACATCCTATACTATAACGGCTCGAACTGGGTCGACCTCGCTATCGGTTCGGCGAACTATCTCCTTACCGTAATCTCGGGGGCGCCGTCATGGCAACCCGCTCCGGCGGCTTCCTCGCTCGCTTGGTCGGCCCTCGCTAACCCGTCCGCCACCCTGTCACTTACCTTCCCTGCGGCCGATACGACTACCTTTACCTTCTCGGCTACGTCGCAGACGCCGATGACGTGGCAGACGAGTACCCTAACAACGGGGACCCTCTTCGCTCTTACCTCGACCTCGGCCGCTCTCTCTGGTACCGTACCGATTACCTCGATTACGGTAAGCGGAACGAACACGAACGCTTCGGCCGTAGCGGAGGGACTCGCCATCAGCGTGACGAACACCGGCACGACCAGCACGAATACCGCCCTCCTCCTTACCGCGAGCGGGGCCTCGACGAACTATGCTATCAATATCGCCGCAGGCGGTATCAATAGCCAAGCGGCGCAGACGTGGGCCCTTAAGGCGAATACGGCTACCGGGCTTCAAATCACCGACGGGACGAACTCCTACATTACGGTTAACACGCAGAGCGCTACCTCCGGTATTAGCGCCGTTACGATTAGCGCGACCGGCCCGACCATCGCTTCCTCCGCGGGCCTTACCTATACCCTCTTTAGTCCGACGAGCTATACGCTGACGCTGACCGGTACGACTACGGTTACGAACATCCCCGGTACGAATACCTACTTTACGCCGACGACGATTACCGACGTATCGACTATTACGGTTACTACGGCCAGTACCGTCTATATCGGGGGCGCCCCGACGGCGGCGGGTTCGGTAACCATCACGAATCCCTACGCGCTCTATATCAACTCCGGGGCGACCTACTTCGGCGGGAACCTCGTATTTACCGGAACGTCCTCGACCGTCGGAACTTCGTCGGCCTACCCGGCGACTACCTACCTACATACGATTACGCTCGAAGGGACGGGACCCTCTATCGCGTGGTCGGGAACTTCGGGGAATATCGGCTCGTCCTCGGCGTACCCGGCGACTATCTACTGCGGCGGTCTTACCTTCGAGGCTTTCGGCGACTCCGGGGGCAAACTGACGATGTCCCCGAGCGGAATCCTCTACCTCGGGACGTCGGCGTACTCGACCTACTCCTTCAACGGGTACTCCAATACGGGCACCTACGGATGGTACTGGGAGGAGAACGCGGGTTCAACGGGGACTACTATCTACGCGGCCTTCGCGTACGCCGCATTGACCCTCGGCTCGACCTCCTACTATGTATCCGTCGGTCATACTTCCGCGACGTCCGACTCTCGCCTCAAGCCCGACTTCATGGACTACGCGGGCGACCCGCTCGCCGAGCTAAAGGCCGTCCGGTTCGGGCAGTATAAGACGATTAAGGACGCTATCGGAGGAGGGGGACGGGTATACGACCATTGGAAAGCCGGGGTCGCCGCCGAGACGCTACCCGACTCGGTACGGACGCTCACGCAACCGCCCCCGGGAAGGCCCGAGTACGGGTCGTACTACTCGGTCGTCCAGCCGCACTACGACCACTGGATAGTCGGGGTCCTAAAGGCGCAACAGGCCGAAATCGAGGAGCTAAAGGCGCGTATCGAGGAGCTTCTCGAGGATAAAACGAAGAACGCCCGCCCCGCGAAACGGAAGTCGCGTCGGTCGGCCTCGTAAGAGGTAACGTAGACGAGGCGTTACCTTACTTATACTAGGAACGTCTTAAGGCCGGTTCGTAGGTCGTCCCGATGAAGATGATAGTAAGCGTATCGGACGAGACGAAGCGGAACCTCGAGGACCTCGCGGATACCGACGGCATCGAAGCCCCGAAGCGCGCGCACCAGTGGCTCCGGAAGTTCGTCTTCGACCCTCCCCAGCAGGTCCCCGGCGGCTCTTCGTGGGTCGCGCAGGCCTCGGCTCTCCTCGCCCGAAAGGAGATGCGGGTCGGGACGCAGACCTTTACGGCGGAGGAACTCGAGACCGGAATGAAGCGTTTCGCTATCCCCGACGGGGGCGACGCGGTAGCCGGCCCGAACGAAATCGAAGTCGTCTTCTCCCGGCGCCTCGGTGACGCCCTTCCGATGTGCCTCGCCTACCTCGACCTCGGGTCGACCGCCGACGGCCGACGTCAGCGCGGCTGGAACAACGCGAGGGAGTTCGTCGAGTTCCTCGTCGCGGGCCGGGCCGCCGAGGATAAGACGAAGGAAGACGCCCGCGAGGCCGAGGAAGAGGAGACCGCCCTCTACCCCGCGAAGGCGAAGAAGTCGAAGAAGGAGAAGGGGGACGCCTAGGCGTTCCCCTTACCGAAGCGCTTAAGAAGCGATTTGTAGGGGGGCCGGCTTAGGGACCGTCGAGGTTTTCCCCGATGGTCCGAGCGGCGGTAGTCGTTGGGCTTACCGCCGTACTCCTTCTCTCCGCTCTGCCGGCGAGCTTCTTCGTCTTGCCATCGGGAGGCGCTCGGTCCCCGACCTCGGAGTCCTCCGGGCTTACCCTATCGGTCGCTCCGGGTCCCGTTACGAGCCTATCGGTCGTTCGCGACGGGCTAACGACCTCGAACCTGACGTGGACGAACCCGATAGGCGCGCTAACGAACTTTACGGTTCTTACTTGGGACGCCGCCGTCCCTTCTTGGTGCGGTAACCCGAGCTACCTCGTCGGGACGAACTCGACCGGCGCCGGTACGAATACGAGCTTCGAAATCTTCGGACTTAGCCCCGGGAACGCCTATTGCTACGCGGTACAGACGTGGGACGGCGCGTCGAGTTCTCCGCTAGCGTGGGTAAACGAGACCTATCCCTCGGCGCCGAAGTCAGCCTCGGCTATTACCGGGGCTGCTTGGGCGAACGTTACCTACGCCGCGCCGCCGGGCTTCGTCTGGGGCTATACGATAGAGGTCTACACGACGCTCGGGAGCTGGTGCTCTCCGGGATTCTCGCCCGTGGCCGGCGCCTCGAACGGGCAGGGAAGTAGTCCGCCGTCGGCGCTATACCTGAACGTAACGGGCCTATCGCCCTCGACCTCGTACTGCGGTCTCGTCTTCGCATCGAACTATTCCGGTAACGCCTTCGGCCAGCACTACGACGGGACCGGTTGCTCCCCGATGGGTTGTAACGCGATACTCGCCCAAGTGAACTTTACGACGCAGGTAGCGCCGGCTACTAATCTACAGGTCGACCGGACCGGAAAGACTACGGCGGTCCTTACTTGGACGAACCCGGGGGTGATTACGAACGCGACCGTCTACTCGTGGTATAACTCGTACGGGCATTGCGGCGAGGTAGGCTACTCCGCGAGTATTACCTCGGTCGGCGCCGTAAACCACTATACCGGCTCGGCGCTCGCGTTCTACGGACGTTGCTACGCCGTAGAGCTTTGGAAGGGAGCCTCGCACTCCGCGTTTACTTGGGCGAACGAGACCTACCCGGTAGCCCCGGTACCTACCGCATGGACGCTCAGTGGTACGTCGCTGAACGTATCCTTTACTCCGGCCGTCGGGTCGGCGGATATCGTCGGGTACTCGATGTACGTCTACGCGGGGGCGCATCTCGGTTCCTCCTGCGGCGTAACGGGTTCGGTCTCGTTCGGTGCGTGGGTCTCCCGGGTTTCGAACGGGCCGGAGCTAGGATACGGCCCGCTCGTCGAGTGGCTGAACGATAGTAGCCTAACCCTAGGCGACCCGTACTGCGCGCTCCTCTTCGCTTGGAACTACTCGGGGTCGGCGCCGGCGTCGGGGTACTACGCGAACCTGACCGATGCCTACGCCTTTAGCTTCGTAGCAACCTACCCGCCCCGGAACGGTATCATCGTTTCCTCGGCACTTCCCTACGTCTTCGCGAACCGGACGTTCGAGTACGTCGTCTCCGCTTCCGAAGCGGTCGATTGGTCCTACTCGGCCTGCCCCTACGCTGCCTTCCTCTACGAGAACCCAAGCCTCTACGCCTCGCTGACGGGGGTTTTACCGTTCAACGGCTCTTCCTACCCCTGTTCGGTGGTAGGGTCGGTTACACTAGCCCTATACGGCTTGCAGGAGTGGTCCTCGGTCGTTCTAAGGAACGTATCTATCTCCTCGGAGCCCGCGATGGTCGTTCAGGAGGGGACGTACTACTCCTATACCCCGACCCTCGTAAACCCCGGGGTCGGAGGGTCGTGGACGTTCTCCGGGGCCCCCTACCTAACGTTCGACCCCGCGAACGGGGCGGTCTACGGGACTCCGGTGAACGATACCGACTACGAGAACGTCCTGACCTACTCCTCCTCGCTCGGGAGCTGGACGCAGGCGTGGTGGGCCGTTCCGGTCGGTAACCCCTTCCCCGGCTCGATATCCTTCGCCGCGAAGACGGACGGGCACGCGCTCTCGGTTACTCTCCCGACGACCGATATCGCCGGGGTCGGCTCGGATATGGTCTGGCTCGGGCAGTATCCGCTAATAAACTTCGGGAACGGTACGGATAACTACTCGTTCGCCTACGGCCCGACCGGCTACTACTCCCTAACGTGGGAAGGCGGGAGCGTAACGAACAAGACGCTCTGGTACTACGGCGAACAGGGGTCGATACCCGCCGTTTACGTGAACAGCCACGTCCTATCGCTCCCTTCGTTCCCCTCCTCGGGCTTCGCGAATACGACCCTCTCGCCGCCGCCCGCGGTAACGAGCCTCGCCGTCTACCAGCAGAATACCTCCTCGATTTCGGTATCGTGGACGAATCCCGCTACGGCGGTAGCGGACGTCGCGTACTACGGCCTTACCTGCGGCGTCTGGATAGGCGAGGCGAACCTTACCCTTTCGACCGTCTATACGTTCGCCGCCCTCCTCCCGCAGACGAGCTACTGCCTCGCTATCGGAGCGGTAAGCCTCTCGGGGCAGGGCGCGCTCGCGACGGTTACCGGGGTTACGAATAGTCTCGACCCGGCGGCGAACCTAGCGACCGTCGTCTACGGCTCGTTCGTGAACTTTACCTGGACGCTCCCCTCTACGGCGAAGTATACGGGCCAAGTCGTCTTCTTCGGCTACTCCTGCGGGAGCTGGATTCAGACCTTCGCCGTTAGCATTAAAGGAGGTATCTCGTGGAACGAGTACCTCGTACCCCAGTACCTGAACGTCTCCGAGCTTCCGGGATACTACTGTATCGGGGTCGTTCTCTACGTCGGTTCTATCGCCTCGCCGTACGTCTACGCCTTCGCCCTCGTCGTTCCGGTAAACGGCCCCCCGCAGGTTCAGAACCTAACCTTCTCGAACGTAACGACGACGAACGTTAGTCTAAAGTGGTCGGCGACGAAGAATACGACCCGGTACGAGGTCCTCTACGGGCTCTCGAACGGTTCCTATTCGTATCGGGTAATCCTCGGGAACATTACGAACTATACCCTCCGCGGCCTTACCCCGCTAACGACGTACTATATCGTCGTCGAGGCGTTCAACGGAACGGCGGGCGGTCCGTTCAGTAACGTTACGATAATCACGACGCTAGGGACGTCGCCGACGCCGACCCCCACTCCGACGCCGACCCCGACGCCTACGCCGACGCCCTCCCCGTCCCCGATAACCCCGAACGTCTTCTGGACGTTCGTAATTATCGTTATCGCCGGCGGGCTAGGGGGCCTCTTCTTCTTTACCCAACGCCGTAAGGGTACGGGAGGGTTCGAGTGACGTCCCGGTCGTTCCTCGTAGTCCTCGTCGCGCTCCTCGCCGTTACGATGGCCGTCCCGACGGTACTCGTTCCGGCCTCCTCCGCTACCCGTTCGGCCTCCGCTCCGACGCCCGGTAGTTCCTCTTCGGGTCTCTTGTCCTCGGCGGGATGCGTCTACCCGGCGGTAACGCAGGTCGTAGCGGTCGCCTATATCGGTGCCTCGCCGGAGTATCTTTCGTTTCCCGGCGATACGGTTACCGGGGACCAAATCCTCGTAATCTCGAACGCGATTAACGACGGTAGCCTCGCTACGTTCGTCGTTAACGATTCGGAAGGGTCTACCTACTCGGTCGTCGCAGATTCGAATATCGGGTCGGCCGGCGTGAACTATGCGTTCTACGCTTGGAAGGCGACCGTCCCCTTTAGCGAGCCCGATACGATTAACGTCTCGTGGACCGGCGCCTCCGTCCTAAACGATAGTATCGTAGCCTACGAGGTGAGCGGAGGGTACGGTATCGGGTTCGGGTCCGAGGTCATCGGGAGCGACCCGATAGTTAGCGTCTCGGCCCCTATCTGTTCTATCGGGCTCGCTACGATATCCGAGGTAGGGAGCCCGACGTGGGGAACTACGTCCCCCGTATGGACCGTAGAAGTTACCGATAATTCCTACGCGAACGAGTACGTCGAGAGCGACCTAGGTTCGACCGCGCCGCCCGGTTGGATGTATACTTCGTACCCGCCCCCGTCGTATTCCGCGAGCTATATCATGGCCGAGGTCGGTTACGTCGGCGGCCCGATACCGGCACCGGACGTCCCGTCGGGTATTTTCTCGACCCTTTGCGGAAGCTGGAACGACAGGAACGCGAGCGAGTGTAATCCCGGAGCGCCGAACGGAACTGCGTTCTACTTCCCACCCGCCTCCGCGAATCTCTATGACACCGCCTCCCCCGGCTACGTTCAAGTCAATCCCGACCAGTACGATACGACTCCTGGCCCATACGAGTCGTACCTGAACTACGACGGGACTCTCTGGCTCTACTATGGGGGAACGTGGTACAACTGGACGAGTAGTGCGCTCGATAGCACCATCGATGCGGCAGTTAATACGCCGCCTCTCTGTAAGTACACCTGCTTTAGCGAGATAGACTCGGTCGCAGTGACCTACGTTCCTTCGTACGTGACTTTCGGGGTGGGAAACCTGAGCATCATCGTTTCGTGGTACAACGTGAGTTGTCCGGGGTACCCGACCTCGGGCTGCTACGACCCGAATCAGGTGGACAATGAGTCCGATTGGCTCACAGTTATCACCTCTAACGTCGACCTCTCTTCTCCTTCGGTAGGTCCGAACTTCGGCTCTGCTTCTGTCGCGACCCTCTCGGGGAAGGAGGTTACGCATCCAGACGGATGGTTATACCCGAAACGTCCCTTCGACCAGAATGGATGTGGCACAGGAACATCAGCCGCCTACGACCCTGCTCGCGGTCTCGCGTACTTCTCCTTCGAGGAATCCAGTTGCCTCTTTGCTGTCTGGTTCAGTATCGATACCACGGGCGTGATTAACGACGTGAATACCTCAGTGGGATTCGCTGGACTGGCGATTTACGCGCCTCGCGTTCTCGTCTACGACTCGCCCGATGAAGCGCTCCTCTCGGGAAACGACACCTACCTCTATATCCTGAACTCTACCGGGACCTGGACGAATACGACGCAGGCATTCTCACTCACGATGAATTCGCGCACCGACCGTCCGTACCTATCCGGCCCGACCACGTACGGCGCGCTCTTCATCGGTTTGAATACGAAGACCGATATCTGGCTCTTCTCGTACGCTTACACCGGTGGACGGCTCGTGAAAGTGCCGATTAAGGGACCGGTTCCTCCGTATCCTATCGGGGCACATGACTACGGGTTCGCATTTCAAGGAGGAACTTACGACAACGAAGGACTCGTTACGCTGATGGTGGGATGCGCGCATTGGGTCAACTCCTACGGCGGTTACTGCTCAGCGGAGACCTTTAGCAATGCGACCTACCTACTCCAAATCGGCTTCCCGCCGGCGGCTCCATCTATCGTCTCGGTAACGACCCCGGGTAACCTAAGCCGTAACGAACTCGACGTCGGGCTTTCCCTTCCCTCGGCCGGTAGCTACCCCTATACGAACGCTACGCTCTACTACGGAACGAACTGCCACTCGCTCTCTACTAGTCTCTCGGCCGTCGCCGAGGGGTACGGGCCTAACCTGAGCACTAGCGGGTTCACTTGGAACGTCTACCACCTCGTTAAGGATACGACCTACTGCTTCGTCGCGAGCCTCTGGAACATCTTCGGGCAGGGGAACCGTTCGGGTACCGATAACGGGACGACGATAGGAGGCCCGCCGGCCCCGGAGATTACCTACCTGAATGCGGCGGAGGACCCGGTCGTCGAGGTTAGCCTACCGTATACCTATTGCGGTCTCGGTTGCAATCTCTATAACCTGACGAACGTGACGGTATTCTACTCTCCTTCGAACGGCGCTATCCCCTGCGGTCCGGTATCGGTATCGCTCGTTCTTCAGGCTTCTTGGAACGTTACGTACCACTCCCCGAACGAGGGTCTGAATTGGCAGGGCTCGACGACGATGTACCTATCGGGGCTCGAGCCGAAGGTCGACTACTGCTTCTCGACGACCGATTGGAACGTCGGTGGGCAGAGCACGTTCTCGACGAACGTCTCGGGATACGTCCCGCCGTACTCGATATCGACCTCTCCGCCCGTCGTTCCGCGCCCGGGTCTAAACTCCTCGCTGCCGTTCCAGAACTCGTCGAACGTAACGAGCCCGCTATCGGAGGTCGTCGTCCTGAACCTCGGAGCGTATACGACGGGCGCGAACGGACTCGACTCCGCCGCCGTAAGCTGGACGAATACTCGCGGGGTTACGTTTACCTACGAGTTCGCCCTCCAAGCTATCTGGCTGAACGAAGCGACCGAGCTAAACCTGACCGCGAACGGAGCGAAACTTACGCCGACGGGCGAGTACGGGCTCGGGAATAGCGTCCTCTACGTCTACCCGGGTTCGGTCGTCGTTAAGAACGGCTCGACGGTAGCGTTCGCGGTTACGTTCGTCTACAATCCTCCCTCTCCACTCTCGAGCACTATCGTAGTCGTGAACGGGAACGCGCTGACGGCTGCGAGTATCTTCCTCTATATCGCGGTCGCCGTTATCGGGGCCGTCCTCTTCCTGACGTTCGGGATGCGTCGGACGTCGCCGATATCCGTCATCGCCGTGATTGTCCTCTTCCTAACGGTCGGGATGGAGTTGTTCGTATGAGCGAAGTACGAGGTATCTACGGATGGGCCGAAGGGTTCTACCACCGGCACGAACGAACGATTCGATGGGTCCGCGTCCTCCTCCTCGCCGTAGGGCTCGTTCTCGTTAGCGTCGGCTACGTACTCCTCGAGCAACAGCAACCCTCGAAGCCCCCGGTAACGAACCCGACCGGTCTACGGGAGACCTCGTCGCTCGTCCCCGCGGTATCGACGCCGAACGAGCAGGTCATCGGTCTCGCGACGAGCTACGAGACGGTTATCGGCGCCTCGTTCGAGCAGAACGGCTACGGCGAGTTCAATACGACCTTCGGTTCCGCTCCGCTCTATTACGACTTCACGAACTATTCGGACCTGACGTTCGAGTCGCTCGCTACCGAGGTATCGGTCGCCGGCTACCTCGAGCCAATGGTCGTCCTTACGCAGGGGACGGACGTCCTCCTGAATAATACCGGGACCGGGACCTTCCTTATCTACCCGCCCTCGACGATGCAGGTTAACCTATCGATTCCCGCCGCCTTTACTCCCGGGGGCGGAGAGCCGGCGAACGGGACGTACGCGGTAAATCTCTGGGCGCAGTTAGCCCTCGAGTACCAGAGTACGGCCTCCTCGACCTGGTCGGTCTCGGGCTATACGACGAGCGAGTCCTTCGTCCTTAGCGCGCCGGCCGGGGTCTGGCTGAATCAGACTACCGTCTACCTACCCTTCCCGCTCCCGCTCGCCGTAAACTACTCCTCGGTAAGCGTGAACCTCGGGGGCTCGACCTACCCCTATACGCAGATTACGACGAACGGCGTCTACCTCAGCGTCCCGTCGCTCGGGCCGGGTTCGAACTTCAAGTTCTCCGTTAGCTTCCGACCGAACCCGACGCAGGTCGGCGGGACGACGCCGGTTATCGTTATCAAGTCCTACTCGTCGAACCCGAATACGGGGCCGAAGTACCTCGCGATGGGTTCGTGGGTCAATACGTTCTATACGCTCTGGGGCGGGATGTACATCATCGAGCTGAATATCTCGTATACGATAGACCCGGCGAGCGTGAACCTCTCGGCGAACGGGCACTACCTGAAGAGTTCGAACTTCCTCGTCTCGGGGGACGTAATTACGATTCTCCCGCTCGCCGTCCTAACGCCCTCGGGGAATACGACGAGGTTTACGATTCTCTTTAACCTCCCCTCGGCGCCCCCGTCCGGGAGCATTACGACGACCTCGAGCACGAACCTTCTCGGCTATACGATTACGTTCGGCGATACCCTCATCTTCCTCGCCATCGTCGGGGCGGCTACGCTTGCGGCGATGTGGCTCGCGCCGCGCCGGAATAAGGTAGCGTCGGCGGAACGGTACTCCGGTACGTTCGGGCTCATCGTTCTCGTAATCGGTTGCGGGGTCGCGTATTACCTCTTTAGGTAGGAACGATGGCGGTCGTCGACTCGAGAAGGTCACGGGTACCGGCGTTCGGGCCGGTAAAGGTCCCGGCGTTCGGACCCCTCGCGTCGCCGAACGTAAAGGTCATCGGAATCGTCGCGGCGCTCTTCGCGACGCAAGCCTTCGTCTGGCTCGGTACGGTCGTCGTTACGAATACGAACGGCTCGAGCCCTATCCTTCCGGGCTCGTGGTCGGGGTACAGTAATCAGATGCTCTTCTACCTGATTACGATGCTCTTCTCGATGATTCTTATTGGCTATACGACCGACCTTAGCCTCGTCCCGAAGTATAAGGACGTCTCCCGGTTCCTGATTAACTACGGTCTTTGGACGTTCGTTTCGTGGCTCGCCCTCTCGTTAATCTATCCGGGCGGTCCCGGGGTCGCCGCCCTTACCGGGACGGACCGTATCCAGACCCTCGTCTTTATCAGTCTCTTCGTCGCGCCCGCCGAGGAACTCCTCTTCCGCGTCGTTCTACCGCGGCTCCTGAACTCTTGGATACTCGGGTCGGTCGTCCTCTTCTCGGGATACCACTTCGCCGCGTACCTCGTTAGCTACTCGAGCGAATCCCTAATCGTCGTAGCTACCGGGCTTATCGAGGTCGCTATCCTCGGGGTCGTCCTCTGGTTCATCTACTCGTTCGTCTTCCGGGTCAAGACCCGTAGCGGAGCGGTCGTAGCGATTAACTCGGGCTACGGGGGCTCTACCGGGTTCCACGCCGCTTGGGACCTCTTCGTTAGCGGGGTCCTCCCCGGGCTCCCTATCTAACGCCGTTAGTTAGTTTACTTATACGAGGAACCCGTTCGGTCGGGTAGAGACGGCGATTAGGGAGTTCGATGAGTGGAGACGGCCGCCCCCGATTTCGGAACTACGCTAGACGCCAGCGTACCCCGAACCCGGACGCGCCGCGACCGCCGCTCCAGCGGAACGTCGCTATCCTCGTAGGGCTCGGCGTCTTCTTCATCGGGCTCGGGCTAGCCCTCTTCGTCTATTTCGGGGCGATATGATATCCGAATGTCTACGATGCGGCCATCCGTCTACGGATTCGGGCCGTCTTACGCACGCCCCCGTCGGCGCCGGTCGACCGGGATGCTGGCTCTGTCCTGATTCGAAGGTCTGCCCGAAGTTCGTAGAGGTCCCGCCGTTGGTCCGAGGCTACCGGAAGGTAACTCCGGTCGCCGGTATCCTAGCGCTCGTCGCGGGGCTAACGACTATCATCCTAACGCTCGTCGCGTTCGGAGCGCCATCGTTCCTATCGGTCGTAGAGGTCCCGTTCGGGGTTCTTATCGGAGCGGCGATTCTCTACGTCTGGCTCCGGCTCGTCGATATCGCGTTCGTCCGGAGTATTCTCGCGAGAGAGGGGTAAAGGAAAATGAAGAAGGTCTGGGTCGGGACGGCGGCGGAACGGGACGTAGCCGTAAAGAAGCTCGGGTTCCGGTATCGGGTCGCGAACGCGCTCGTCGAGGATATCCGGTTCTCGGAGAAGGCGGGGCTAACGAGGGCGGGCCTCTCGTACTGGACTAGGCGTCTCGGGACCGCGACGTATCTCTTCGCTATCGGGCTTCTCAGCATTGGGCTCGTCGTTTCGTCCGCGACCCCGGTCCCTCTCCTCTACGTCCTCGACGGGGTTGGGTTCGCCTGCATAATCTACGCGGGGGTCGTCTTCGCTCTCGCGTTCCGGTCCGCGAACCACGCCGGCTGGTTCGAGCTATCGGTCTACGGCCCGGAGGGGTAGGCGTACGGACGCGCTCGCGGTCGTTCTCGGGATAGGAGCGGCGGCGGCCGGGGCGGTCGCCGTCGTCTGGCTCATCGCGCTCTACGGGCGGAGGGTAGCGGATTGGTTCCTCGATAGGGAGGAGGAGGGATGAGGCTCGACGTAGGCTGCGGGAGCCGAAAGGACGGGGACGTCGGCCTCGACGTCGAGCCGGGGCCGAACGCGGATATCGTCTGCGATATTACGAAGGCGCCGTGGACCGGGGCGAACGGCGAGCCCGTCCCCGGCGGTTGGGATAGTATCGTCATGCACCAGGTCCTCGAGCATCTACCGCTACGGGGGGCCGGGGTCCGACAACGGGACGACCCGATATTCGTAGTCGCCCGGGAGGTCTACCGGCTCCTAAAGCCCGGGGGGGTCTGGGAGTTCGACGTTCCCCATTTCCGCGGTTGGGGGGGTTGCGGGAACCCTCTCCACGTTCGCTTCTATAACGAGCGGTCCTTCGGCTGGCTGCTCGGGGACGACCGGTTCCTCGAGCCCGACCTCCATAACTGTATACCCCGGTTCGAACTATCGGAGCCGGTTCGTCTTACCCGTTCATGGGAAGGTGGCTGGCTAAACGTCTGGCATTTCCGGAGATACGCGCCGTCGTTCCTTCGCGCCCTCTACCGGCTAAAGCTCGGGATACCGGATGTAATCTACGTTAAGCTAAGGAAGCCCTATCGGGTCCTCGGCGAGGAGGAGACCGGGGAACGTAACTTTCTCGTCCTTCCCGTTCTCGCGGTCGCGGTTCTTTCGGGGGTCGCGCTCTATCTCGTTATCCGGTTCTTCGAGACGCTGGTCGACGTTCCGAAGGGCGTCCGAAAGAAGCCGGTCGACGCGAAGGTAGGACTACGATGAGAGACCCGACGAAGAGGCTCGGTCACCGGCTCCGCCTCGCCGCGAGGACCTACCGTGGCGGGGTCTCGATATTCGTTCTCGCGGTCGGAGCGCTCCTTACTATCCTCGCGGTCGGAGCGTTTACCCCGCTCGCGCTCCTTCCCCCGTTCCCCCTCGTAAACTCAGCGACGGATACCTCGGTCTGGAACTTTAGTCTCGTCTTCGTAATCGTCGGGCCTATCGTAACGATAGTCGGGGCCTATATGGTCGGGGCCTATTTTACCGCCCGACGGAAGTTCGAGCACCTCCTTCGGACGAAGAGCAAAGCCGAGTTCCTCCGGAGTATCCCCGACCTCGAGGACCTCCTTTGGGACCTAACGCCGCGCGACGAGGCCCGGTACGACGAGAAGTGCCGGGAGCTTCACGTCCAGAGGCCGGTATGACCCCGAACCGGATTCGGGACCCGCCGTATAAGCCGGGAGTCGGTTACCTCTTCGCGAACCTAAAACCGAACGGCGAGTGGTACGAGTCGCGGGACCGGGGGACGGTAAAGAGCCTCTCGATGGCGAAGAGCTACGGGCAGTGGTATCCGCCCGGAACGAAGGTCCGGGTCTACGAGATAGACTCGCGCGCCGGGACGAAGCGCGTCGTCTGGGAAACGGAGGTCCTCCCGCTCCCGTCCGGTATCTCGCCGAAGTCCTGCCTCTCGCTCGACGGGGAGAGGGTCTACTCGAACCCGGAGTTCGTCCGCGTCGAGCCGCCGAAGGGGGAGCCGTGAGTAAGGAGTGCCCCCATCGGAACCTCGTCGCCCGCCTCCAAGCGCAGAAGAAGTTCGGCGAGCAGAAGGGCTACTGTAGCCAGCAGTGTAAAGGGTGGGTCGAGGTCTTCGTTCCCGAGCCGAAGCCGGTAGGGGCGGCCGAGCGATGACCCGCTACTGCCGGCTATCCGAGCATAAGGGCGCGAAGGTTCCGGCGAAGGCGTACCTCGTTCGCGTTTACGACGAGGAGAAGCAGACCGAGCTTAGTACGGGCGTAAGGGTCGTACTCTGCGAGGAGCATTGGAACGACCTAAAGCGGACTATCCTTCTCGGATGGGGGGAACCGGCCCCGTGAGCGATTCTCGGCCCTGCGTGTTCGTTTCCCGGACACGGACGCCGCAGGAAATCTGCGGCCAGCCCGAGGACGCCCTAATCCACTCGGACGAGCCGAGACAGCGGGTCGGCTACTTTAACTGCCACCGGTACCGACCGCCGAAGGAGACGAAGGGACGATGAGTACTCCGCTCGTAACGAGGTTCCACGGCGCTCGGTTACAGGGGGTCCGTCTCGCGACCTCCCTCGGCGCGCTCCGCGAGTGCGGCTTCCGGGACTGCCGACATCTCGCCGCGGTCGAGCCGCTCTACGTAATCGTCTACGAGGGTATGCTTATCGCCGTCTGCGAGCGGTGCTACCGGACCCGCCTCCGTAGGGGGGCGACCGCCGAAGCCGCTCTCGAACTCTCGGAGACGGAGCCATGACTGACCCCGAGACCTCCTTCCTCCTCGCTACGTGCGAGGGATGTGGTTGCGGCCGACCGAACCACTGGGGCTACATTGGTCCCTGCCGGAACTGCTTTCTCTGTAACGGGTTCTCCCCGCTTACCGACGAGGACCGAAAGCGCGCTGAGGAAATCGTCGAGCGGAACTTCCGCGCGACCTTCGATAGGCTTCGGAAGAGGATACCCGGGCTCCGTCTCGGGACGAGGATATCATGACCGGCCCCGAGCGACGATGCGCCCAGTGCGGCGAGCCCGGCGAGTACCGCCTTCCGAACGCGCTCGACGTCTACGATGGGGACGGTTCGTGGGAGCATCTCCGCCCGACGGACCACCCTTTCTCCGTCGGCCCGCTCCCCGCGCTCGATAAGCCCTGTTACAAGTGCCAAGTCTGGACCCGAGGCTGGAAGACCGGGTCGACCCTGTACTCGAATATATCGGGGGACGTCGAGATACGCTACTGCCCGAAGCACCGGGGGAACGCCGAAGACCGCGAGCAGGTCGTCCGGGACTTCCTCCGGACGAACTCTCTAGGTACGGTTATGAGCCTCTGGGCCGACGAAGCGTGGAAGGTCCTCGCGAAGACGTTCCCGAAGGAGGCGGCGCGTTAATGCCGTGGTTCGTAAAGCTCGAGGAAAGCGTCCTCTGTTGTATCTGCGAACGGCTAATGCGAAAAGGAATCGTCGCGTCGACCGACGGGATACGGTTCTGGCATCGGTTCGACTGCGTTCCCTCCTCGGCGAAGGTGGCCCCGCTCTAGGTCCGGGGGAGGGTACGGTGGGATACGACCTCGCGAAGCATATTCGTTGGGGGCTCGAACGGTTCCTCCGTCCCGCGCTCCGTCCCTGTCTCGGAGAGATAGTCGAGTGGGGCGGAGTTCAGACGACCGACCGATACGAGTTCCTCGCGTCGCTCGGTATCCCGGAAGGAGCGGCTCGGTCCTACGATACCGAGCTTGAGACGGCGCTCAAGCAGAACCCGTATGTCCGGGTCGAGGGGCTTCCGTTCTCCGGTCGGTGGGCCGTAGCCCGGGGTGCGGCTTCGGTCCTCTACGCTATCGCCCGGAGCCGGCGGCCGACGTACGTACTCGAGACCGGGGTCGCGAACGGGTTCTCGTCCTACGCTATCCTCTCGGCCCTCGCGGCGAACGAGGTCGAGCATCCCGGGGACGGGGGTTTTCTAACGAGCTTCGACCCGGCGCCGGATACCGGCCGACTCGTTCCCGTCGAGCTTCGGAAAGGCCGTTGGGACCTCGTCCGCGGCGTCTTCGATACTCCCTCGCGGTTCGACCTCTTCTTCCACGATTCGCTACATACCTACGCGAATATGCTCCGAGAGTACTGGCTCGCGTGGCCGGGACTACCGGACGGAGGGCTCCTCCTCTCCGACGACGTCGAGAGTAACTTCGCCTTCATCGATTTCGCCCGCTCTGTTAGGGTCCGGCCGGCCACGCTCGTCTCGGCCCGTTCCGTCTTCGGGGTACTCGTTAAGCCGGCGGGAGGGCGATGAAGGTCGCGGTTATCGTTACCGCCTACGAGCGGGAGAAGTACCTCCCGGACGCCTTCTTCTCGCTCGCGGTACAGACCGATAAACCGGACGAGGTCGTTCTCGTTAAGACGCCGGGACGGGCCTCGACCGACCCGTACTATCGCGAACGGGCGACCCGGATTATCGAGGTTCCCGTCGGGACGACGGCGGGCGAGGCGTATCTCGCCGGGCTCGACGCGACGACGGCGGACGTAGTCTCGTTCCTCGACGACGACGATACGTTCGCGCCGGAGAAGGTCGCGCAGGTACGGGCGACCTTCTCGGACCCGGACCTTATAGACCTGAATATCGTCGGCTATCGGCACCGGTACGTCGCGGTCGGAGAGGACCTCGCGACCCCGGTACCGGGTTGGGACCGGACGCACCCGATATACTCCGGCCATCGTATCGTCGGCTTCGAAGCGAACGCCCGTTCCGACTACGCTTGGCTCGTCCGTCATTCGTACCTGAATAACTCGACCTACTCGCTCCGACGGGAAGTCCTCGAGCGGGTCCGGGGAATCCTACCGAAGCTCAACGCCTTCCACGACGCCTTCTTTCTCCTCTCCGCGGTCAGCGCCGGGAACGTTCTCTTCTCGCCCGAGCCGCTATCGTACTACCGGTTCCATACGAACGTTACCCATTCCTCCGACGGCCGCGCTACCGGTTCGGACCTCGAGCGCTGGATGTCGTTCGTCCCGTACCTCGAGCGTATCGGGCTCTCGCCGCTCGCTCGCTACTTACGGGATGATATGGCCGCGACGAATCCTATCGCCCTCGCCCGTTCGGGGGGACGGAAGCCGACCGCCACGGAGTGGAGGGCCTATCGCCGAATCGTTCTCCGCCGTCATCAGCCGTACCTCGTACGGGACGGGCTCCGAGCTTACTGGCGCTCGCGGGGGAAGGGATGAAGGTCGTCCTAATCGGCGGGGGCGTTCAACCTATCCCCCCGACCGGGTACGGGGCGGTCGAGCGTATCCTCGCCGATTTCCAAGCGGCGCTCGTCGCCGCGGGGCACGAAGCGACGGTCGTAAACCGCGTCCGGAAGAAGAGGATGCGGGACGAGTATCCGTTCGCCTTCGAGCTACCGCGGCTTCTCCGTAAGCTCGACTACGACGTCCTCCACGCGAATACCCCGGTCGTCGCGAACCGTCTCGCCGGCAAGGGATACCCGTTCGTCTATACGTCGCACTCGAGGCATTGGTTCTACCGGGAGAAGCTAACGCACGATTGGGGCTACTATCTCGAACGGAGGGCCGTCCGGCGGGCGAGCGCCGTCGTAGCCCTTACGCCGACCCTCGCGAAGACGATGGCGAAGACCGTAAAGCCCCCGCTCCCTCCGGTAAGCGTGATTCCCTTCGGCGTCGACTCCGAGCGGTTCCGGCCCGTCCCGGAGCGCCGTACGGGGCGTTACGCGCTAGGGGTCGGGGTCGTACTTCCGCTAAAGCGGTGGCATCTCGCGGCGCGAGCGTTAAAGGGCCTCGGGATACACCTCCGTATCGCCGGGCCGATGCCCTCGACCCACTACGCGTACGAGGTCCTACGGGCCGGCGGGGAGGACGTCTCCCTCCTCGGGGAGATACCGAAGGACTATCTTCTTCGCCTCTACGCCGAGAGTGACTTCCTTATCCACCCGAGCGCGGTCGAGATACTCTCGGCGACCGTCCTCGAGGCGCTCGCCTCGGGCCTCCCGGTCATCGGGGGGTCGGCGGTCGATTGGGTCGTCGAGAACGATAAGACCGGCTGGTCGCTCTACGACGGCGACGAACTGGTCTTCGTCGAGAAGATGCGAGAGAAGGCGTCGATGCTCCTCGCGGACGATTTCCTTCGGCGTTCGATGGGAGCGCAGGCGCGTACCGAGGCGCGCCGCCGGTTCGCTTGGCCAAAGGTCGTCGCGGAGCATCTCGCGGTCTACGAACGTCTCCGGGAGGCGGGGTAATGGACTGGTGGGCCCTTCCGATTATCGCTATACCCGCGGCGGTAGCGCTCTTCCTAATCTACTGGGCGATTCGCCGGGAGGTCCGTTCGTGGGGGCCTTAAGGTTCGTTATCGCGACGCCGACGTTCCCGACCGACCTCTACCTTCCCGAGCGGTTCCTCGCGATGGGCCTCCGCGACCTCGGGTACGGGGTAACGGTCCTTACGACGGACCAAGCCGTTCGTACGTCCGTCGGGTCGGCGGTCCGTTCGACCGAGGCCGACGGTATCGAGATTATCCGGCTCCACGCTTGGAAACCGTATCGGGAGCCGCTTCTCGCCCGGGGCCTTCTTAACCCGACGAGACCCGAGAAGTGGGACTTCGGTATTATCGCGGAGGATTGGAGGCCGTTAAGCCGGGCGTTCGGTACGGCTTTCCGGCTCTGGGGAATCCCCTTCGAGGTTACCTCGGAACGCGCCGGGTACTTTGCCGGTCCTATCCGGTCGGTCCTCCATAAGCTCGGCGACCGGACGGGGAACGCCGACCTTTGGGACGATTCGGTAGCGGTAACCTGCCACTCGACCGCGTCGGTCGAGTTCCATCGGCGTATCGGAGTGCCGGAAAGTAAACTTGCTTACATTCCGGCTTGCGTGGATACCCGCCTATTTCGTCCCCCGGAGCGTCCTCCGCCTCCGACCGGTCCCGTACGTATCCTCTCGGTCGGGCGGTTCGAGCCGCAGAAGGGACAGGAACCCCTCCTCCGGGCGTTCGCGGGGATAAAGGGGGCGGAGCTAACCCTGAAGGGCCGGGGGCCGTTGTACGAGCGGCTTAGGGCCGTAGCGAACGAATTAGGCCTAGGTTCTCGGGTCGTCTTCGACGGTTCGGTCGTCCCCGAGGAGGAGCTACCCGCGTACTACGGACGGTTCGATATCTACGTCCAGCCGAGCCTCGACGAGCCGTTCGGGATGGCGGCGGTCGAGGCGATGGCCTGCGGGCTTCCGGTCGTAGCGACCGATGCGGGCGGTCTCGCCGACTCCGTTATTCCGGGCGTTAGCGGGTTCCGCGTCCCGCTAAAGGACGGGGCGGTCGACGTCGGCGAGTTCTCTCGTCGGCTAGGGGACCTCGTCCACTACGGGGTCGAGCAGAGGCATATCGGCGCCGCGGCGCGATGGCTCGCCGTCGAGAAGTTCGATAGCCGGGTCGTCGCGGCGAGGCACGTCGAGATAGCGAGGAAAGGGGGGATATGAACGAACCGATAGGGATTACCGGCGGGTGCGGGTATATCGGCGGGCTTCTCGTTCGGCGGCTCTCGGCGCTTAGGAGTCGGGTCATCGTAGTCGATAACCATACGGGCCCCGTTCGGGCCTGCGCGGGCTTCCTCGGGGACGACCATCCGTCCGTAGATATTCGGAACGGGGACCTCGAGCGTATCCTCCGACCCTGCGGCCTTATCGTACATCTCGCGGCGGTCTCCGGCATCGAACGGGTCGCGAAGGACCGAGGGGCGGCGCTCGCGACGAACGTCGACTCGACGCGGCGTATCGCTACGCTCGCGAAGGAAATCGGTATCCCGGTCCTCTTCGCGAGTTCGTTCGCGGTCGTCGGCCCGACGAACGGGCTTACCGTAACCGAGCGTACCGAGCCCCGCCCGGTCTCGCCGTACGCCGAGCAGAAGCTCCTCGGCGAGACGATACTCCGGGAGACGCTCGGGCGCGGCGGCCCCGGGGGAGCTATCCTCCGGATGACGAACGTCTTTGGCCGGTACCTCGCGAACGGGCAGGAGGCCGGCCTGCCCCGTTGGGTCGCGAAGGGGACGCTCGTCGATAAGTTCTACGACCTCGCCGGGTCCGGGATGAACCTTCCGGTCTACGGTACGGGCGAGCAGGTCCGGAACTACCTCTATATCGGCGACGCGGTCGAGCTATGGCTCCGCGCGATTCGGAAGGCGGAACGGAAGGACGGGATATCGACCGTCCCGACGTATATCCTCGCCGGCCCGCAGAACCTCTCGGTGAACGCCGTAGCGAAGGTAGTCCTCGAGGCGACGGAGTCGACCTCTAACCTCTTCCCGACGGGGAACCCGAGGGTCGGCGAGGTCGCCGAGACCTCTCTTTCGATAGACGATTCGTTTACGACCGGGGTCCTCGGGACCGAGGCGAAGACGACGGTAAGGGAGTACCTTAGCGGTCTCTCGGGCCCGCGATAGCGGCCGAGTAGATTCCGAAGAGCCGCTCGACGTGCTTCTCGGTCGAGAACTCCTCCCGGACCCACTCGCGTCCTTCGAGGGCGAGGGCCCGTTCGTCGTTATAGGAGCCGGCGACGACCGTAAGCGCCGAGGCGAGCGACTCGGGGTTCCCGGGCGGTACGACCGTACCGAACTTCCCGACCGTCTCGGGGAGCCCGCCGGCATCCGTTACGATGGTCGGGACCCCGTAGCCGAGCGCCTCGATAGGCGAGTTACCGAGATTCTCCCACGGGAGCGAGGGGACGGCGAGGACGTGGATTCCCGAGAACCATTCCCGCCGGTCCGTAACCCACCCGTCGAGGGTTACGTTCTCGGTCGGGGGAATCGGGAACGGACCGGAGCCGGCGAGCCGTAACCGGGCGCTCGGGAGCGTCTTCCGAAGAAGGGCGAAGGCGTCGAGAAGGACGCCGATACCCTTCTGCCTCTCGAGCCGACCAAGATAGCCGACGGTAAACGGGGTCGTCGCCGGAGGGGCGGGCGAGTCCGGAACCGGGACCATCGGTCGGAGGAGGGTCGTCGGGCGGTACCCGAGGTCGTCGAAGACCTTCCGGGTCGCTTCGCTAACGCAGATATACGAGCGGACGCGGGGCTTGATACAGGTATCGAAGGCCATTCGCTTGAGGAGCTGGAGCGCGAGACCCCGACCGACCGGGCAACCGGTCGTAGCGCAACGGTCTAAGATACCGCCCGGGCAGGACGTTCCGTCCGGGAGCGTTAGCGTAGCGACGGGGCAGACTAGCTCGGTATCGTGGGCCGTAAAGACGACCGGCTCCTTCCGTCTCGCTATCCACGGGGCGAGGTCGAGGAAGCTATGCCGGAGATGATGTAGATGGATAACGTCGGGCCGGACCTCCCCGGCGAGCGACTCGAGCCATTCCTCGAGGCCGCGAGTACCGTAGCCGAGACGGGCCTTTAGCGCGCGGATTCGTTCCGACGGGGAGAGGAGGAACGTCCGCATCGGGCCGAGGCTCGGAGGGGGAGGCGCGGTCACGATAGACGCTACGACGTCCGTATGCCCTCGGGCGTTAAGCGTCGCCGAAAGCCGCTGGATATAGGTCTCGGCTCCGCCGTACGTCGGTCCTTCCCAACCGTTAATCCGGAGTATCCTCATCGCTCTTTCCGAATCGATTCGTAAAGCGCGACGTGACGGTCGACCATCTTCTCGGCCGTCCAGTTCGTAACGGCCTTCCTACCGGTCCCCGGGGTATACCAGCTCGGGATATCGCCGAGCGCGCGGGCCATCTCCTCGGGGGTAGCGACGACCCGACCGGCCCCGGTCGCCGCTAGCTCCCGGGCGGCTCCGGAGTCGAACGCTACGAAGGGGAGGTCGGCGGCCATCGCCTCGAGGAGGGTAATCCCGAAGCCCTCGAAGGCGCTTCCCTGAACGTAGGCGTCGGCGGCGTGGAAGATATCGAGGAGCGCGCTCCGGCTTAGTTCGCGGAGGAATACCGCTCGGGTCCCGAGGGACCGGGTAAGGGCGAGGCAGTGCTCTCGGTCGTACGGGTGCCCCGGACGGTCGTTACCGATTTCGACGAGCCCCCACTCGCCGTTCGTTCGGGCGATAGCTTCGATAAGCCGGTCGACCCGCTTGTTATCCCAGAACCCGCCGACGTAGACGGCGACCTTCTTCGTTCGGAGGCCGAGCCATTCCCGCGTAATCTTCGTGTCGAGGTACGGCGGCGTATCGAACTCCTCGACCTCGATACCGTTCGGGATTACCGAGAGTCGTTCGGGAGGGTACCGCCAGCTAAGGACGTGGTTCGCCTCGCCGGCCGTTAGCGCGACGTACCGGTCGAACTTTCGGATACGCCGCGAGAAGTACTGGTTATAGTAGAGGTAGCGGACGGGGCCCGAGCGCATCCAGTAGTGGTAGAACCCATGGGGCGTAATGACCTGCGGCCAGTCGAACGAGCCCGCGAAGGGGAGGTAGTAGTCGACGTTCCAGATTCGGTTCCCGTGAACGTGGAAGACGTCGGCGTCGAGGGTCCGTAGCGTCCGGAGGTATCCCTTCGGGAGCCGGTACCCGGCGAGATGCCGCATCGGGATTCGGAGTACGCGGACGCCTCCGATAGATTCCTCGGTAGGGCACCCGGTCTTCTCCCGGGTTACGACCGTTACCTCGTTCCCCCGTTTCGCTACGCCCTCGGCGAGGAGCTGAACGACCCGTACGCTTCCCCCGACCGAGGGGAGGTAGTCGAGGACGGCGATAGCTACCTTCACGGGTAGTCGTCCCACGGCCAGTCGCCGCTCTGCATCTGTTCGTAGACGTAGCGGTCTAGGTCCTCGAGCCACCAGACGACGAGGAAGAAGACGCCGACGACGAAGCCGGCTACGGCGGCGATAATCAGGAGCAGAAGGAGAAGGTCGCTCAACCCCGCTCTCCCGGTTCGTCCGCGAGGAGGAAACGCATCGAAGGCTAACGGCGTCCTAGTATATTTAATAGAATACTAGGCTCCGCCGGGCCGAGTCGCGGTCGGCCGGCCCTAGGCGTAACTTTACTTATACTAGGACGGTAATCGGGGGACGATGACGGACGAACCGTGGTTCCTTATCCTCTTCGGGTTCGTGCTCGGCGTCGCCGGAACGCTCGCGGTCCTCGTAGCCTTTAGGCTCGTCTGATGCCCGAGCCCGCGAAGGTAAAGCGTTACCTTCATCTCTGCCCGATTCACGGTTGGGAACTATGCGGGACGTCTGACTCGCTAATCGACCCGTTCGACCCGAACGCGGACCACGGTTGTTCGATGTGGCGGGACGCGCCGCCCCCTCCGTTTAAGGCGAAGGTCCGGGAGGAGCCTATCGATGCCGCAACCGCTTAAGGACGCCTCGGAGAAGAAGAGCAAGTCGATTACCGTCTACCTCGTCCCGGCGAGCTACGAGAAGCTAAAGACGAGGGCTCGGGCGCAGAGCCGCTCGATGACCGGGCTCGCCGCGCTCTATATCGAAGAGAAGCTCGATGAGGCGTAGGAGCCCCGATAGAGACGGCGGGAAGTCGATGCGGTGCGGTATCTGCGGGGCGTTCGGGCCCGAGCATAGCCATCCCGACTACCACTTCGAGGGCGTTCCCGTAAGCGCCTACTTCGTCGAGAAGCTCGCGCCGGAGACCGCTCGATGCGCCGTCTGCGGGACCGGATTCGTCCTTCCCGAAGAGAGGGATACGTTCTTGTATCACCTTCAGTCTCACTTTACAGTAGAACCTCCGTCCGAGGCTCCGAAAAAAACCATGCCCGCAGAAGAGAAGAAGGCGACTCCGCCGAAGCCGAAGGAGAAGAAGCCGAAAGCGCCGAAGGCCGCCGGGGAGAAGAAGGCCCCGAAGGTCCGCAGTCGGGTCCTCGAGGACCGGGTCTCGAAGGACGGCAAACAGGTAGTCGTCCTCGTCTACGTCCCGAAGGCCGACCTCCCGAAGGTCATGGACCGGGCGAAGCTCGGCTCGAACTTCGGCGAGTTCGTCCGGACGGTCTGGAAGGACCGGCCCGAGAACCCCCGCGAGTCCGAGATGGCCCAACCGCTCGTCGGGCGCGGCGTCTACGTCGAGAAGACCGCGGTCGCGGAAATCAAGAAGTACGAGGAAGCGGGCGGGAACTTCGACCGCTACGTCTACTTCCGCCTAAAGAGCAAGCTCGGGCTCTAGGCCGCTCCGCGCGGCGAAGGCGAACCCTTTCCTCCTTACCTTTTTCTACTCGTTCTCCTTCTCTCGTCCCGATGGCGCAGCGGCGCGACCCGAATCGACGTAGTCGATTAGGTCGTAAATGTTCGGAGAACGACTCCGCCGCGCGAAGAGAATCGCCCGTCGCCGATACGCCCGCCTCGTAGCGCCCTACCTCCTTTGGAACGTTCGGGGCGGACTCCCCGGGGACTTCGACCCGTACCGCCGTTCCCGCGGCTGGCCGAAGCCGGTCGGGTTCTACCGGGACTTTAACGGAGCCCACGGCCGCTGGTGCTGCACCCGCCCCCATCTAAAGGAGAAGGGGTGGCGGAAGAGGCGGTTCCTAGTACTCCGGGCGCTAAACGAACCGGTAGACCGGGGGCCGGTAGACCGGGCTCCATAATACGTAATAGAGGCGGCGGTAGACCGGCCGCCGCCCTCTTCCGGGGCGGTCGGGTTAGCTTACTTATACTAGGTCGTCCGTCCCGAGAACTACCGATGCTTACCGCTATCCTACGCGAACGCGAGGACGTCGCAAACGCCCTCGCCGCGCTCGTAGACTACCGGCCGAGCCGGGACCGCCCTCCGATTCAAGCCTTTCCCCGGAGCGACCATTACGCTCTCGTCGGGACGGCGTTCGACTATCTTCTCCGTTGGGAACTCGAGCGCCGGAACCCGTCCGCGGTCGACCGCGAATGGGTCGCGACGACTACGGTTACCCGGCTCCTCCCGCTTCTCGGGCCGGAGAAAATCGACCCGTTTACGAAGAGCCTCTACGTACGGGTTCACGACGAAGCCGAGGCGTTCCATCGTAGATGGCTCGAGCTTCGGGAGCCGACCCCGAACGACGTAATCCAAGCGGCGCGAATCGTTCTCTGCCTCGCGAAGATAGACCCCCTCTACCGGGCCGGGGTTGTTCTTCCCGACGTCTACGTCTTCGACCCGCGGGACGTCGAGGATATCGAGACGCTCTACTCGATAGCTCCGTGGGAGGTCCTCGGCGGTGCTCGCGGCGCGTCCGTCTTACTAAACCCGGACTACGGGGTCTGGAGCCGTCGGCTAGACGGCGCGGACGCCGACCTCGTCGTAGGGTCGACGCTCGTCGACCTAAAGACGTCGAAGTACAACGATATCGAGAAGCATTTCCCGCAGCTCGTCGGGTACTACGCGCTCGGCGAACTCTACCGGCAGGACGAGCCGTCGTATCCCGAGGTCGAGCGGGCAGGAATCTACTGGTGCCGGCACGGGTACCTCGAGACGTTCGATACGGCGCCGATTCGGGAGAACCCCGGATACGAGCGGGCGGTTACCGCTCTTCTCGAGGCGGCCGACGAGATTTCGGCGCGAAAGCGGGCGGCTATCGAAGCCGCGTCCGGTCTACTCGTTTCGCCCGAGTAGGGGGGTCTCGGTGACGGAAGAAAAACTCACGACCCCTGAATCTCGGGGTCAGTTACTGAGCAGAGCACGCCACTATCAAGATATCAAGATGCCGGAAGAAAAACTCACGACCTTAGATATCTACGGCCGGCTGGTCCGGGGTACCTAGATGCCGGCACCGACGCTCATGGACCTAATCAACTCCCGGAACCCCGGAGATTCCGGCCTCGCCGTTCGCGTCCACGAGAGACCGATAGGTACGATACCGGCAGGCCGAACGTTCCGAATCGAAGGAACGGGCCGCCTCTCCGAAGAACAATGGAAGGAACTCGGCGCCTCCGTACCCGGGGCCTTTACCCTCTCGACCCGGTTCGGCCTGCTCCCTATTACGGGGAACGCCTCCGAGAAGTACCGGACCGTCGCGGGCCGGTACCCCGAGCCGGTCTTCGTCTCGTTCGCGCAGTACGACCCGCTCTCGAGGTACCTCGGACCCTCGGTTCCGGTTCCTCCGAAGGCGGTCTACGAGGGGCCTATCCTCGGGCCGAAGGCGATAGGCGGGGTAGAGCCGGCGTTCGTTCTCGCGACGTTCCAAGAGACGGCGGCCCGCCGAGCTATCGCGGAACATCGGTCGATATTCGCCGCGCCGGTCGGAGCCGGGAAGACGGCCGCGGCGCTCGCGGCCGCCGAGACGCTTCTCGCGGACGGGACGGTCGACCGGGTCGTCGTAACGGTCCCGCGGCGGCTGATACGCGACCCGTGGCTCCACGAATGGGAGCGGTCCTACGGGGAGCGGCCGACGGTCGTCGACGGGTCTCCCGCGGAGCGGAAGGCGATTTACGCGGCTCCTCGCGACCCGCGCCGATGGCTCGTTAAGTTCGACTCGTTCCGCCTCGACGCGGAGCATCTTATCAAGCTCTTCGGGCCGAAGACGTTCTGGGTCGTCGACGAGGTCCACTACCTGAAGAACCCGAGGACGAAACGGTTCAAAGCGGCGAAACGGGCCGTCGATAGTACCGAGACGGACCGCCGGCTCTTCCTGACGGGGACCATCGTCTACGACCGTACGCTCGATATCTACGGTCCGATAGCGCTCCTCGGGTTCCGGGTCTGGTCGACGTATAACGAGTTCACGAGCCGGTTCTACCGATTCGAGAGCTACCAGACGCCGAACGGTTGGGTCGAGAAGCCGACGACGATGATTCCGGGGAGGGTCCCGGAGCTACGGACGGTCCTGAATACCGTCGCCTATATCCCTACGAGGGACGAGGTAGAACTCGAGCTTCCGCCGGTCCGCCGGGGCCCGGAGGTCGACGTAACGGTCGAGCTATCGAAGGCGGAGGAGCGAGCCTACGAGGTCCTCGTTACGACGCCGCTCCAGCGCGAACTCGAGATAATGGGCGAGCGGGTATGGACCGATACCGAGCGGAACCTCCTCGCGATTCTCTCGCTCGAGCGGTCGTTCTCGGCGGACCCCGGGACCCTCCTAGCGTCCGAGTCGGAACGCGCGTACGCCGCTATCGAAGAGTTCGGCCGGGAGGAGTGGCAGAAGTTAAGCCCGGGGACGAAGCTCAAGCGGGTCCTCGCGGACCTCGGCGAGATAGCCCGGGAGGACGCGGATACGAAGGTCGTCATCTTTACGTCGTTCGAGCGGACGCTCGGGGTCCTGCGGTCGATTCGTTCGAGCGGGCGAAAGACCGATGAGGACGGGGAGGAAATCGACACGGGCGAGGTCCTCGCCCGTTCGGTCTTCTTCGACGGGTCGCTTACCGAGGCGGCCGGCGCGGCGGTCCTCGAGAGCTTCAAGACCGACCCGAACGTCCGGTTCCTCTTCTCGACGGACGCGGGCGGGGTAGGGATTAACCTTCAGGAGGTCGCGTCCCGGGTTATCCACGTGGACGACCCGCTCTCGCTCGGACAACGAGCGCAGCGCGAAGGGCGGGTCTGGAGGAGGGGTCAGCGGAAGCCGGTTATCATCGCCCGGTACGCGCTCGGTTCCTCCGAGCGGCTCTTCGCGCGTCTCGGCGAGCTTCTCCCGGGCGGCTCGGTCGTCGACGCCCGTATCCGGGAACTCCTAGAGGTAAAGGAGTCCGAGAAGCGCCGTCTGCTCGGGACCGGGTAGACCGGGCTAGCGTTACTAATACTTAGTACGCGGTAGACCCGTCCGGTCTACCGCAGAGTTAAGGAGCGAAGCATGCCGAAATCCGACGGGAAAAAAAGAGGCGTTTTTAGCGCGAAGGTCGACCCGGAAGTCAAGCTCGCGCTCGATGAGCTACTGAAGGCCGGGCGGGAGTCGGGTAAGACGACCGACGAGATTCTACGGGGAATCCTCCCGCCGAAGGCGGTCGTACCCGCGAGCGACGCCGCGGCGACCCCCTCGCTCCTACCGCCCGGGGAGGGGGATAAGGGCTGGACGGACCCGCTCGACCTACCGCTCGAGCCGGGAGGGACGGCGACCGAAGACGTTCTCGCGCACGTCGAGGCGCCCGACGAGGTCGAGACCGGGAAGAAGAAGGAGAAGCCCCCATCGCTCTTCGATAACTGGGGCCTCTACGCTCGGCTTATCGAGCGGATACCGCAGCCTCGGCTGACCCGGTACCGCGAGAAGGTCCTCCGTACGCTCGTCGTCTATCCCGCCCGTCCCGTCGACCCGAAGAAGTTCCCGACGAGCGTCGAGGTAACCTTCGAGAACGCGCTCCTCGCGTCGGCGCCGGCGTTTACGGCGGACGAGCGGGCCCTTCTCTTTACGCTCCATCCGCGGCTCGCCCTCGCTTTCTATACGAACCTGATTATCGGCCGCGCCGGGCAGGGGACCGATATCGATACCGCTCGGGGAGGCCGGTAAGATGCCCGACCCGGAGCCGAACGGGACCGAGATACCCTACGACGAGTTCGGGGCCGAGGAGTACGACTTCGAACCGCCGAACTTCCTCGAGGAGGCGCTCCACGGACCCCCGACGCTCGAGCCCGAGCGTCCCGAACGGGCGATAGGGCCGAACCCCGATATCCTCGGTCTCGCCGAGGACTACCTCCGCTCGGCGAACGCGACGGTCTGGGTCCGTCGGTCGATTCCGATTCTCTTCGCCTCGTTCGGGGCGAAGGTCGCCGACCAGCATAACCTCCGCCATCCGATTCATTACTACGGTCCCGAGGCGCCGTACCGGTACCTCTACCATATCACGAACCTCGGCGCGTCGGGGCATAATAAGGGCGCGACTGTCGACGCCTTCTTCCGAATCGTCGGGGACGACGGTCCGGATGGTCCTCCTATCGTCCCGACCTACGACTTTAAGGGGGGCTCTATCGAGTCGATTCGCGGGGGAATCTTCGAGGCGGCCATCCCGCAGGGGAAGGGTAAGCCCCTTCCGGTCCTCTTGACCCGACCGGGGTCGCTCGAGCGGACGGACGGCGGGTATATCCATATCCCGGAGTTCTCGCAGCTCGCGGCGCTCGAGGAACGGTCGGGCGGCGCGATTCAATCGCTCCTCGCGTGGACGGATAACGGCGTCATGTCCTACGATACGCTCTCGGGGGCCTCGGTCGAGTTCGGCTCCTCGACGACGCTTATCGTCGGTCTCCAGCCCGATAAGCTGAACGCTACGGAGACGACGGTCCTCGGCTGGAACCGGCGGACGGCCTACGAGGTATTCGCGCCACCGACGACCGAGGAATCGAAGCCCGAGAACCGTCCCGAGGCGACGAGGGGAGACCCCGAGAAGCTCGCGACGCTCCGCGGGGCGCTCCGTCAGCTCGTACGGAGCTACGCTCCGACGGCTATCGACTGGACGTCGTTCCGCCGCTGGCTCTCGAAGGGGTACGAGGCGCAGCTCCTGAATTGGCCGGACGAATCGCTCCTCTACTCGCTCGCGCTCGGCTTCTACCTCGTCTCGGGGGGACGGTGGACCGGGAAGCTCTCGATTCCCGTACCGGAGTGGCTGAACGACCGGCTCCGGGCGGCCGTTTCGTCGAAGCGACGGGCTCGTATCGACCCGGTCTACCGGGCGGCGCTCGACTGTATCGAGGTTCTTCGGGACCCCTACGTTCTACGGGCCCCGCGGGAGGACCGGATACTCGTCGAAATCCTCGCGGCGCGACTCTCGCTCCCGGAGGAGAGGGTCTGGGAGGCGCTCCCGATTATCTCGAAGTTCGGGCCGGCGGTTCGGCATAAGGACGACGATGACGTAGACCGCTGGTACCGGAGCGGGGTCCTAGACGCCGGCGGGAAGGCGCCGACGGGGGCCTAGAGTTCGCCGTCCTCGATGAGCCGATGGAGGCCGTCGTAGACGTACGAACTGACCGTCGGGGGCTCCGCTCCGGGCTCGGGCTCCTTCAGGAACTCGGCCTTATCCTTCTCGACCTGCCGCTTGACCCGAGAGACTATCCAGCGGGGGAGGGAAACCGACATGATTTCCTTCTCATCCCGGTCCCCGTTAGCGGTCTTTCGGACTTTAAGCGGTCGCGCCATCGAAACCCCTATCCGGAGACCCGTATAATAAACCTCGGCCGGAACCGTTCGCCCGTACGAGGACCTTCGCATACGAGTAAAATAATCAGGTCCGTACGCTCCTCAAAAACCGATTCTACTTATACCTCGAACTCTTAGGACTCGGCACGGACGCACGGACGGAGGGCCTATTCCCAATAACGAGCCGCTAGGTCATTCGACCCCTGATTTAGCCTCCGTCTCGGGGTGGGGTTCTCTCTGCTCGTTCGTCGGTCTCTCCGGGCCCGGGACCCGGCTCGTTCCGGATTCCTCCTCCTCCCGTTCAAGGCGCTCTTCGGAACTGTTCTCGTCGGAATCTACGGATTCTACGGACTCTCCGGAGTTGCGAGAATCGAGTTTAATAATCAATCCTGACGCTTCTCCCCTGCGCGGAGAAGGGCTTACATGACCGATATCGAGACTATCGAAAGCGTCTTTGGCGTCCCGAACAGTCCGAACGTAGGGAAAATCCCTCCGCCGATACGGCAGAAGCTCAACCGTATCCGGGAGATGTTCAACCTCGATACGAAGGAGAAGGTCGCCGACCTAAAGGACCGGTACGTAAGGCTCGTGAACGTCCCGGCGGTCGCGGGCCTCGGCGATTCGAAGTGGCAGATGGCCTACCGGGGAATCCCCGGAATCTACGGGAACGAACTCTACGCCCCGAAGAGCGAGACCTTCCTCTTCTGGTACGCGGCGGCGACCGGCCGGCCGCTTCTCATGTCGAAGGGACAGTCCTCCGGTACCTACCTCGTTCCGGTCTTCGGCCTCGCGAAGTCGGGCTCTCCCGACTCGCCCTACGAGGGGCCGGTCCGGCTCCTTATCTTCGGGTTCGCCGACGAGACGGGCGCGAAGCGTATCATCGAGGCGCTCGTTCCGGGGACCCTCTACGTCGTCTCCGCGAAGGTCCAGCAGGGAACGCCCCACGGGGTCCTCCCGCCCGGGACCGTCGGAACGCTTAACATGAACGCGAGCGACGAGTTCGCTCCGGCGCCGGCGGGAACGGCGCTTCCGTGGTCCGACCCAGTAGCGCGTCTCTTCGGCTCCTTCCCGGAGACCCCGCTCGCCGACGTCCTCCTAAAGCCAGTCGCGAGGGTAATCTACCGGGTATCGGGCTCGGTCGAGGCGGGGAACCTGACCTCGCAATCGAACGGCTCGGCCGGCGGCTGGCTGAAGATTATCGACGACTCGATTACCGACCGCGCTATCCTCGAGAAGGTCGGCGGCGGTCTCTTCTTCTTCCTCCCGAGGCACGAGGTCGCGAAGGCTCGCCTCGCGAATGGCTCGGTCGTCGAGGCGCTCGTCTCGCTCTACGAACGGAAGGAGCGGACCCCTACGACCGGGGAGGCGACGGGGAATATCGCCCCGAACTGGGCCTGCAATGCGTTCTCGCTTCGGGTCCTCGTCGCGAACGAGAACCCGAACGCGGCCGTCCCCGAGCCGGGGAGGACGGCGCTCTCGATTCAGGGCGGCTCTGCGCCTCCGCCGGGGATGGTCGATGGTCTCGGCCTCGGCCTAGGGGCGGAAGACGGCCTAGGAGTCTAGACCGATGACGACGCCGCCGAAGACCCTCGCGGACCTCGCCGCCGCTCACGCCCCGACGACCGTAGCGACGAAGGAGGACGAGGAGTTCGAGAAGGCCATCGCGAAGGAGTATAAGGTCTCCATCGAGATGATACATACCCTTCGGCGGACGGTCGCTCCGCCGGAGGCGACCCTCGCCGATATCGCGATGTACCTCGCGACCTGCGTCCGCCTTAACCTCGACCCGTTCACGCGGCAAATCTACCTCCTCCGGATTAAGGGGAAGAACGTCCTCCAAATCGGCATCGACGGGATGTTCGGTCTCGCCGAGAATACGAAGGAGTACGACGGCTGCGACGCTCCGGTCTATGCGTATAAGGACCAGAAGCTCTTCTCGGCGACCGTTCGGGTCTACCGTAAGGGAATGAACCGTCCTATCGAGGCGACGGCGATTTTCTCCGAGTACGCCTTCTATCAGGAGCCGGGGTCGGCGTGGGCGCGGATGCCGAGCCACATGCTCGGAATCGCCGCGTACCGTATCGCGCTCCGACGGGCGTTCCCGCGGACGCTCTCCGGGCTCTACGGCCCCGAGGAGATGGCCTACGCGGATACGGAGGCGAAGCCGGTCCCGCCGCCCGACCGTCCGGCGCTTACCGACGGCGGCCTTACGGACGAGACGAAGAACGACCTCGAGACCCGACCGGCCGCTACGCCGCCGGTCGTCCCGCCGCTCGTTCCACCCCCTCTACCCCCCTCGGAGGCCCCGGCAGCGCCCGTTCCAGCGGCCCTACCGCCTATCCCCGCGGGTTCCGTACTACGGTCGAGCGAGGACGTCGCGGCTCCGACGGCTACGGCCCCGGTCGTCGTTCCTCCTCCGCCCGCTCCGGAACCTCCCGCGCCGGTCGTTACGGCCCCTCCGGAGCCGGTCGCTCCGAAGGCTAGGGCTCCCTCTCCTCCCGCTTCGCCGGAGGACCTCGTTATATGAACGCATCGAACGGAAACGGAACGCTCGTCGCCTCGCCGACCGAACTCTCGCGAATCATCCGGCTCCTTACCGGAAAGGGGGGCGGCGGGAACCTCCCGTTCCCGAAAATCGACCTTTCGATAGAGGATACCGGCGGCGGAGCGATACGGGCCTTCTCGGAGCACGCGAACGCTCTCGAGACCGCGATGGTCCGCGTCTCGTGGCCGACGGACGGCGCCGGCGCCTTCGCGCTCGCCCTCTCGACCCCGGAGAAGATGATAGACTACCTGGAGGGGCTCTGCATCCCCGACGTTCCCGTAGAGCTACGGTACGACGAGAGCCTCGGCCGTCTCGACCTCGCGAACGGGACGAATCGTATCGCGCTCCCGACGATTCCCTTCGGCGACGTTCCCCGGTCGAAGCGGGAGGGTCTCTGGACGACGACCTCCGAGGGCGTAGCGGTCTCGTCCGACCCGAAGAAGCGGCCGGACGAGGGGGCGTCCCTCGCCGACTACCCGGCGAAGGGGTTCCTCGTCGCCCGGATATCGCGGACTACGCTCGAGCGGGTCCTCGCGGCGGGTTCGATTATCCTCTCGCACGGCTTCCGGGCGGCGCTCGTACGGTTCTCGTTCGCGGGTGGGAAGGGCGCGGTCGAAATCGCCGACCCGAAGGACCCGAAGGGCGAGCGGGTCGACCTAGCGCTCCCGACGCTCGGGATTACCCCGACGGTCGACGATACGTTCCCGGTCCTCTACTCGGGCGTCGACTCGCTCTGGGAGTCGCTCCGTAAGTCGAAGGCCGACGAGTTTACGCTCGTCCACTTCGCCGGCCGGGATGGCGAGAAGCCCGAGTCACGGGTCAATCTCGCGTTCGAGGAGAAGGCGGAGGACGGCCGGTCGCTCCTACGGTATACGCAGGTCTTCGCGACGCATCGCGACCCGAGGGCGAAGAAGGAAGCCTAGGGCGAGGACGTCGGACGTGGCGCTCGACCTCTCCCGCGAGCAGTATTCCGAGGTCCTCTCGGACCTCCGGCTCGGGACCTTCCCGAGACAGGCGGGTACGCCCGGTCGGGTAACGCTCGGGGGATGGAACTCGTTCTTCCGCTGGTTCGAGGGGAACTACGGGAGAGCGGTTCCGATGTTCATCTCGCATAACGCCTACGAGACGCCGGCGCTTGGCGGGCCTATCGACGTGAACCGGTTCGTCTTCTCGGCGACGTTCGGCGATATGGATACGGGAGACGGCTCGGGGCTCCGTCCCGGCGAGGTCGAGAGCGAGGTCGTCCGCGTAGAGGAGTGGGTCGAGTCCGAGGGCCTCGCGCACGCTTGGAAGTTCTCGGGGTCGTATATCGACGGCCAGCCCGCCGGGTTCCATCTCCGTATCGGCTGGAAGAGCGAGCCCCGGCATCGGGTCTACCTTACCCGTTGGGAGAGCGCCTTCTGGCGGGGCCTAAAGCACCAGCTCGGGCTCCGGTCGGTAAATATCGTCTGCGCCGAGCCCGCCCGCTTCGAGCGGCTCCCGTATACGCCGTACGTCCACCATAAGGACCCGCTCTCGAAGGAGTGGAAGAAGGAAGCGAACTACTGCGTCCCGGTTCCGCACGACTGGATTCGCGAGGGTCGCTTCGATAAGGTCCGGGACCTATCGTTCTCGCCCTACGACGTCGGTCCGGTCTGGGTCCCCGGAAAGGAGCCGACCCTCGAGACCTACGTTCGTACGAAGGGATGGGAGGTCTTCTCGCACGAGGCCGAGGCGTTCCACCCCGCCCCGACGGGCGAGGAGTACGCGGCGACGGGAAACGCTATCGACCTCGCGAAGCTCCTGATTCCCGAGAAGCTCTGCCTCCGTACGCTTCCGTACGGGGCGAATCCTAGGCACGAAGTCCGGCGTGCATGGATTATCGATATCCTCGCGACCGACCCGGACGGTTGGACCGAACCCGAAATACAAGCCTTCGTCGACGGCGTCGCGGAAGAGTCGAAGTGGGAGGACCGGGGGAATACGAGCCGTCGCCGGTATCAGGTCGCCTACCATTGGAAGCGGAAGTACAAGCCGAAGTCCTGTAACGAGCTTCGGGAGAAAGGGGTCTGCGTCGCGAACGCGATTACCGACTGTTCGCTCTTCCCGAAGGCGTTCCCGGAGGAGTTCGCCGAGTACCGGAAGAACCACCCGGAGGGAGGGAAATGATAGAGATAGCCCGGAACCACGAACGGGTCGTCGACTTCGAAGAGGAGACGGGGTCCTCGGACGGGGGCGCGGCGGTCGAAGACGCCCGGAGGCTCTGCGCGACGTGCGGGATGGTCCATATTCCGGGAGAGGCGTGTCCGTGAAGCCCGGCTACCTCGTCGAGCGCGAGCATGTCGGCCACCTGACCTACGAGCCGCCGCTCTGCCAGCAGGAGGAGGAGCGGCTCCGTCGGCTACGGGAAGGGACGGCGCGTCGGGCCCGAGAGGTCGAGGACCGACGTACGCTCGCTAAGGAGAAGAACAATCATGAGCAGTGAGATTCCCGCGAGACGACAACAGCGTATCTTCTACGAGGAGCGCGACGACTCGGGGAAGGTCGTCCTTCGGCAGATTATCGGCTTCCCGACGATTCGGGAGGACGGTAGCGTCTATATCGAGCGACCCGGGAACACGAACGTCCTTATCCGGTCGTTCCATAAGATGGAGGACTACGCGCCGACGAACGGAGATACGAAGTGAGCGCTAGCCTCTCGAGACCGCCCCGCTTCCGTATCTGGGTCCTTCGTCCTCGGCCCTGCGGGCACCGGCATCGGCACTTCTCCGAGATACTCGCCTGTATCGAGAAGAACGGGAACCCGGGCTTTACTCGGAGGCTCGTGCGATGAACCCCGAGGACCTACGGCCCGCGACCCTCGAGGAAATCGTCGGGCAGGGAAACGCGGTCCGCGTTCTAAAGAGCCTCGCCGCGAAAGCGAACGACGGCTCCGGGTTCCCGATACCCTCGCTCCTTTTCTTCGGCCCGCCGGGCGTCGGGAAGACGACGGCGGCGATAGCGTTCGCGAAGGAACTCCTCGGCCCGCTCTGGAGGGAGAACTTCTTCGAGATGAATGCATCGGACGACCGGGGCATCGATACCGTCCGGGACCGGATTATCCCGTACGTCGATAGTATGCCCTCGGACGGCGCGCCCTTCAAGATTCTCTTCCTCGACGAGGCGGATATGCTTACCCCCGAGGCGCAGGCCGCGCTCCGCCGGACGATGGAGACCGGTTCGGAGACGACCCGGTTCATCCTAGCGGCGAACCGCGTCTCGAAGGTAATCGACGCGCTTCGTTCCCGGACGCTCCCGATTCCGTTCCGTCCTCTCTCCGACGCCGAGATACGGCGGGTCGTCGACGAGGCCGCGAAGAAGGTCGGTCTGACCCTAGACCCGACGACGGTCGACGCTATCGTTCTCGTCGCCGAGGGGCAGGCGAGAGACGCGGTAAACCTCCTCCTCGGCGGGGGGAACGGGGCGGAGAACTACCTGACGATAACCTCGAAGGTCGAGGCGCTCTTTAAGGGGACCGGACCGGTCGTCGACCGCGTCGAGGACTTTACCGGTTGGGTCCGCGTCGAGGGCTATTCGGATATCGAGCGGGTCCTCCTAACCATCGAGCGGGCGGTCGTCGCGAAGGGGCTCGTTCCGAAGGAGAAGATTCCGCGGGTATCCTACGAGGCGGCGAGTTCGGCCTTCCGGGTAGCGCAGGGTCTCGCGGCCCCGGTTCTCGAGGTCCGCGCGTTCCTCTATCGCGTTCTCGGGGCGGTCTAAGAAAGGGTGTTACATGAAGGAGAACCTAACGAATCCGGACTTCCGGATAAGCGCCGAGGAGATGGACCGGATTATCGAACGTCTCGAGAAGCGCGCGGAAACGGAGCCGTCCGCGAAGGCCGAACTCGAGTCGTGGAAGAACGCACGGAACAGGGTACGAGGATGAAGGTCTGGTGCGAGAAATGCGGTAGGTGGCTTAAGCTGACCCGCCGTTGGTTCGAGAAGCGCGTACACCAAGCCGGTACCGAGACGCACGAGGTCTACCTCGTCCCCCCGGTGAGACGATGACCGGTAGCCCTCTCGCCTATACGACGCCCGGGGATATCGCCCGGCACGGGGAGTTTATCGACTTCGTCGCGCTAGGTCATCTACCGACGGGTAAGATGCCCCGGTTCCGGGTCGTTACCGTCGAGGGGAAGGAAGGGCTCGGCGATATCAAGTGGTACGGCGCGTGGTGGTGCTACGTCTTCGAACCCGACGGCCAGACTATCTACGAGAAGAAGTGCCTTCGGGATATCGCGCAGTTCCTCGACGACCTTACGGCGGAATGGAAGGCGGGGCGGAAGCATGTTTAACTTTAGGGTCCACGAGGTCGCCGGGGATAAGACCGCCGGAGCGGTCTTCGATATCGACCGGCTCTACCGCTATTCGCTTTGGCGGGTCTGGAACGAGAAGCTCCCGAAGGTCCTCTTCGTAATGCTTAACCCGTCGACGGCGGACGAGAAGGTCCTCGACCCGACGGTTACTCGGTGCGTCGGCTACGCGAAGAGATGGGGCTACGGGGGTTTACTCGTCGGGAACCTCTTCGCCCTTCGGGCGACGAACCCGAAGCGCCTCTACTCGGCGAGGGACCCGGTAGGCCCGACGAACGATGCCGCGCTCCTCGGGATGCTTCCCGACGTCGAACTCGTTGTCGCCGCGTGGGGAAACTATGGAGGCTACCTGAACCGGGGACCCTACGTCGCGAAGATGCTCGTACGAGTTGAAGCCCTCGGGGTTACGAAGAACGGCCACCCGGCGCACCCGCTCTATCTTCGGGGCGAGAAGGCGCCCGCGCCGTTCTCGTACGCAGAACCGGGAGGGAAGCGATGACCTACTCGATAGCCTCGCCGAACGGCGACCTCGTCGTCTACTTCGCCGACGCCGCTTGGATGGACGAGGTCCCGAACGAGTCGGTCGACCTCGTCGTGACCTCGCCTCCCTACGGGGTCGGTCTCCGGTACGGCGTCCCGGGGGCGACGCCCGGCCTGAACGATACGGGCTACTCGGGGACTAAGGGACAGGTTGAGCGGCCGGTAATGTCGATGGAGGACTACGGCGAGTACCTCCGGCGGCTCGAGCCGGTCTGGCGCGAGACGTACCGGAAGATGAAGCCCGGCGCGTACGCCGCGCTGAACGTCGCCTCTATCCACGCGAAGTCGGAGTACTTCGGGCACTCGTTCGTCCTCCCGACCTCGGAGGATACGTCGAACTTCTGGAGGTTCAAGCTCGAGGCCGAGTACCGCTGGCGGTACCTTTGGCTCGCGATGCGCTCGAATACGAACGGGACAGATAACCCGCCGGTCTTCTTCGGCTCGTACCCGCTCCCGCTCGAGGGGCAGATACTCCGTCAGGTCGAGGATATCCTCATCTTCCGGAAGCCGCGGCCCGAGGGATGGGAGATGCCCGAGGAGCGGAAGGAGCGGAGGAAGCTCTCGAAGCTCTCGAAGGAGGACTGGCGGACGACGTTCTCGCAGGTATGGGAGTTCCCGGGGGCCCGCTCGGAGACGTCGAACGGTACGACCCATCCCGCCGTCTTTCCTATCGAGCTTCCGCTTCGGCTTATCCGCGGCTACTCCTGTATCGGCGATACGGTCCTCGACCCGTTCCTCGGGACCGGGACGACCCTCCTCGCCGCTAAGACGACGGGTCGGAGGGGAATCGGCTACGAGGTCGAGCGGACCTACGAGCCGCTTATCATCTCTAAGCTATCGCTCGGCGAAGCGAGCCTCGGCGCGGAGTGGTAGAGATGCCGCAGACCGGGCGGGTCTTCCGAACCTCCTATCACCTTTCCCCGGGCGGAGAGCTTCTCGTCGACGCGTACGGGCGGGACGTCGAGGGTAAGCGTATCTCGAGGGTCATCTCGGGCTGCCGGCCGTACTTTTACGTCGGCGCCGGCGAGGAATCCGTCGCCCGTTCGATTCCCGAGGTCGTTTCGGTCGAGCCCGGTCCGCTCGACGTCCGCTCCTCGCCGACGGTCCGGGTCTACGCTCGGTACCCGTTCGACGTCCCGAAGCTCCGAAGCCGGTTCCGGCGGCACTACGAGGCCGACATTTTCTTCGATACCCGGGTCCGCATCGACTACGGTCTCCGCTACGCGACCTTACCCGATATCGAACCGGTACCGATTTCGCAGGTAACGATTCCTCCGCGTCCGGTCGTCGTTCCGCGAATCCTCTATATCGATATCGAGGTTTCCGACCTCTACGGGTTCGCGTCGCCGGACGACCCGAAGAACGCGGTCCTCTCCGTCGCGTTCGCGGATACGTATACGAACCGCTACGGTATCATCTACCACGGCCCGAGGGTCGACCTCGCGGCGGTCCGGGCGGCGTTCCCGGTCGAGATTCGGGAGGAGGTCCGTCTCTTCCCGGTCGACTCCGAGGCGAACGTCGTCGATTCGTTCGGCGAGCTTCTCCGGAAGATAGAGCCCGACGTAGTCTCGGCGTGGAACCTCTACGAGTACGACGCTCCGTATCTCGCCGGGCGGACGAAGCGTCTCCTCGAGACGGTCCGTTCCTCGGATATGACGCTCGTCTACGAATCCTTCGACGTCGACCGCGAGCGCTACCACGGGGTCTATCGGCACCGGGGCCGGTACGCGCTCGGCGACTGCCTCGCGATTCACCGGAAGAAGAAGCCGAAGCAGGGCTCGCATGCGCTGAACTCCGTCGCGATGGAGAAGTTCGGTTACGGGAAGGTCGACCGTCCGGGCGGCGTCGCGGAGCTACTTCGGACGGACCCGGCACGATTCGCCGCCTACAATCTCTTCGACGTCTACCTCCTCCGGAAAATCGACGAGGCCGAGAACCTTCTCCCGTACTGGCTCCAGATAGTCGAACTCGCCGAGACGGACGGGGTCGACTACCTCCATAACTCCCGGCTCTGGGACGGCTTCCTCCTTCGGGAGGCCCGTATCTCCGGGAAGGTCGAGGCGGTCCTCGACTCGAAGGACTTCGCCCCCGAGGGCCAGCGGGAGGGACGGGCGGCCGAGGTCTTCGATACGAAGACGGGTATCCACCCGTGGGTCATCGCGCTCGACCTCTCGGGGGAGTACCCGAGCATCATCCGTACGTTTAATATCTCTCCCGAGACGCGGAACCCCCCGCCCGAGGTGCCGGCGTTCGTTCTACCGACCGGCGGGCGGTACCGGAAGGAACCGCCGGGGCTTATCCCACGGGCCCTCGCCCGTATCGCTCACGTTCGGGGTAGCGCGAAAGCGACCGCGAAGTCGAGCCCGCCGGGGTCGAAGGTGCGGGAGGACGCGGAGACCCTCGCCGATGCGCTGAAGTATATCGTGAACAGCGCCGCGGGAATCATGGGCTCGCAGCACTGGCGGATGGCCTCCGTCGATATGTTCGAAGACGTTACCGGGATGGCGCGCCGGCAGCTTAACTGGAATAAGAGCCACCTCGAGGACCCGGCGTGGCTCGGGAAGGTCCTCGCCGATATAGGAGGCGAGTGGCGCGGCGAGGTCGTTCTCGGCGATACCGATTCCTGCTACGTAAAGCTCTACCGGAACGGCCAGCCCGGCTCGGACTTCGAGACGGTCGTACGGGCGACGAAGCTCCTCGCCGCGGCGCTCAACGAGTCCTACGCCGAGTTCGTAACGAGCGGCGGCGCTACGCAGAACTTTACCTCCGTCGATATCGAGGGGATATTCGCTCCGCTCCGGACGCTCCCCCGGGCAGGTTCCGAGGAGTCGGCGAAGAAGCGGTACTACGGGTCGTATATCTGGCGGGACGGGTTCGACCTTCGGAACGAGCCGCCCGACTCGCCGGGCCGGCTAAAGACGTCCGGGCTCGAGACGAAACGCTGGAACAACGCCCCGGTAACGAAGGACGTCCAGACGAGAATCATCGGGTTCGTCCTTCGCGACCGTCCTATCGACGAGATAGAGCGGTACGTCGACTCCGTACGGACCGAGGTCTACGCGGGGCTCCGCGACGAGGACCTCGCTATCCCGGCGAAGATGGGCCGCGACTTCCGGGAGTACGAACGGTCGTACTCGTTCGGTAAGGAGGAAGGCGACGCCGGCTACGTCGAGGACTCCTCGGGGCGCCGGCGGAAGAAGCCGGCCGCGCCGCCGTTCCTACGGGCGATTCGCGCGTACTCCGAGGCGACGGGAAAGGCGATTCGGGCCGGCGACGAGTTCCGTTGGTTCTTCGTAACGGCTATCGAAGGGCCGAACGGACGGGACTCGACGGTCCGGGAGTTCGCGATACCGTACGGGACGACGATAGCCGAGGCCCGGGCTCGCGGTCTTTCGTTCGACCTCGACCGGAAGCTACTCTACGAGAAGACGGTCTGGGAACCGGCGACGCACGTAGAGCCTCGCCTCGCGGCGGGAACGACGTCGCTCGCGGAGGAGTGGTGACGCCTCTTCCCGGTCACGTCTCTACCGCCGTCGACCTCGTTACCTCGTACCTGACGGACCCGTCGTTACAGGAGCATCCGTTCCTCGCTCTCGGCGAATACGGCCTCGGCCGGGGGCATTACCTCGCCGATACGATTCGGCGGAACGGGTTCGTTCCGCGATGGCTCTACGAACCGGTCGCGCTTCCCGCTTCGGACCTCGACGGGAACGCTCTCTTTCCCGTCTACGACGTCCCGAAGGCGCAGATTCGTAACCTTCCCGCGCCCTCTATCGTTCTCGTCCCGTCGAGCTTCGACCGGAAGAGCGCTACCTACCGGGGCTGGCTATGGGCGCCGTTCGGCCGTCCCGAGTCGTGGAATATCACCGACGTTCTCGCCGCTCGGGGCCTTCCGGTCGAGGCGGCGGAAGGGAACCCGGCGTACGGACCGGCGATTCGCGCCGCGGAGGTCCTCCAGATGACCGGGGTCCTTCTTACTTCGGAGCCGCCGAAGTCGAGGACCTGGTCCGAGTTCCGTAACGGCGGCTCGCCGCCGGTCGAGGACGGGCTCCTCCCGTACTACCTCGCCTATACGTTCCCGACGACCGACTCGTCGTTCAACCGGGGTCTCTGGATTAGGTCACGGCTCGCTCGCGAGTCGTTCGGCGAGTGTATCCTCGACGCGATTCGGAATCGGATACCGACGACCGAGCTTCGCTTCCCGAGGGTCCTCTCGTACCAGAAGCCGAAGCCGCGAGAGGAACCCGAGACGAAGACCGACGTAGCCTCGGCCGCGGTCCTGACGAAGTCGTACGCTATCGATTGGGGGTAAAGATGGCGGTAGAAGAGTACGGAGCGGTTACGAAGGTCGAGGTCGACGGCGCGAGGAAGTTCCTTCATCTCCTTTCGAGCGCGCCGCTCGAGGTATCGCGCTACGCGCCGGTCGGCGAGGGGGACGAGCTATTCGGCGAGAACGGGACGGTCTATATCCGGGCGAGGAACGGTCGGGCGGCGCTCTTCCCGGCGTTCGATATCGCGGAGGACCTAAAGCCGGGTTGGCCGACGATTCGCTTTAAGGAGGTCGAGACCGAGGAGGAAGAGGCCGGGTACCGCAAGCTCGCGGCGTTCCACTACCGCGGCTCGGGGCTCTACGGTCGGCGGGTCCCGGTAATCGCGCGGGTCGACGACCCGTTCTGGCCGAAGGTCGTCGGGTATATCGAGCTGACGACCGATATGATGATGAACGCGCCGCGGAACCGTCTCGTCGGGTCCGGCTACGACGACCCGAACGGGTTCGGCTGGCCGGCGAACGACGACTCGGTCGAGAAGCTAAAGGACCGGGTGAACCTCTTCGTACGGGTCGGCCGTATCGTCGTCGTCCCCGAGATTCGGGGTGCCGGGCTCGGCTACGCCCTCTACCGGTACGCCTGCCGGTACGCTAACGAGCGGTTCTACGTCGGCGGCTACGTCCCGTACTTCATTCTCGCTATCGCGGATTCGTTAAAGTACATCCCGACGGCGGAGAAGGCCGGGTTCGTCTTCGCCGGCTATACAACCGGGAACGCGGATACTATCGCCGAGGACATTCGGAAGTCGTTCGCCGATATCGACATGCTCCGCGCCCGGGACCAGCAGGGCGAGCTTACGAACCGGGGGATAATCGCGCTCCAGCTCCGGTACGCGGAACGGATTAAGGAGGCCGCCGACCGGCTGAAGCTGACGCCCGAGGGTACCGCGGCGCTCCTATCGAAGCCGGCCGAGGAACTCTCGGACGACGAGTACGCGATTCTCTACCCTATCCTGCGGTTCCCGAAGCCCGTCTACTTCAAAGGGCTGAACCCGCACGCCGAGGCGTATATCGAGCGGCGGGTAAAGGAACTCGGGCTAAAGGCCGAGGACTTCGACCCGAGGGTCCTCGTTACGCCTCTCTCGTCGCCGTTCGTTCTGAGCGGGACGTCCGTTACGGTCATCTCCTCGATACCCTCGTCGAAGCGGGTACGTTCCGTCGAGCAGGGCTTCGGTCTTCACCCGGAGAACCTCGCGGATACGGTCATCTCGGACCTCTCGCTCGAGATTCCGCCGAGGTCGACGCTCCTGATTACCGGGCCGTCCGGCTCGGGGAAGTCGCTTCTCCTTTCGCTCCTGACCCGGTCGCTCGCGCCCTCGTCGAAGGTCGAGGTAACGGGGTCGGTAGATATCCCGGAGGACGCGGTCTTCGCCCGGCTCGTCCCGCTCGAACCCGACGTTCCTCTCGTCGACCAGCTCGTTCCCGAGGCGCCCGATATCCGCCCGGCGCTCTTCCTCCTGAATACCGCCGCTCTTTCCGAGGCGCACTCCTATCTCAAGCGGTTCCGGGACCTCTCGGCCGGGCAACAGTACCGGGCGATGATAGCGAAGATGGTCGGGAGCGGGGCGAACGTCTGGGTCGCCGACGAGTTCTGCTCGGCGATAGACCCGATTACGGCGCCGCTCGTCGCGGCGAATCTACGGAAGGTCGCGAGGCGCCTCGGGGCGACCGTTATCGTCGCGGCGCCGCACTCCTCGGCGTTCGTTCGTCAGCTCGCGCCGGATATCGTCGTCCAGTTCCTCCCCGGACGGGCGCATAAGGTAGTCTCCGGGGCGGAGTTCGTCTCGTATCTCGACGGGTATAAGCCGCCGACGAACGAGGAGCCGCCGCCGGAGTTCTCGGGTCTCTCGATAAAGTCGTTGGGGGAAGAATGGTAGACCGTGGGCCGAACCCTCTAACGGCGGGGTTCTGGGAACGGGCCGAGCGGTATAACGCGACGTTCGGGAAGCTCTACCCGGGCTCGAAGTTCCATAACGACGATAACCGAATCGTCGCCGCGACGTGGTTTACGGGGAACGACTACCGGAACCGCTCGCGGCTTTACGGCGCGTACCCGCCGCAGTTCCTCCCGCGGGTCCGGTCGCTCTTCGAGGACGTTCCCCCCGAGCGGGTCCTCCATCTCTTCGCGGGTTCGGTCGTTCCGCTACCGGGCGAGGTCACCCTCGATGCGAGCCCGGAGTTCCGGCCGACAGTTATCGGGGACGCCGAGGACGTCGCGGTTCTATTCGGGAAGAAGTTCTACCTAATCCTCGCCGACCCGCCGTACTCACCCGCCGACGCCGAGAAGTACGGAGCGAAGATGCCGAACGTCCCGAAGGTCGTCTCCGCCTGCGCCGAGATACTCGAGCCCGGCGGCTACCTTGGCTGGCTCTCTACGACGTGGCCTATGTTCTCAAAGGAGCGGCTCTCGCTCGTCGGCCACGTCGCGATTATCCGCTCGACGATGCACCGGACCCGGAGCTGGTTCGTCTTCCGGAGGGTCGCTTAGATGGCGGCGAAGAACGGCGCTCCGCCGAAGAGGAATAACGGCTGCGCCCACGAACGGACGGTGGTCGTCTCCCCGCTCTCGTGGCAGTGGACCCCGAAGGGCGTCCGCGCGAAAGGACGTTGTATCGATTGCGGCTTCGAGGGAATGGTCCTTTCGGAGGGAACGGTACGGGGACTCTCGGCGGCGAGCCTCCGCTGGAATACGGATAACGTGACCGAGACCGGCCGCGAGCCGGTCGACCCGCTCGTCGGGAGCCCTTCCCTAATCGCCGAGACGAAACGGAGGCGGAGGTAGATGCCCGTAAACCGGAAGCGCGACGCGACCCGCGGGAGCGGCTACGAGAAGCGTATCAAGCTCCTTTGGGAGAAGGAGGGCTATCTCGTCCACCGAGCGCAGCGGGCCGCCGTCTTCCTCGGCCCGGGACGGATGTTCTCGCGTCGGGTCGACCTCTTCGGGTCGTTCGACCTCGCCGGCCTACGCCGCGGTCTACCGGTCCGTCTCGCGCAGGTCGGGACGCTTACGAACCGCTCGCATAAGCGGGAGCAGATAGAGCCGGCGCTCGCCTACGTCGACCCGAGCGATGGACGGACGCTCGTCGAGATTTGGTCGTGGGGAAAGTACCGGGACGAGGGCTACGGATTCCTCCGCGAGGTCTATACTTCCGAGGGCTGGAAGCTCGCCGGTTTCGTCCCCTCGAAAGAGGTACCGAGGTGAGCTAGGAATGGGCGATTGGCGTTGGCAGTACGGTCCCGCGCCCTGCCCCGAGTGCGGGAACTCGTTCCCGACGATAGGAGCGATGGTCGGCCACCTCCAGCGAGTGCACCGGGTCTTCGACAACCGGAGGATATCGGAGATAGCGTGGAAGCTACGGCTCGAACTCTCATCGGGTTCGGTTCGTCTTCCCATAGCGAACGGGAGATAGCGATGGCCTGCGAGCGGAGGCTGGTAAACCGACGCTATATCGACCGCCTCCGCCGCCGTCTCTACCGGGCGCGTCGGGACCGGTGCCTCGCCTGCTGGGTACGTCGGTCGCTTGCGCGTCTCGAATGGGCGCATCGCCGTCCGACCGGGCTTAATGGATGGGGAAGGGGACGCCTCGACCGTCTTATGGACGTAAAGAGGCATCCGCGCGCCTACGCTCTCCTCTGTAAGGACTGCCATAAGCTCTTCGATACGGACGTCCTCCACGCCCCCTCGAAGGGGCAGGGCTGGCGATGCGACCTCCTCGCTCCTACCGAGCTACGCCGTATCCTACGGTACGCCGACGCGGACGTAGGGTATAGTATCGGCTCTTCGCCTGACGTCTCGTAGAAATACTAGGACGTCTCTCCGACGTTCGATGCCGAAGTTCGACCCGGGGCAACAGCGGGGGGCCGGAGAGAATCCCGGTCCGCATCCGCATACCCCCGTAGAATAACTCGGCAAGTTCACCGGGCTCTGGCCCCGGTAGTAAGGGTTCGAATCCCTTCGGGGGAACCTCTACTCCCGTGGAGTAACAGGAAAGCCCATCGGGCCTTGGACCCGAAGGTGAAGGTTCGAGTCCTTCCGGGAGTATGGCCTCCGTAGTGTAGCGGTTGCATAGCGGACCGTGAATCCGCGGGGCCGGGTTCAATCCCCGGCGGAGGCCCTTTTCCTGAGCGGAGGGAGGGGGATTCGAACCCCCAACTCGCCGAAGCGAGACGGGCTTAGCATGCCCGCGCCGTACCGATTGGGCCATCCCTCCATCGCGCGAGTGGTCGGGGCCGGACTCGCACCGGCGACGTTTCCTTCGTAGCGCCTCTTGGGGGCGCCGGCGTCGCTACTGACCCACCCGACCGAACGCACCCGAGGGGATTCGGACCCCTGTTCTTCCGCGTTCGAAGCGCGGCGCCATTTCCAAGCTAGGCGACGGGTGCACGGCGGTCGAGCGGGCTCGAGGGGATTCGAACCCCTAACCTCCACCTTCGCGGGGTGGCGCAATATCCGAGTTATGCGACGAGCCCGGTCGAATGGAGGGAGCAGGATTCGAACCTGCGATGTTTCCTCGTACGGGGTTCTAGGCCCCGCGCCGTCACCGGACTGAGCCACCCCTCCGTAGGAGGGGGCCCGTCGCCTACGGAGATAACCGTAGACGACGCAGGAGGAGCGGACCGCACCGCAATGGATTACTTCGCCGAGGGTCCTGCTTCATCTGACGGAGCTACGCGAGTTCTCGTACTTATAGATAGCGCGACTCTGACTAATCGAACCTATGTACTAGGACGAGACGTCTAGATACCTAATGTCGATTCGGTCTTCGGAGCGCCGGCGTCAATACCAGCGATTATGGAGAAGGATACACTACTCGAAGGACCGTAGGGTCGTCGAGGCGGCGATTACGGAACTACGTACGAACTTCGCCGAAGTACAGAGGCTGTCTCCTACGGAGGCGAAGCGCCGACGGGTTCTTCGGGCTAGGAACTGGAATAAGAGTCATCGAGAATGGGCTCGTAATTGGTGGCGGTCTCGGCGCCTTTCGATTCGTCTCAGGGTCCTCGAGCACTACGGAGGTCGACCTCCTAAGTGCGAGTGTTGCGGCGAGAGGCACCTCGCCTTCCTTACTATCGACCATATAAGGGGAGGCGGTTCGAGGGACCGGGACCGGAACGGTTACAAGTACTCGGGCTCGAGAGGATATGCTCGCCTGGTCCGAGAGGGATTCCCAAAAGGTTTCCGAGTTCTATGCTATAACTGTAACTGCGCGGAGCAGTTCGCGGGCGGGTGCCCCCATAGGAGTATGGGGCGACCCGGATTTGAACCGGAGTCTCGGCGTTCCAAGCGCCGGAGCCTACCAGACTAGCCTATCGCCCCGGGATTACGGGGGTGGGCTCGGCCGGATTCGAACCGACGTCCCTCGGTCTGGAGCCGAGTGTCCTGAACCGGACTAGACGACGAACCCTTTGCGGATGCCGAACGGTAGCGGCAGGATTCGAACCTGCAAGTTCCCGAGGGAACAGCGGTTTTCGGGACCGCCGAAATACCTGATTATCCGACGCTACCTCGCGGTCTAGTAGGGCTCTATCGCCAACGGAGCGATGAGCCGAGACTAGACCGCGAAAGCGGTGGGGGGAGAGGGCCGCGTCGATAGTTCCGTAGCTCCATTTCGGTCCTCTCCTTCGGCGTACCTTAGGTATCGAGTCGAGGGAAGCGCGGGTATATCTAACTACCGAGAGTGCGGACGCGGGGATTTGAACCCCGACCTTCGCGTTGGAGGCGCGAGGTCCTGCCGGATTAGACGACGTCCGCATAGTCGGATGGCCCTTCCCGGAGTTGCGCCGGGATTTGGTCTTTGTAGGAGACCCGCCCTCGCTGTTAGACTAAAGGGCCGACCGAGCCCGCGAATGGACGCGCGGGGATTCGAACCCCGATTTTCGGAGTTGCGGACTCCGCCGTTTTCCGATTAGCGTACGCGCCCGCTCCCGGGCGGACCGACCATTGGTCCTTCCTCCTCCCGAGGTACGAGCGCTGCCATCGAAAGGACGAGGATACTCGTCCTACTTAGAGGCTTCGAGAAGTTCGCAGGAACCCCCGGCCCAGCAGTACCGTTCCGGATTTCGCCGGACCGTCTGTCCCCGGGCCCGAGGTCCCGTTCAGGATAGGGAACGTTCGGGTAGATAAACTCTACGAGGAATTATGTAGAGGGAGCGCTCCTACTCGGCCGAAGAGGTGAAGGGTCCGTGGCGTCAATGGTAGCGCACCGGGCTCTTAACCCGCGAGGTGCGAGTTCGAATCTCGCCGGACCCACTCGCCCCGCTAAGGCTCGTATCCCGATCCCGCCGTCGTTCAATGGTAGGACCGACGGCCGTAGACCGTCAGATGCCCGTTCAACTCGGGCCGGCGGGACTACGCTAGGCTATCGCGAGCGAACGAGCCTCCGAGATTGAGCGCGGCCTCCGCGCTCCTCTAGTCTAACTCGGTAAGGATGCGGGGTCCTCGGCCCCGCGGTGCGCGTTCGAATCGCGCGAGGAGCATTATAGGGTTCCGTGGTTCAGCGGTAGAATCCTCCGTTGTCGGCGGAGGGACCCGGGTTCAACTCCCGGCGGAACCGATTTATTCTAGGAGACGTATCGCGCTGCGATGTCGCAGTCCACCCGTTCTTCGGAGTCGCCCGGCGTACGGCCGGTGGTACTCCCCCGCGGTCGGGGCAAGACCGCTACGCTAGCCGCGGACGGAGAGATGGTAGGCCCCGTCGAACGGGTGGGCCCACGAACCGACCCGGGCCCGTTTAAACCGTAGGCTCTCGTAGTCTAGTCGGAAAGGATACCGCGCCTTCGACGCGGCGGTCCGAGTTCGAATCTCGGCGAGAGCATTCATCCGCGGGTTCGTAGCTTAATCGGTAGAGCACCCGGCCTTTAACCGGCGAGACGAGGGTCCAAATCCCTCCGAGCCCACTCGGGGGTCTCGTCTATTAGGAGGACTCCGTGCCGAAGACGCGGAAAAGCCGGTGCAAGTCCGGCGGCCCCCACCTACCTAATTTATACTAGGCCGAGTATAGCCGCTACGATGCCCGCGACCGTCGAGCGAGTCTTCGAAGTAATCTTGAAGTCGAAGGAGGGCGTTACGGCTGACGAGGTAGCGAGCGCGCTCGGTATCGAACGGAAGGTAGCGACGTTCCTTATCCTCGACCTCGTTACCGCGAAGCGCGTCGAACGGGCAGGGTTCCGGGAAATCGTTCGGCCGACCGCGACGTCGAAGGGGCTCGCTGCGGCGTTCTTCCGCGCTTCGTAGTCGCGTTACGTTACTTATACTAGGGACGCTAATCCCGCCGTATGCCCGCCGATAAGGTTACCGCGAACGCGAGCGGCGTCGAAATCCCCGACTATATCTGGAAGAGCATGTCGAAGGCCCAGCAGAAGAGCGTAACCGACGCCCTCGTAGTCGTCTACGACTCGATGGCGAAGGTCTCGAAGATGATGGTCCGAATCGTTAAGGAGCAGGTCGACTCGTCGTAGGTTCTTTATCCTAGTCGGGCTCTCGGTAGTTCGGAACTACACCGATGACGCCTCGAACGAATAGTCGGATACGGCGCGGCCCGCTGATTACGCAGGGCGGGCGCGTCGCATAGTAGCTACTGCGCCGGGCTTATAACCCGAAGTGGACGGGGGTGCAATTCCCTCCGCGCCCATACATTCTGCAGGCGAGTCCCCACGGCGGGGAACCGAGCTGTTAACTCGGCCGTAGTACGTTCAACTCGTACCGCCTGCGCTTCGTCGGGCGTATCTTCTATCGGAAGGAAACGAGGCTGATATCCCCGGAAGCGAGGTTCGACTCCTCGTACGCCCATCGGAGCGCTCGGATGCGGTCGCCGGGAATCGAACCCGGTTCTCCTCGATGGCGACGAGGGGTCCTACCGGTAGACTACGACCGCGCGGAGCGCCCTCGGTGGGATTCGAACCCACGTTGCGACCTTTCGGTCTACGGCTTAGAAGTCCGTTGCCTCGTCCGAGCTAGGCTACGAGGGCATGCCGTCGGCCCGCCGACCGACCTTCCCTCTTCGCCTCTCGAGCGCGTTCATCTTCGATAGCGGAGGAGAGAGTCGAACTCCCGTCTCGGGCTTATGAGGCCCGTAGGCTTCCGTTGTCCCACCCCGCTAGGCTCCGAGAGAGCGGAGGTCCTAAATAAATCCCCCGTTCTTGACTCGAGCGGGCCTCTAGGCTAATGGAAAACTCCGTCGTTGGCGTCGACGGGTTCGGGGTTCGAGTCCCCGGGGGTCCACTCCGAGAAGAGGGTCGCTAAACGGGGAGGCCGCTACACCCCCGCGCCTTCCGAGGCGGTAGCGCGTCTCGGTCGGCGCCTATCTCGTCGTCGTTTCGACGACCGTCCAGCACCCTTACGGGCTGGAACTCTTAGGTCGGTCCCCGTACATGTAATCTCCCTCGTGGTGCCCGAGCGCCCGGAGATGGCCGCGGAACGAGCGGCCTCGGGTATTCGAGTTCCTCGCGCGGGAGCGGAAGCCGCAGTCCGCGCAGACCCTCCCGGTTCGATGGATTCAGGGCTCGCGCTCTAGGAGCGGTACGACGGGATTCCCTACGCCCTTCGCGAGCATCGTTATCGACGAAGGCTCCTCTTGTAAATAGAGCCACCGACGGGAGTCGAACCCGCATCCCCGGCTTACCGTACCGGGATTCGTCCGCCGAACTGCGGTGGCATAGGAAAGCCCCGGAAGGGAGTTGAACCCTTCTGGACGGTTTTGCGGACCGTCGCGTATCCGACCTGCCCCCGGGGCATGCCGCCGGAGAGATTCGAACTCCCACCGACGCTTTACGGAGGCGCCAGACTCCCGTTATCCTACGGCGGCGCAGAGCCGCTCTTCGGATTTGGACCGAAATCCCCGACTTACAGGGTCGGGATTCTAACCGTTGAACTAGAGCGGCGGGGGCGAATGGCCTACCGGCTCTCTGTAAGCCGACAGGTAGTAAGTCGCGTTCGCCCGTGCCGCATACGTAGCTCGCCCGAGGAGCGAGCTAGGGTATAAACCTCGCGACGCGCCGTTCCTCGTCCGAAATAGGTTACATATACTAGGCTCGCCTATCCCGTTCCGATGACGCCCGAGAAGAACCCATGGGACGCCGAGACGGTCTACGCCCTCCTCCAGCACGTCGACGAAGCGACCTACGTACGCGGAATCTTCTCTACGAAGGAGAAGGCCCAACGCGCGCAGAACGACCTGACGGGGGAGTCGAAGTACGAGGACGACCTGATTCAGAAGCGCCTCCCGAGCCGTCGGGCCCTCGTCCGGGAGGCGGGCGTTCCTCGGAAGGACGGGAACTACCCCGAGACCCTTAGCTCGATTATCCACGATACCCTGCCCCAAAGACGACTGCCTCCGTCAGCTTCGAGTGACGTTTATAGGAGGGCGGGCGACTGGAATCGTTGCCCCAAGAGTGTTCAAGTTCAGCTCGCGACTCAGGGGGGTCGGGAATGAAATGACCCCTGTTGCGAGCTTGGTCGACCAGGCTTGTGAGTCTGGGTATGTCGGATCGGTGCGCGCTGGAGCCGTCGCTTTGCGAGCGGCGGCAGAGACCTTCTCCTCGATCACGCTCAAACAGGCGCCACCGACTCAGAGCCCATCCACCCTAGGTCACGTCCTCCCCGTCTTGCACACCTATCCGGGCTTCCAGGCGCTCCCGCACTACAAGCAGGGATCGACTCGGTCCTGCCTCGAGAAGATTCACAATCTAGGGGATTCCGCCGCGCATCATCGTCTTGCAGACGAGTCACGTCGTGTACCCTTAGAGCCCTCCGCCGTGACCGATTGCGTAACCCTCTTCGAGCGAATGCTTACTGACATCTACGGATGGTCCTGATGCCGACGAAAGACTGGGAAGCATTCGATCTCTCCGTCGCCGCGAAGGTCATCCAGCACCTGAGCAGCGGTATATACAGAACACCAGGCGGAGCGGTGAAAGAGCTGGTCAGCAACAGCTTCGACGCGCAGGCCTCCTGGGTGAGCATTGATACCGGTTACCCACGCCATCGGACCTTCGTAGTCGAGGACGACGGAATCGGGATGAATGAGGAGTTGATCCGCCGGTCATTCTCTCACATCGGCGCCAGTGTCAAGGTTTCCGATTCAGGAATCTACCCCACGGACCCGAACCGGCCAGTTATTGGCCGTTTCGGGATCGGGATGCTTGCCGCCGCCCACATTAGCCACCAGATTAAGTTCACAACCTACCCGCAGAAGTCTGACCATGGACTCGAGTGCGAGCTCGACCTGGAACCCTTTTTCGACCTGGTCAACGCGGTCAAAACTCTCGAGGAGGTCGCGCTCGGGACGGTTCGTTTCCGCGAGATTCCTAGAGCAGGCCATTCCTCAGGTACGACCGTCGAGCTCCTCCACATCGTGGAGGGTTCGAACTTTCACCGTACGATTACGAAGTCTAGCAAACACAAATTCGTGAAGGCGTGGCCGAAAATGCCCGCTCGAGTTCGTGACGGAGGCAAAGGAATGGGCGCGTTTGTCCGCGCCTTTCGCGAACAGGGCCTTCCTTCAATCGATCGATTGAACGGCCGAGAGAAACTCCTGTGGGAACTCGGACTGATCTGTCCGGTGAAGTATCTTCCCTCGGGCCCTGTAGACCCAGAGTATCTCGAGGGGAAAGCTAAGGCGATTGTTGAGAGTCTAGTCGAGGAAGCAGATCGCAGTTCGTTCACCGTCTTTTTCGACGGGATCGAAGTGCGGAAACCTATCCTTCTCCCGACACCAAAGGCGCGCGAGTCGTACGTCGACCGGGAGGACCCAACACTATCCAAGAACGTCGATGTCTACCCGATCGATATTAAGAGCTCAAAATCGAAGGTCAAGGCGCGCGGTTACCTGGTACACCAGCCGCACGTTGTCCAGCCAAGAGAGATCCAAGGCCTGTACCCGAGAATCCGGGGTATGGGGATTGGCCAGTATGAGAACACCCTTTTCCGGACCCTCCGGGGCGAGGCCCCAATCATTCGCGTCCGTCTGTCGGGCGAGATCTATATCGAGGGCTTGGACGACGCAATTAACCTCGATCGGTCCGGATTCAACGAATTGGCGAAGGAGTTCCAGGAGCTGCTCGACGGACTAGAGGGGGCGCTATCGCTTCCAGGAATGATCCTCTCCGATGTCAAGCGACGGACCGAGGAGCAATCCGAACGCGTGAAAGAGGTGAAGTCGAACTACCGGGCCAGGGAGGCTCAGGCGGTTATCCAACGTGAGGTCCAGAGGTCTGGTCTAAAGCTCAAGGTACGTGTACGCGCTCCGGAGACGGAGCGCAGGTCGGGTGCGATTCGATATCCTTTTGTAACTATCCTCGACGAAGACGGAACTATCGCAGTCGATTCTAACGAGAAAGATCCGCGGATCGCGAGGATCATCGTGGAAGTGGATCGTTTCCTATCGGAGCTGCCCGATGGTCCTCGACTGCGGGTTGAGCTCGCCAAACGTCTGCGTGACCTGTTCGGGTCGGGCTAGGCCACGGCAAGCCGTTTGAGGAGGCCACCCGCTGGGTGAGAGCACTCTTGTGACTCCCCTTGGGCTTGGGGCCTCGCTTATGCGCCAGGTATTCCACCCACAGCCGGCGGATTTCGAACTCCTCCTCTCGTGAGAGCAACTGCATCCCGGTCGATCGCTCGAGGGTCTTTAACCGTCCGAGAAGCTGTTGTCTGAACTCGATCCTTAGGCCCGCCCAATGGTTCCTCCGCCAAAGTCGGTTCTTATGCAGGGCCGACTCCACCAGGATCTCATTGCGGAACTTGTTGAGCTCGGCAAGCGGTGACCTGGGGTCCCGAGCCACGAGCGCTTCCATGGTTTTGTCCCTCCTAACCAAAGTGCAAGTCCAGCAACCGAACCTGAGGCTAGTGTCGCCGTACAGGGCGTAGACGTCCTGTGTCGGCCATCCGGCCCGCGGAGCAACGAAGTGGAGGAAATCCCAGACTTTGCATGTCTTCCATTCGATGATTGGAGCGAAGTAAGTGATGTTGGAGCCTGTCGGGCCGCTCTGGGCCCAGTAGTCCTGCCCGCACTCTCCTCCAGTCGTGCATGAGGCCACAAGTCGACCTGTCCGCTGGGTGCTCTCCCCGTACCGGACGCCGGTGAGGACCGCCGTGGGTTTCCCATTCGTCACGGACGACGCAGCGGGCGTGATCTTCAACCGTCGGGTGCACCATCGAAACTTTGGTTTTGGCGGCGGGTAGCCCTTGCCGATCATCCGAACCCAGAAACGGTCGTCCACCTTCGGGCGAACAACCCGAACGCGAATGGGAAGGGCTTCCATCGTGCCGAACTTTCGCAGGTAGTGAAGGAACGAACCCGCCGCCCGGCGCATGGCGGGAATCTCTAGCAGTGTGTCCGAGTACACGATATCCAAGTGGGGAGGGGAATCCATGGTTGCGAGGTAGTCGACCGCCAAGAGAGCGGTAAGAGTACTGTCCTTGCCACCCGAGAACGTGACAACCCAGCGGGGGAGATGTCGGGTCGCGATCTCGTCGAAGACCCGTTGAGACTTCTCGAACAGAACGCGCAGCTCCTTGTCCGGGTGAGCGCCGAGCGCCTCATACAGCGATTTGACCCTCTTCCTCTCGGCGCTCTCCAACTGGGTCAGCTGGATCGGCGTGGGCAAGCTGGCTGTGGCAGCCACGGCACTACATCGCATCCTCTACTAAAGACCAGCTTCGCCGAAACGGCAAGAAAGAAAGTCCCCGCCGCCGCCATTGCTCTGGCAAGGTTTCGATTTCTACCCGGTTATAGAGGAGGGCTTCCCACCAAACTCGAGGAGCACTCGCCCTGTCTTGTTCTACGCGGAAGGTCCATCGGCACGGCCGGCGGTGACGTCTGGCCCGACTCAGATCATCACGGCGGTCGCGGTAGGGCGAACGGCCGGCTCTCCCCGATGTCCCTGATGAGGTCGCTCTTGTTGGCCCAGAGAAGGCCAGTGTAGGCGCAGATGACAGAATCGAGTGCATCGTGGTCACGGGTGAGCATTTCGCGATTCTGACCGAGCGCCACGCCTAACCGCTCTAGGTCAGCGAGGATGGCAGTCCTTCCCTCAGGGGTGTGCTTGTCCAAGGTTCGCTTGTCGTCGATCCCGATTCCCAGGCCGAGTCGCGACGCGTAGGGGTAGACCTCGATTGGGAGATACCCGAGGGTCGTGAGTCGATCGGCGAGCGCGATGCCCAAGTCGACCCAATCGCGCGTCCACGGGGCTCCAGACGGAAAGACTGACATTCCTTCAGAATGGAGACTTTCTTCGCAAGCTCGCCACACGCCTCCACCTTGCGGCCTCGACAACGGGCAGTCAATTGCGACTGTAGCGACCTCTTCGGTTGGAGGGAGCAGCTCATGGAGCCCATCAGCACGAGAGATGCGCGAATGCAAAGCTACCAGGCTCTTGTCTCGAATGTCCAGAATAGAGAGGGCCGTTGATCTCCGCCGCCTACTTGAGCCGAGATCAATTCCTACGACGAGTTGATGCATGATGATTCCTCGCCCGTAGACGGACTGAGGGCCCACCTAGCGCGCTCGATTGGCCCGAGGACTATAACCCGCTCGTTCTGCACGGCCTCGCGAGTCCCCAACCACCCCCGGCGGGGCCCGGTGTGCTAAGGCTGGGCCATTCGATATCACTAAGTTAGTCCGAGCTGCTGACCGAGTTCGAGGATCGTCTTGGAACCGGAAGAGGAGGCGCGTAGGGAAATCGACTCCTCCCTAGAGAACGCTGGGTGGGTTCTCCAAGACCGGGATCAGGCCAATGTTCGCGCGGGTCGTGGCGTCGCGATACGTGAGTTCCCCCTAAAAGCGGGCCACGGCGAGGCGGATTACCTTCTCTTCGTTGATGGCAAAGCCGCAGGGGCAATCGAGGCAAAACCCGCAGGAACCACTCTTACGGGCGTGGAGCGACAATCCGAGAAGTACGGAGCGGGTCTCCCTGACCAGATTCCCCGCTACTTGTCCCCACTACCATTCTTGTATGAGTCCACCGGGATGGAGACTCACTTCACCAATCGTCTGGATCCCGAACCTCGAAGTCGATTGGTTATGGGTTTCCATCGCCCCGAAACGCTCGCGAAGTGGCTCGAAGAGCCCGAAACCCCATCATTCAGAGGACGACTACGTCAATTGCCACCTTTGGTCGAGGCGGGACTCTGGCCGATTCA
>Ga0187884_10000081_pt1 | contig 98322 bp, 83 predicted proteins | sample June2016WEW_20_4_FD_132983 | JGI IMG/M metagenome (GOLD analysis project Ga0187884, IMG submission 132983) | Peatland microbial communities from SPRUCE experiment site at the Marcell Experimental Forest, Minnesota, USA - June2016WEW_20_40 | ecosystem: Environmental > Terrestrial > Soil >...
ACTTCACCGTGAAGGCGGTGAACGCCGCGGGGTCCTCGGCCGCCTCCAACGAGGCCTCGGCCACGCCCGCCACCGTTCCCGGAGCACCGACGGGCCTTGGCGCCACCCGTGGCAACACCACCGTCGCTCTCAGCTGGAAGGTACCTTTGTCCAACGGCGGCTCGGCCATCACGGGCTACAACGTCTACGAGGGGACCACTTCAGGTGGCGAGTCGACCACCCCCGTCAACGGCGGCACCCTGATCACCGGGACCTCCTACACGGTGAAAGGTCTCACCAACGGGACCACCTATTACTTCACCGTGAAGGCGGTGAACGCCGCGGGGTCCTCGGCCGCTTCCAACCAGGCCTCGGCCACTCCGTGACGTCCTGCACGGTGAGAGGCTGACCAACGGGACCACCTATCACTTGACCGTGAAAGCGGCAAACGCCGTGGGGTCCTGACAACGACACTTTCAACGAAGCGAGCGTCGTCTCCATCACCCACCCCGCCCACGGCACCCTGACCCTCAACGCCAACGGTTCAGTAACCTGCTCGCCGGCCCTCCTCTTCGTGGGTGTCGACGACTTCACCCACACGTTCGAGAACGCCTCATGACACTCGAGCGCCATCGTGACGATCAACGCGTGAGCCGGTGCAAGGTGGACGGTGGGGCAGCCGAAGATCACATGCGGTGCTGTTGACTAACATCTCTTCCCCCCTGATCGATTGGGGGGCGTCGCGCCTCAGTCCCTTAGCGCGATCGTCTCGAGCCAGCACAGCGTCGATTCGAGCTGGCGGTCGAGGCTGAAATGCGCTTCCACCAGTGCCGGACCCGCCTTGTGACACCGGTGCCACAGTTGGACGTCGCCGATGACGCGCGAGATCGCGTCGGCCATGGCGACGGGGTCCCCGGGGGGAACGAGCAGGCCCGCACCTCCCACGATCGAGGGTGTGGCCCCGATGTCGGTGCCGACCACGGGGATTCCGACGCTCATCGCCTCGAGAGTCGTCAGGCCGACCGCCTCGGGGTCGACGCTCGCCGACACGGCCACCGTCCAGCGGCGCATCACGTCCAAGACGTCTTCCCGAAACCCGAGGAAGCACACGCGCCCGGACAAGTCCGGCTGCTCGGCCCGAGCCCGGAGGCTCCGCTCGTAGGCGGCGTCCTTCGGGAAGCGTTGTCCGAGCAGCTCGACACGCACTTTCGAGTCGAGCATTGCCACGGCCTCGAGGAGAACGTCCTGACCCTTCCAGTTGGTAAGTGCGGCAGCACAACCGACGATGGGATTCTTCGGTGGCTCGTCGGGCGCCCGGGGTACTGGGCTCGGAGTCCCATTGTGTATGACATGCACCGGCAATCCGACCTCGCGCACAGGAACGGCAGCAGCCTCCGAGACGGCCAGGGTGAAGTAACGGGCACGCTTGGTCATGCGAACCAACGCAAGGCGAAATCGACTCGTGATCACCTGATGGAGCAGCCAGACACTCGGAACTCGCAAACGTGCGACGGCTAGGGCAGGGAGGGCGTGAATGCTGTTTATCAACACGAGGTCGGCGTGGCGAGCCTCCCTGCGCATCAGCCTGGCGGCTTCGAGCGAGAGGACGGCGCGGTTGGCCAAGCCCAGGGCTTTCGAACCGAAGGGCAGCTTCAGATCGGGCCCCGGGTGCACCATGGCCCCTGCCTCGGCAAGCCGGTCGCGTGCATGTCCTTCGGGAACCAGGACCGTGACGTTCCAGCCCGCCCGGACCGCGGCGCCCAGCACTCTTTCCAGTACCACCTCGGCGCCTGAGTAGAGCCCTGTATGGCAGAGCACGACCACTCTGGGTTTGGTCAGGCTCATCGAACCATCGTCATCAACTATTCACGAATGGGCGGAATAGGCTTGTTCTAAATCTCTCGCGCTACTGGCTGGGGTTAGTGAGTGATGATCTTACCGGACAGGACGGTCACGGGCATTCATGGCGAAGTCGCGCCGCAGTGTTGATAGATGCCCTCGACGCGCTTAGCGCCTGAACGAAAGATGTGAAGCATGTTCTTTTCCCGTGCCTTACGAGCTTCACGAGGCCAATCTCGTCCGAACGCGCGAGATAAAGCAGCCCGGCTGAGCGAGCCCGCTCAACAGACACAGCCCGAAGACACGCGGGGTGGCGCTTCGATATTTGCAAACGCCGCCAGTTTGATGGTCAGCCGCGTGGCCGTGGCCGCCATGGGCTGGTTCGGGACCCTATTGATCGTCCGGCACCTGTCGGTGACGGACTGGGGCCGGTTCACCTTCGTGTTCGGCCTTCTAGCGCTGATGTCGGCGGTCACGAACATGGCCAACCCTCGCGTCATCTTTCGCTATCTGGCCAACGACGACGGGCGCGTAGCGGGGACGTATGTCCTGTTGCGGTTGACTCTCGGCTTGCTTGCATACGTGGTGGCCTTGAGCTTCGTGATATTGAGCCACTATCCGCCGGTCGTCCTGCGGGCGACCGCGATAGCTGGCTTGTCGGTGGTGATAGCCAACTCGTCCAGCGGGTACGACGTCATTTACCAGTTCCGAATGAGACTCTCGAAGGTGGCCGTCGCGGGCACACTCGGACAGGCGGCTCAACTGGGCTTGACGATTGCGCTCGCCCTCATGCACAGCTCGCTTGTCGTCTTCACGGTTCCGGCGGTGCTTTGCGAGGTCGTCGCGCTCGCCTGGAAGCTGTACCGCTTGCCGAAGCACCCTGCCCTCCATTACGGGTTCATGTGGGGTCAATGGCTGGAGCTCATCAAACTTTCGGTCCCTCTGGCTCTCGGGAACGCCCTCGCCACCGTGTACTACAGCCTGGACACCGTGATGCTCTCCAAGATGCAGACGTTTCACGCCGTCGCTATATACGGTATCTCTTACAAGTTTGCCGGAATCGTTGCGATCGTCGGGACGGCCATGGCCCCGGCTCTCTTCCCCATCCTTGTCAAGTACTGGCCAGACGAAGCGCAACGATTTCGAGCCGTGATGGCGCGTACAGTTCGCCTGCTCTTCGTGATGGGAGTCCTGGTGACCCTCGAGTTCACGATCTTCGCGACGAAGGCGATCGGTCTGCTCTATGGACAGCATTACACCGTGGGTGCCGGCGCTGCCCGGTTGGTGGTCGCATCCGAATGCGTAGGGTTCTTCGTGGGTCTGGCCGTCGTGGCCTTGGTATCGATGAATCGCAATGTTATCTATCCCCTGGCTACTCTGGCCGGTCTCGTTCTCAATGTCGGACTCAATCTGTGGGTGATCCCGAGGTGGTCTTACATGGGAGCTGCGTGGGCGACACTCGCGACAGAGGTCGCCGTGTTGGTGAGCCTTTGGGTACCCATGGCACACGTAGCAGGATCGCATCTTGTCGAGGTCGGCGCCATCGTGAAGGTCGTGCTCTGCAGCGCATTCGCTGTCGCGGCCTCTCTGGGTGTGTCGATAGTCGGTCCTTGGCCTGTTGCGGCTGTGGTCGGCGCGGGCATCTACGCTCTGTCCTTGGCCGTTGTACGAGTGGGAGGACGAGGCGGACTGAGGGCGCTCGTGAACTTGGACGAGGAGGCAGCCGTAATAACCTGATGCCACCTTGATTTCTTGATCTGAAGCCCTATCATCGTGTTTCTTTTCGTATCCCAAGATATGATCTGGTTACCGAGTACATACATTGATGTTTGGCGGACTTGATGGTCGTACTGCGCGAATTGGACGTCTCTTGAAACCTGTCTCTCTGCTTCGCGGAGGATTTCTGGCTGGCATGGCCGCTCACCATGGTTGCGACCGGGTCGTTGAGATCGGCGCGCTAGGTGGTACGGAACGGATCTTATGGCTCGGTGAGGAACGTGGGTCCAAGTGGTTGGGTCATCCGCGTCGATACCAGGCACCGAGCGCCGCGGCCGCTGAATCGTCGGTGTTGGTCGTGTCGGAGTCAGCACTGGCCAGCGTGCCCGGCGACATCCTGGCACGTGCTCCTGTATGTCTGGTGACAGAGGATCCCGAGATTCGAACACAATCCCGAAATGTGAGCGCCGATCGGCTCGACTCCCTGCGAGCCGTCGTGGAGGGCGCAGGACTCGACCACGAATTCCACGGCTGGGCACGATCCGCTCGAGGTCCAGATGTGGCAATTTGCTTGGTTCGAAGGGGGGCTAGACGAGGACCGCCTGATCCTCCCGCCGAGTTCCGTGTTCTCGCGACAATCACCACCTACAACGAAGCCGACGTGATCGTTCCCTCCGTCCGCGCTCTCTTGGACCAGGACGTAGAGGTGCACCTTATCGACAACTGGTCCACTGACGGGACGCCGGAGCTCGTCGCCGAGGCGTTCGGTGGGCGAATCACTGTCGAGAGATTCCCCAGAGGTGGGCCCACTGGCCTCTACCAGTTGGGAGACCTTTTGACCCGAATTTCCGAGATAGCCCGCAATAGCGACGCGGACTGGATCATTCATCACGATGCTGACGAGCGTCGTCATGGTCCCTGGAGCGGACTCGATCTCCGCGCCGCGTTGTACCGAGTCGAGATGGAGGGCTATAACGCGGTGAACCACACCGTGATCGACTTTCCTCCTGTCGACGACGAGTTCCCCCCTGGAGGTGATTTCGAGGAGTACTTCACTCGGTTCTCGCCGAATGAGATAACTGCCAACAGGATCCAGATCAAGGCCTGGAAGGGCCGCCAGGTCGACCTTCGCTCCTCGGGAGGTCATGAGGCGATCTTCCCCGGCCGGCGGGTTCACCCTTTCAACTTCCTCCTCAAGCACTACCCGGTCCGATCACAGGCGCAAGGGGAGCGCAAGGTCCTGGGAGAGCGAAAACCCCGGGTCGCCTCGAACGAGAAGGGCCGCTGGCACACACACTACGACCACGTGCGTTCGGGTCACGTCTTCCTGCGGGACCCGAACGAACTGATGCCGGTGGACGATGACTTCTCGGAGCGTTGGCTCTTGGAGAGGCTCTACGGCTTTCCTCGTCCTGGGATTGAGCACCTACCGGCGGAGGCTCGCCGTGCGGTTTCGGAGATACTGCGTGGGGTCGGTCTTCTCGAGTCCGCGCGTTCGGTCCGCCGCCGGTACAGAGTGGCTCGACGTCGGCACCCTGACACTGGGCGTCGCTGATCTCGTCACAGCGCCGCAAAGGTCAGGCCGCGACCATGCACCAACCCGACGATCCTTTCAACGGCCGCGACGGTTGCCGAGCGGTCCGAGTCCATCTCCGGTCCCGGATGTGCGGTGCCGTCATGGAGAAGCACGACGTCCCCCGGCTCAATAGCTGCCGTTCGTTGGAGGATTGTGTCGGTCGTCGTCTCCGGGCGCCAGTCTTCTGTGTTCAGGGTCCACAGCCAGACATCCAGTGAGAGCCTCCTGAGCGCCCAAGCGGCAGCCGGGGATATGCGACCTTGGGGGGGACGGAACAACCTGACCGGACAGCCCAGGATCTTCTCCACGCACGCTCGACCTGAGCGATAGTCGTCGATCAAGGCTCTCGGTCGTGCTCCGTCAGCACTCATGTGGCTCTGGGAGTGAGTGCCTATGCTGTGGCCCTCCGCCTTCGCTCGGACCACCAACTCGGGGTGGGCGCTGGCATGCCGGCCGACGAAGAAGAAGGTGGCCCGAATTCCTGCTGTTGACAGCGCATCGAGAACGAGCGGTGTGAAGTCGGGATCGGGTCCGTCGTCGAAGGTCAGAGCAACCGAGCCAAGGTCTCGTCGTAGATGGTGACGGGTTCCGGCCAAGCGTGCCAAGAGGTCGTCCCATAGGCGGGTGAGGCTCTCGTTTCTCGCCCTCATCGAGGAAGAGTCTGGATTCGACGTCTTTGGAGTCCTTTCCCGTGTGCCTCTCGTGACGGCCGGTGGCTCTGCAAATGCCTGATCAAGTCGAGTCGACCAGTTCTTCGTAGACCTTTAAGGTGTCTCGAGCCACGCGATCGGTCCGCAGCCACTCTATGTTCTGGCGGGCGGACAGCTGCCAAGAGCGTCGATAGCCGTCGTCAGTCAGGAACATCTTGATCTTGCAAGCCAAGGCTTCTCGGTCACCTGCGGGGAAGAGACACCCGGCGCGCCCCATGTCCAACGCCTCGGGGATCCCGTCAGCGTCGCTGGCGAGGATTGCACAACCCGACTCGCGCGCTTCAGCAATTATGAGTCCGAACGGTTCTCGCCGGGATGGCAACACGAAGAGGTCGGCAGCCAGAAGGTACTGGAACGGGTCACGTTGGTATCCGGTGAAGTGGATGCGTTCGGCGAGTCCTGTGCCGAGAGCTTGTGCTTCGAACTCGGCTCGGTCGGGTCCTTCGCCTACGAGGTAGAGGTGGGCGGTGGGTAGTGTGGCGGCGACCCGCGCGAACGCGTCGATGAGGTCACTAATTCCCTTACGCTTGTACATCCCTGCAACGGTGACCACCGAGGGTCGGCACAATGATGCGGGCGTTGTCGCCTGGTGGCCGACCGTCCTGGGGCTTCCTAGCGTTCCGTTGAGCACCACGCGGATCTTGCGCCGCGGTATGTGTCGATGACGGAGTCCCGCCGCAACCGCATGGCTGGGGGCGATGACGAGATCACCGACCGCCATGAGTGGTGCACTTCGGTTGAACTCGTTGTGGACTGTGGTCACTAGCGGCGGTCGAGCAATCAGTCGGCTCGCTCGTACGGTCAAAGCAGTCGTGACTGTGTGCGCATGGACAATGTCGGGTTGCACGGAGTCGATCACGGTACCTATGCGACGACGAACGGCTAACAGACTCGTCGGGTTCTTTGTTATGCCAAGCGAGACGTGCTCGACACGATTCGCGGCGAGAAGAGCCTCGAACTCACCACCGCCGGAGGCAATCGAAACACCATGTCCGATACGACTCTGCTCACAGGCCAAGTCGACGGTCGCGTTGACGATGCCGTTGCCCACCTCGTGCACGTCAGGAAGGAAGTGGAGGATTCTCATGATCACCTGCTCAGGATGGCGAGGGATATGATAAGGGGTGGTCCTGAATTCCGGGTCTCACGTTCGGTGAGAACGTCGCGGTGACCCTGGTGGGGTCTTGGCGTGCCCGTACGTGGTTTGCGCCATTGGTCCGGCGGGCTCGGCCGGATTCGCGTGTTGCGGTGCTCGGCCTTGGCGTCGCGCTCGTGGTAGTGGTCGGTCTGATATCGGGCAAATGGGGCCTGCCGATCCTGTTGGCGCTCGCGTTGGCGGTGCCACTCGTCTTCGCGCTGCGCCGGCGCCCGCAGCGCGGCGTAATCGTCCTCGTGGCCCTCGCTCCCTTTGACGGGTTGCGCTTGATATCCCACTTGCCGTCCTCGGTCAGCACATGGAAGGAGCTTCTGGTACTCGCGATACTCGGAGCCACCTTCCTCGCCCCTCCCGAGGCTAGGGCCAGGAGCCACCACCGGAGACTCCCCTCATGGGCACCGGCAGTGATCGGCCTTCTCGCCCTCGGGCTTGTGTCCGCCACGGTGGTGGGAGGCCAGCAGGCAATCACGGGGTTCCGGATCGACTACTTCTACTTGTTGCTAGCTGTCGCCGTCTGGCGATGCCCTCTGAGCGAAAAGGAGAAAGACAGGTTAGTCACGGTGCTGATGGTCACGGGCGTTCTCACGGCGCTCGTCGGCATTGCTCAGCAGGTCATGGGCGAAGCGCGGCTCCACGCCCTCGGCTATGCGTACAACACGGTGATCGTGACGGCGGGCGGACACCTTCGGTCCTTCTCAACGTTCGCTTCCAACTTCGAATTCGCCTTCTTCTTGATGGTCGTGCTGCTCATGGGCCTGCCCAGTGCTCTGTCTGATACGCGCCGGCTCCGCAATAGGGTCTTTCTTGCCTGTTTGCCCATCTTCGCGCTGGCGTTGCTCTTCACGTTCACTCGAGGAGCGTGGCTCGGTCTGGCGCTCGGCGGAATGTACATGGGGGTGCGCCGTCACCGCTTGTTCCTACTCGCGGTCCCCGCCGTCGTCTTGGCCTTCGCGTTCCTCCCAGGGTCGATCGCCTCGACGTCGTTTTCCTCCACTAGCTTGGGTGAACGCAGCACAGGATGGCAACAGAACTTCGAGCAGGTTCTGAGCCATCCCCTGGGAGTAGGCATCGGTGCCACCGGCGCGGCAGCGGCGAAGGTCGCGAAGCTGGAGGCCGGCGGGACCATGGTCGATACTTCGGTCCCGGGAACACCCACGTACCAGCCCGACAACTACTACTACAAGACAGCCTACGAACTGGGGGTGCTGGGGCTGTGGCTCTGGATCCTGCTGCTCGCGTCTGCGTTCGCCTCCGCCGCCCGCATCGCCAGGTCCACCTCGGGGTCGGAGTCCTCCTTCGCTCTGGGAGCAGCCGCCTGCGTGGCGGCCGCTGCGGCTGCTTCGTTGGTCGCCACCTTCTTCGAGATCTTCCCCATGGACTTGCTCTTCTGGTTACTGATTGGCACCGTGGCGGCGAGCCGCTGGTCGGGTGAAGCGCCTGACGACCAGATGTGGGCGTCCACATCGGCCGTCGGCTAGGTCTTTTCCCGCTACCTCGTCGAACCCCGATCGCTGGCTGCGCCGCGGCTCGAGCTGCCGTCGCGGATGCAACCTCAGCCCTTCTCACCTGTTCTACGATTGCCACATGGACCTGCGCGCCCATTTCGCCGCTATGTGGCGTCACAAGTGGGCCGTGGTCCTCGCATCCGTGCTAGTAGCGGTCGTGGTCTTTGTGGGCCTTTCGTTCGAGGCAAAGGTGTACCAAGCCACCGCCGAGCTCAGTGTGACGGCGGGGCAGGCAGCAAGTGGGCAGCAGGCGATCCAGGACGCCACCCCTTTCCTCGCGACGACCTATGCGACGTTGGCTAAGACCAAGCCGGTCCTGACCGACGCGGCGAAGAGTTCGCGCCTTCACATCAGCGAGGAGACCGCCGCGGCCAGGATCTCGGTACAGACGCCCAACAACATCGGCTTCCTGGAGCTCAGCGCGACAGGCCCGTCGACCCACGACGCGATTGCCTTGGACAGCGCCATCAGCGCGGCTTTGGTGAATGCTGTCAAGACACAGCAGCAGCAGGCTCTCCAGGCACAACTGGCTCCCGTGAAGAGCGAGCTCCAGCAGCTTGCCGGCCAGATCGCCTCCTTGCCCGCCGATTCTCCGCAGCGGGCCACGCTTCAGACCCAGTACCAGGACCTGGTGCAGTCCTTGGTCACTCAGCAGGTGCAGCCACAGAACCAGGTCTATGTCGTATCTCCTCCCCAAGCTGGTTCGTCGCCGGTGGCTCCCAGGTCCAAGCGGTACTCGTTGCTGGCGTTCGTCACCGCTCTGGTGCTTCTCGCCGAGCTGTCGGTCGGCTACGAGATCGTGTCAGACCGCTTCTCGAAGGCGACTCGCGACGACGAGATCCGACGCCTTACCGGCTTGCCGGTGCTCGCGCGCATTCCGAGGGTGCCCGGCCCGGAGCTGGTCGAAGCGTTCCGGACTCTTCGCACGAGCCTGCTGTTCATGAACGGAGCGTCGAAGACGCGCACCATCGCCATAGTGAGCTCGGCACCAGAGGTCGGCAAATCCTTCGTGTCGATAAACCTGGCCTCTTCCTTTGCGGATCTGGGGATCCACGCCGCTCTTGTCGACGGCGACATGAGGCGTCCGGCTGTCGCCTCGCGGCTGGGGCTCAGCGACTCGCCCGGACTGAGCGAGGCCCTCAGCGGCGGAGATGTAGGCGACAGGCTCGTGGGACGGAGGACGAAGAGCGGCTTCAGTCTCTTCGTGATGCCGGCCGGGGCTCCGGCGCCCGATCCTGCCGCACTGCTCACAGGCCGGCTGTCCGAATGGGTGTTCCCCGGCCTCACCAGCTTCGATGCCGTCGTCGTCGACACACCTGCCGAGGGCCTGTTCCCCGACGCATCGATCATCGCGTCGAGCTGCGATGCAGTTGTGATCGTCATAGACGCCATGAACACGAAGCGCCGCTCACTGAAGAGCCTGCTCGAGCATCTGAGAGAGGTCGGAGCCCATCCCCAGGGTGTCGTCGTCAACCGTGTACCCGGGCCTGTCAGGACCGGTCGTTACTACTCCCGAAGCGATTACTACTCCCGCAGTAGCGACGCTGAGCGGGTTTCTCGGGTCCGTTGAGGCGACCTCGATGTCGGGAGCGGCTGCTGCGCTCTCTCTCGGTGCCTGAAAGGGACCCTGGCCCGCCCACAACCATTGGGCGCGCTGGCTACTTTCTGTGATGACGGCGGCGGAAAAGACGGCCGGACCGCGGGTGGCGATCGTCCACGAGCGATTCACCGAGGTGGGCGGTTCGGAAAGGGTGGTCGAGCAGTTCCACGCCTTGTGGCCAGACGCCACCGTGTACGCCGCGTTTGCCGACCCGGCGGCGTTCCCACCGGGTCTAGCGGATGTCAAAGTCCGGACCAGTTCCCTACAGGCGCTGTACAAAGGCGGCCGGGGCTACGCCCGCCTCTTGCCGCTCATGCCATGGGGCATGTCCCATATCGACGTAGGTGAGGCCGATCTCGTCGTAACGAGTCACCACGCTTTTGCCAACCGAGTAAGCGTCCCTCTTGGCTGTGGGTTCATCAGCTACACGCACACGCCAGCGAGATGGATGTGGGACCGGCGTCTGAGGGCCCTCGAAGGTGGCCCGGCAACCCGGATACTGCTCGGCACCATTGCCACAAGCCTGCGACGTGCGGACCATGCCGCAGCCCAACGCCCCGACGTCATCGTGGTGAACTCGGCGCATGTGGCCGGAAGGGTTCGCAGATGGTGGGGTCGAGAAGCGCAGGTGATCCACCCACCTGTCGATACCGAACGCTTCCATCCCGATCTCTCGGTCCGCCGCGAAGACTTCTTCTTGCTTGCCGGGCGTCTCGTACCGTACAAACGTCCTGAAGTTGCGGTGGCCGCGGCGCGGCGCGCGGGTGTTCGTCTCGTAGTGGCCGGGGAAGGGCGTTCGCGAGGGGCGGTCGAGCATGCCGCCGGGCCGGGCGTCGAGCTCCTGGGTGAGGTCGACGACGAGACCTTGGTGGAGCTCTACCGAAGCTGCATCGCTGTCGTGCTCCCGGGAGAAGAGGATTTCGGGATCGTTCCTCTCGAGGCTCAGGCATGCGGGACCCCGGTCATCGCCCTTCGGGCCGGCGGCGCCTGCGAGTCAGTGTTGGACGGTCAGACCGGAGTGCTCTACGACGCCGAAGAGGACGACGTCGTCAGCCTCGCTCGGTTGCTGGCAAGCTTCGATCCTGGGCGATTCAGCAGAAAAGCCATTCGCGAGCATGCCGAACGTTTTTCGCCCCAGGCCTTTCGCCAAGCTGTGGATATCGTTGCACGACAAGTGTCCGCGGCGCGAGGCCCACAGGGTCCTCACCGTCTAGGCAAGCCCTGAGCAGGTTCCGCTACCCTCCCCACATCAGTCACAGCCAGCTGACGGAGAGCCGGGTCGACGACACGCGGTGTTTCTTGCTCTTAGTGCACGACACCGTCACCGAGGAGCTCGGTGTGCTCTCACCCGCTGAGCCATAAGCAGTGACGTAGTAGGTGTGCGAGCCGGCCGCCACGTTCGTGTTCTGGTAGCTGCTCACCAGCCCCGGAGAGGCGATCTTCGTGCCGTCACGGTAGACATAGTCGCCCTGTGCCCCGGAGGGGTTCGTCCACGAGAGCATCACGGTGGAGCCGCTCACGGTCGCGGCCAGGCCGGTCGGAGCGTTGGGCACGGCCGGAGGATCTGACGAACTCGTATTCAGGCTTTGCGCCTCTGATTCGAACGCGCTGAGCGCGGGTTTCGGGTTGCCCGACGAGTCGACCAGGCCGAAGCTGTCGTAAATCGATGCCGTGTTGGTCCCATCTTGCCAGTTGTACCAGAAGAGCGGCCCCGCCCACGGCAACTGTTTCAGCGCATTGAACCCATCAGTGAGTTGCTGTGCCTGTGTCTGCAGGGACACCGCACCGTCGGATGTGTCGGTGCCGGTAGGGACTCCGAATTCGGTCATCCACACCTTCTTGGCACCGTCCCCGTTCGCCACCATGACCTGGTAGATCCAGCTTTGCAGGTTGTAGAAGAAGCTCCACGAGGCGCTAGAAGAGTTCGTCGGGTCAGCGGGGAAGCAGTAAGGGTGAGCTCCTACGGCGTCGAAATAGCCACCCGCGCCCGCCGCGTACATCTCGGTGAGGAACGTCTGTGGAGAGACGTCCGTGCCGTCGTTGCCAGCGGGCGAGAGGCCACCCGAGACGACGAAAGAGCTGGCGTCTGCGGTCTTGATCGCACTGTAGGCAGACTTGAGCACCGTGGCATATTGAGTACCCGATGCCGTTCCTCCCCAATTGCTTCCAAGATTTGGTTCGTTCCAAACCTCGTAGGTGTGAATGTTGAACGGGGAGCCCGAGTAACGCTGGACGGAGGCGTTGGCGAAGGCCGTGTACTGTGACGCGAACGTGTTGAGGTTACCCGACGGGGACGCGGCCCAAGAAGGGATGTCCGAACCGTTGATCACGAACAAGACGTTGAGCCCGGCCGCGAGGGCTGCGTTGACGGGATTGTCCGAGTATGACCACGCATAAGTGTTCGACTTCTGCTCGGCCTGACCCCAACTGGCCCCCAACCGCACCCACGTTGCGCCAGAGGCAGCAATGCCGTTCATCATGTTCGTCAGCTGGGTGCTGCTGAGGCTAGAGACGTCTCCAGGGGAGATCGCCGCTGTCAGGCCGGTGGACGCGACAGATGTCGGCGCGGAAGAGGCCGATGCCGGTACCGACGCCGTGAGCAATATCGATGGCGCCAATACCCCGACCGAGATTGCGAGCAATGCTGCGAGAGCTCCTCTGAGCCCTACGACGCGCGTAAGACTTTTCCGACCCATCTCCCTCTCCCTCCGCCAGAGAGACCGGGCTCACGCGCGACAAGCAGAGCGGTTCGCCCCGCCTGATTCGGCAACCCGGCCGGCTCTCTGAGCCCCGTGGTTTTGCGTCTCCCCCTCGCGGGAGGTTTGCCCTTTCGTCTGCCTGCAAGTGCTCGTGATAGCACTTGCAGTGTTCGTATCGGCGCCTCTCAGCGGGACTTGAGTAGTTTGGCGACGCTGAGTGAGATATTTGTCCGTTTGTTGTGATCGTTCACGAGCGGAACCAGCAGGGATGAGCGTGTAGAGGGCGCCGGGGGCGCGACGTGCGAGTGAGAGCTCTAGGGCTCGAAGCGGTACCCGACGCCGCGCACGGTGCGCACCCAATGCGGATGTACGGGATCTGCCTCGATCTTCCTGCGGATGCGGCGGACATGTTCTGTCACCGTGCCGTCGTCCTGCCACTCAGAAGACGAGCTCCACACGTGTGCCAGCAGCTGCTCGCGTGAGAAGACCTGCCGGGGAGAGCGGGCGATGAAGGCCAGAAGGTCGAACTCCTTGGCGGTCGTAGGGACCAGTTGCCCACGGACCTTCACCTCGCGAGCGGGGAGGTCGATCGAGAGCTCTCCGAACTGGAGCAACGACGCGTTCGAAGCACTACGCCTACTGACGCGACGCAGGACAGATGCGATACGAGCAGCGAGCTCCGCCGAGGAGAAGGGTTTCGCAACGTAGTCGTCGGCGCCCAGTCGCAGGCCGAGCACCCTGTCGGACTCGCCGCCGCGTCCGGAGAGCAGGATCACCGGGACGTGGCTCGTCCTGCGGATCGCCGCCAGAAGCTCGAACCCGTTCTCTCCTGCAAGCATCACGTCGAGGATCACGAGGTCTGCGCATCGATGGGACAGCTTCTCCATCATCTCGGTCCCCGTGGCGGCGCGTTCGGTCTCGTAGCCTTCCGCTTCGAGCAAGCGGCTCACCGTGCTGCGGACCTCGGGGTCGTCGTCGACCACGAGCAGGTGAGCGCACGGCTTCGGTGCGGTTGCGTGCGTCGTCGATGTGGCCGCCTTAGCCACGATTCGCTCCTCTTGGTCTCGAGTCTGTTGATATTTCTCGTCATGACCTCCCTCGAAACTGAGCGAAAATCGCAAAGATCAGGCCAAAAGGCACGAATCTCCGGTGCGATCACGCCGGGTGGCGCACTGGCCGACTTGGTGTCGGCGACTCGCTCCTCGGTACCATGCGGCTGCAATGCCAGCGCCCAACCATCGCCGTATCCCAGGTGCGACGGTCGCCCGGTTGCCGGTGTACCAACGCATCCTCCTCGAGCTGGTGAGGGGTGGCACCACCACGGTGTCGTCCGAGCAGCTCGCCGAGATGGCCCGGGTGAACGCCTCGAAGGTCAGAAAGGACCTTTCGTTCCTGGGATCTTTCGGAACTCGCGGCTCGGGGTACGACGCCGAGTACCTCCTGTCCCAGATCGATCGGGAGCTCGGCCTTGATGGTGACTGGCCCATAGCCATCGTTGGCATGGGAAATCTGGGTCGTGCCCTCGCCAATTCTCCGGGCTTCAGCTCACGCGGGTTCCGGGTGGCCGGGCTGTTTGACGTCGAGCCGTCGCTCGTGGGGCGCCGCGTCCGGGGGATGTGCATCCACCACCTCGACGAGTTCGAGGAGATGGCGAGTAGCGACCCGCCCCGGATCGGGGTGATCGCCACGCCGGCCGCGACGGCCCAGAACGTGGCTGACCGGATGGTCAAGGCCGGGGTGGGGTCGGTGCTCAATTTCGCGCCCCGAGTGCTGACTGTTCCCCCCCACGTGCTCCTGCGCTACGTGGACCTGTCGATCGAGCTCCAGGTGATGAGCTTCTACTTGTCGCGAGCCGATCGTCGCGATTCGGCCGAGGCCTCGTCCTCACTGCCACACGTCGTCGGGCTCGGCCCCTCAGGCCCTGCCTAGGAGCCTGCCTGGCATACACACCCCGGCCCCGGCATCCTTGTACGTGTGTCGGTAGTCGTCGTGGGGCTGGAGCATCCCCGTACCCCGCTCGAGTTGCTGGAACGAGTCGCGGTCCCCGAGGAGGCGCTCGCACGCACGCTCGGGATGCTTCGCGACCGCTCCAACCTCTCAGAGGCCGTCGTCCTGTCCACCTGCCTGCGCACCGAGCTCTACGCAGTCGTGGAGCGGTTTCACGAGGGGGTGGGCGATCTCCAGGAGTTCCTGGCCGCCATCGCCGGGACGACCGTGGAAACCCTGGCCGAGCACCTGACCGTGCTTTTCGACGACGACGTGACCGTCCATCTCTTCGAGGTGGCGGCGGGCCTGCGTTCGGTCGCGCTCGGAGAGACTGAGGTGCTCGGGCAGGTGCGTCGCGCGGCCGAACGGGCGATGTCCGAACGAGCCTCGGGTCCGGTGCTTGGGGGTCTGTTTCGTCGCGCCGTGCAAGCCGGACGCAAGGTGCGTTCTTCGACCGCGATCGCCGGCGCGATCGCCGGGGGGCCGACCTCCATGTCGCACGTCGCGGCGGAGGTGGCAACGTCCAATCTCGGGGGCTCGCTTGCGGGTAAGCGCGTCGTAGTGGTCGGTGCGGGGGAGACCGCAGACGGCGTCGTCGACGCTCTGAAAGAGCGCGGAGTCGGAGAGGTCGTGGTCGCGAACCGCACGACGACGCGCGCAAAGTCACTGGCGGGACGCATTGGAGGCATTGGGGTGGGGCTCTCGGCGCTCCCGCGTGTACTCGCAGATGCAGACGCGGTGATCGTCACGACCGGCGCCTCGGTGCCACTTCTCGATGCCTCGCTGCTGGAGAAGGCCGCGGCGCGGACGAACGCGCGAGACGGGAACCGTTTGGTGGTCATCGACATGGGGATGCCGCGCAATGTCGAGCCCTCGGCGGGAGCGCTCGAGAACGTGAGGCTCTTCGACATGGAGGATCTGAGCTCTCATGCGGAGTTTGCCCTGATCGGACGACAAGGCGAGTTGGCCGCGGCGCACCAGATAGTGGTTCAGGAGGTAGAGCGCTACCGTGCGCACGAGCGGGCGCGCGGCGCGGCACCGGTCGTATCCGCCCTGCGCCAGAGGCTTGACGAGCTGCTGCGGGCGGAGCTCGTTCGCCACCGGTCCGGCCTTGCCGGGTTCGACGACCAACAGCGCCAGGTGATCGAGGCCGTCGCACGTGACGTGCTGGCGAAGCTGGCCCACCCGCCGACCGTGGCATTGAAAGAGGCGGCGGGCACGTCGCGTGGGGAGCGGCTCACCGAGGCGCTGCGGACGCTGTTCGATCTGTGAGCTCCGAGGCCTCGATGAAAGGTGCGCGCAAGCTGCGGGTGGCGACGCGCGGATCGCGTTTGGCCTTGCATCAGGCTGCAAGGGTGGCAGAGCTCCTCGCTTTGCTACCAGGGTCGCCCCGGTGTGAGATGCACGTGGTGCGAACCACAGGAGACCGGCTGGACGAGGCACCCATCGAGAGGATCGGAGGTCAAGGTGCGTTCGTGAAGGAGGTGTCCGCTGCCGTGCTCGACGGCCGCGCCGACGTCGCCGTGCATTCCGCCAAGGACCTGCCGTCCACCGAACAGCCCGGGCTAGTGCTGGCGGCAGTGCCCGAGCGCGCCGACCCGCGCGACGCCCTGGTCGGGAAGCGGCTCGAGGACTTGCTACCCGGCGACAGCGTCGCCACCGGTTCGGCGCGCCGGCGCGCCCAATTGGCGTGGTTGCGCCCGGATCTCACGTTCTGCGAGCTGCGAGGGAACATGGCCAGGCGCGTCGAACGCGCGGAGAGGGTCGGTGCCGGGGTCCTGGCCGCGGCTGCCCTCGAGCGCCTGGGGTGGAGCGCCCGGGCCGCCGAGGTGCTCGAGCCGGCGACACTGCTGCCACAGGTGGGGCAGGGAGCGCTCGCGGTGGAGTGCCGCGCCGCCGACACCGAGCTGATCGAGATGCTCTTTGCGATCGACGACGCAGCCGCTCACGGCGCGCTGTTGGCAGAACGGGCGTTCCTCGCCGCTATAGGCGGCGGTTGTTCGACGCCGAGCGCTGCGCTGGCCACGACTTCGAGCCCACCGGGGTCCGACGGTAGTGAACGGTTCGGGTTCGTGCTCGAAGGCATGTTGGCGAGCCGAGACGGGCACGTGCTCTTGCGTCGGCGCTGCGCCGGCGACGATGCGGTCGACCTGGGACGTCGACTGGCAGCGGAGCTGCTGGATGACGCGGGCGGGCGCTCGCTCGAGGACTTTCGGACGTCCCGATGACCCACCTGGAGGGTGGTCGACCTCCGCTCGACAGTGTCACGGTGGTGGTCACGCGCGCCCGGGCGCAGGCAGAGCCGCTCTTTTCCGCCCTGTTGCGCGCAGGCGCTCATGTGGTGGCCCTTCCGGTCATCGCTATCGCAGACCCTTCCGACCACGGTGACGCCATGCGCCGGGCGGTGGCACTGGTGACCCAGAACCACTACGACTGGGTCGTATTCAGCTCTGTGAACGCCGTGGAGCGTTTCGTCGAGATACTCGGAGAGGGCCAAGGCTTCGGGCACGCGCAAATCGCCGCCGTCGGCGAGGCCACGTCGGCGGCGATTTCCGCTTACGGGTTGTCGACCGACCTGGTTCCACAGTTCGCAAGCGCTGCGGCGCTCGCGGCCGCCATGCCCGGTGCCACCCTTTCGGCCCGTTCGGCCCCGACCTCGGCCACCACTGACGCCGTGAGGGGGAGGGTCTTGTTCCCTTGCGCAGCCGAGGCGCGCGAGGTGCTTGCTTCGAGCCTCCGTGCAAAGGGTTGGGTCGTGGACGACGTGGAGGCGTACAGGACCGTCGCGGCCGGGCCCAACGACGGCGCGACGGAAGAGGCACTTGAGGCCGCCTCGAATGCTGACGTCGTGACGTTCACGTCACCCTCCACGGTCCGTTTCTATGTCGAGCTCGCGGCGGGCCGTCGAAGGCCGCCTGTCGTCGCGTGCATCGGCCCGGTGACTGCGCGAGCTGCGTCGCGTGCAGGACTTCGCGTCGACGCGGTGGCACAGGTGCAAAGTGCCGACGGACTTGTTCGCGCCCTCGTGGAGCACCGGGCAGGTCGAAGGGCTCCCTGAGGTGCACGGTTCGCGCCCGGTACGCTTGGAAACCGTGGAGCCCCAGGTAGAACCGTCCGCCCGTCCGGGTTTTCCCGTTCGCCGCCTTCGGCGCCTTCGCCGTACGCCTGCTCTGCGCAGGTTGGCGGCCGAGACGTCGCTCACGGTGGACGACCTGGTGGCACCGCTCTTCGTGCGAGAGGGGATCGACGAAGCCCGACCCATCCCCTCTCTTCCGGGCCATGTCCAGCACACACCTGGCTCCCTCGTCGGCGAAGCCAAGCGCATCGCGTCGTTGGGGATCCCCGGGCTCGTGCTGTTCGGCGTCCCCGCAGCGAGGGACCCCGTGGGGTCGGCTGCCTGGGATCCCGACGGTATCGCACAGGTGGCGCTCGGGGAGCTGCGAGCCGCGCTCGGGGACGAGCTCGTCCTGATCGCAGATCTCTGCTTGGACGAGTACACCGATCACGGGCACTGCGGTGTGGTCGACGAGCGCGGGGAAGTCGACAACGACGCCACGTTGGAGCTGTACCAGCGAGTGGCCTTGGCCCAAGCGGCGGCAGGAGCCCACATGGTCGCGCCGAGCGGGATGATGGACGGGCAAGTCGCAGCCGTCCGTGCCGCGCTCGATTCTGCGGGCCGAAGTGACGTGGCCGTCCTTGCCTATGCCGCCAAGTTCGCGTCGGCGCTCTACGGCCCGTTTCGCGACGCCGTCGACGTCAGGATCGCGGGCGGGGTCGATCGGCGCAGCTACCAGGAGGACATCCGCAATCGTCGCGATGCGATGGCCGAGGTCGCCCAAGACGTCGCCGAGGGGGCCGACATGGTCATGGTCAAGCCCGCTCTCGCGTACCTCGACGTCATCGCCGAAGTCAAGCGGCTCGTCGATGTCCCGGTGGCTGCGTACCACGTGAGCGGCGAGTACGCAATGGTGAAGGCGGCGGCGGAGCGGGGATGGCTCGACGGTGAGGCGGTGGCCCTCGAGCACCTGGTCGCGATCAAGCGCGCCGGGGCGACCACGATTCTCACCTACTTCGCCGCCGAGGTCGCAGAGATCCTGCGTGACTGAGGCCTCGAACGCCGCCTGGTTCGAGCGCGCGAGGCGGGCCATCCCAGGCGGGGTCGACTCCCCTGTGCGCTCGTTTTCCGCGGTTGGCGGCGTGCCCTACACGGTGGTGAGAGGCGAGGGCCCTTATGTCTGGGACGTGGAGGGACGCAGGTACATCGACCTCGTCCAGTCCTACGGCGCGTTGTTGCTCGGGCACGGACACCGCGCGGTGGTGGAGGCCGTGAGATACGCAGCGGTGCGTGGCACGACCTTCGGAGCGCCGACCGAGGGCGAGGTGCTCCTCGCGGAGGCCATATGCAGGTCGGTGGTTGGTTGCGATCAGGTACGGCTCGTGTCATCGGGCACCGAAGCCGCCATGAGCGCGATACGGGTGGCGCGCGGGTTCACCGGGCGCGACCGGATCGTCAAGTTCGACGGGTGCTACCACGGGCATGCCGACGCCCTGCTTGCCGGCTCGGGCAGCGGTGTCGCGACCCTGGGCCTACCGGGATCAGCAGGGATCCCGTCAGGGGCGGTGGCCGACACCCTCGTCGTTGCCTACAACGAGGTGCCCGTGCTCGACGACCGGGTCGCGTGCGTGATCGTCGAGCCGGTGGCGGCCAACATGGGAGTGGTCGCCCCGGCACCGGGTTTCCTGGAAGGGTTGCGGCACGCATGTGACGAGGTCGGTGCGCTGCTCGTCTTCGACGAGGTCATCACGGGGTTCCGGCTCGGGCTCGGCGGCGCGAGCGCGATGAGCGGGGTCGTTCCCGACATGTGGTGCTTCGGCAAGGTGATCGGCGGAGGGCTGCCGATCGGGGCCTTCGGCGGCAGGCGGCAGGTGCTCGAGGTCCTGGCCCCGCAAGGACCGGTGTACCAGGCGGGCACGCTCTCTGGGAACCCGCTTGCCACTGCGGCAGGTCTCGCGGTGCTCCAGAGCGTGACCCGGGAGGACTACGAGGCGTTGGGGCGGCGCGTCGGGCGCTTTGCCGGGGCGTTGACGGAGACGATTACCTCGAAAGGGCTCGCGGTACAGGTGCCGGTGGTGGGTCCACTTGTCGGTTTGTTCTTCGCCGAGGAGCCGGTGACCGACTATGGCGCGGCGCGCGCCTCGGCAGCGAGCGGAGACTACGCGCGGTTCTTCACCGCGATGCTGGATCGCGGGGTGGCACTCGCCCCCGGTCCCTTCGAAGCGATGTTCCCCGGCTTCGCTCACGGGGAGAGCGAGTTGGACGAGGTTGTGTCGATCGCGGGTGAGGCCGCCGTCGCCCTGACCGCTACCCACGGATCGTGACGGGCGCGCCGAGGGGCGCCCGCAGGCGCCCCTCGGCCAGATTGCTGGAAAGGCACTCACGCTCCGTGCTGTCGCGGGTGGGACTAGCTCCCGACTGGAGCATGCAGCGGGTGTCTGGTTGGAATTCGCCAGGTGGTCCAGCGAAGCCGCCTCAGCGGCCAGCCACCTCCAGGGTCCCCGGTTCATGATCGTTCAGTTGGACCACCTCCTTTCTCTGGTGCGCACATGGTATGCGCGGTCGAACGGGGCGAGGCGTACTGCCTTGTCGCGGCGTCTCTAGCTGGGCTCTCTCGTGCTGCGCACTGGGTGGCGACCGTTGTTTCGTTACGATTCGCCCGTGGCCCACTCCATCACCACAGAGGGTCGGCACTTCCCTGCCGGCGCGGGGGCAAGAGAGGCCGCCGAATCGGAGCGGCAGGATCGAGGCGTTCTCGGCGCGGCCGAGGCTTCCGGCGCTCCCAAACCGTGGTTCACTCGAGCCCTCGTTGTCGGGGCCGTGGTGGTCGTCTTGGCGGGGATCGCACTGCGTTTCGTCGCGAGGTCCGACATGTGGCTGGACGAGGCGCTCACTTTGAACGTCGCCCGGTTGCCTCTCGACCAGCTCCACGGCGCACTTCGTCGTGACGGGGCGCCCCCCCTCTACTACGTGCTGCTGCACTTCTGGGTAGGGGCGTTCGGAACCTCTGACGTCGCGGTTCGCTCTCTCTCGGGCGTGCTCAGTGTCGCCACGCTTCCGTTCGTCTGGCTGGCCGGACGGCGCGTGGGGGGGCGCGCGGTGGGTGCGTCCGCGGTCGTGATAGTGGCCAGCTCGCCCTTCGCGGTGCGCTACGCGACCGAGAACCGCATGTACGCCCTGATGGTCTTCCTTGCCGCTGCCGGCCTGGTCGCCCTCCAGCGCAGCCTCCGCCGGCCTGGCGTGTGGAACTTGGTCGGCGTGGCCGTAGTGACCGCACTGCTCCTCTACAGCCATTACTGGTCCATCTACCTCGTGGGTGTCACAGCGCTGTGGTTGTTGTTCCAGGCGTGGCGGGGGCCCGAGTCTCGACGTCGCGGCGCCCGCGTCTCGGTGGCGGCACTTGCGGTGGGCTGCGTGGCCTTCGTGCCGTGGCTGCCGACGTTCTTCTTCCAGACCCGCCACACCGGCACTCCGTGGGCCAAGCCGGCGAACTTCGCGGCAATGGTCAACGCGGTGACGTCGTTCGCCGGTGGACCCACGAACCAGGGGCGGGCTCTCGCGCTTGTGTACTTCGCTCTGGCGGGTCTCGGGCTCTTCGGCGTGGCACGCGGCGCCCTGCACGTCGACCTCGACTTGCGCACGCGCCCTGCAGGCAGGGGTTTCGCGCTCGTCCTGTGCGGCACTCTGGCTGTCGCCGTCGTCGGCGGGTACGTGAGTGCCAGCGCGTTCCAGTCCCGCTACGCCTCGGTCGTGTTCGTTCCCTTGGTCCTGCTCGTGGCGCTGGGGCTCGGCACCCTCGCGGATCGTCGGATCCGCGCCGGCGTGCTCGTCGCCACGGTCGCCTTCGGCCTTGCAGGAAGCCTGCCGAACATCTGGACCAGCCGCACCGAGGCGGGAAAGGTGGCCGCAGCTCTCGCGACGTCTGCTCGCCCCGGTGACGTCGTCGCCTTCTGTCCCGACCAGCTGGGTCCGCCCGTGAACCGTCTCGTTCCGCCGGGGCGCTACCAGATGATCACCTTCCCACGTGGAACCTCTCCGGTCTTCGTGGACTGGATCGACTACGCGAAGGCCACGGCGGCCGGCAACCCCGGCGAATTCGCGAAGCGCCTGGAGCAGATGGCCGGGCCGACCCATCAGATCTGGCTCGTGTGGGCTCCCGGGTACCAGACGTACAAGACCAAGTGCGAGAGCACGGAGCTCTCGCTGATCGCGGATGACGGGCTCAAGGCCTCGATCGTGGTTCCGTTCGCTCAGGTGGCCAGCCCTTGGACTCCTTACGAGGAGATGCAGCTCGTGCGCTTCGTGCCGCGAGGGGGGTGAGCGGGTACCCGGGTCGGTCTGCTCAGTCGTGGGGCGCGAGGCGTGCCGCGACACTGAGCGCCCGATAGGCTGCCTCGGCTGGACCGATCTCGTCGGGTCGCAGCAGGTTCGCCATTATGCGAAGTATCGATTCCATGAAACTCTGTGAGTGCATGCCCGTGCGCATGCACGCCTCCATGAGCCGCGGCCGACTTATGAGTTTCACGAAGTCCCGGGCGACGCGGAAGTAGAGACCGTAGGCGTCGCGGATCTGTCTTTCGTAGTCCGCGACGGCACCCGGCCCCCCACCCGACAGCGCCCGGCCTATGCAGGCGGCGGCAAGGCGCCCTGTCTCGTATCCATAGGAGATGCCTTCGCCGTTGAAGGGGTTGATGGCCCCGGCGGCGTCTCCGACGACGAGGGTGTTCGGTCCGACGCGGGGGCTCATGGACAGCCCCATGGGCAGCTTCCCCCCGGCCGGGGGTCCGCACAGGCTCTCAGCCGACAGACCCCATGACCTGGGCGCCCCCTCCACGAAGGCCTCCATGAGCTTCGAGGTGTTGACCCCGCGCCAGCGGCCCTCCCCGGTCAGCAGACCCACTCCCACGTTCACCCGGCCGTCTCCGAGGGGGAATATCCACCCGTATCCGGGGAGCACCGTGCCCGAAGCGTCTCGGATGTCGAGATGCGATTCGATGAACCTTTCGTCATGGCGAGGAGAGCGGAAGTACCCGCGCAGTGCCATTCCGAGCGGTCGGGCCCTGTCACGGGCGATTCCGAGCGCCCTGCCGAAGCGAGAATTCGCCCCGTCGGCAACCACCACGTAGCGGGCGTGTACCTGCTTGGTTCGTTGTGCGTCGTGATCGAGCACCGTGGCCCCGTGACAGGCAGGGAGCACGCCTGTCGAAGAGACGTCACCGTCGAGCAGCGGTTCCAACGCCTCGGTGCCTTGCCACAGCGACGCTCCTGCCTTCACCGCGCGCTCGGCGACCAGCTGGTCGAGGTCGTGGCGGGTGATGACGTAGCCGAGCGGGGCGAATGCCGGATGGTCGGGCCACGGCAGCTCCAGGGTCATGCCGTACGCGCAGGCACGCAGGCCCGCGTAACGGTGGGCACCGGACAGGGCCCCTGCAAGTCCCATGTCCGTCAGTTGCCTCAGCGCTCGGGGCGTGAGTCCGTCGCCGCAGGTCTTGGGGCGGGGAAAGTGCTTCTTCTCCACCACGACGACGTCCCATCCCGCATCGGCCAGCCAGTAAGCGCACGAGGAGCCCGCCGGGCCGGCACCCACTACCAGCACGTCGTGAAGCTCGATCTCCTCTGGCTTCGCGCGACGACGGCGCGTCGAAGGCATGTGTTGCGTCGGTGACGCGTTCGCTTTCTTCGCCGGCGTCGGTCGCTCGTTTTGACTGGTTGTGGGGGATGCAATTCGCGTCGACCGAGCGCGCGCGCGTTGGGTGGCTGAAGGACGCGCTCCTGGAGCGCTCAGGGCATGCGAACGCGTCTGCGTCGTGTCCGTTCTGTAGGTCATGTCCGTCATGTCAGTCGTGTCCGCCGTGTTGGTCGTACCGGGTGTACGGGAGCCTGTAGAGGTCCTCTCAGACCTGATGGTCGGTTCCGGGGCACGATGGGCCAGGTGGCGCTGAACCGGGCCGGAGCCCCCTGGCTCGCCGAGGACGGGGGGGGTCCCGCGGCGGTTCGGGGAGACGGAGCACACCACGGCGCGGGTGAAGTTGAAAAGGCCTCGCCCATCTGCTGGAGCCTACGCCGAGGTCGTGGATGCCCCTCATCCGGGGACCCTCGCAGGTACGCAACGCTCGGCCGATAGGGCCTCGAATTTCCACCAACGGTCGCTCTAGTGCAAAGATAAGTGGCGTCGGCCCCACGGAGAGGGGAGCGACCCGATGAGGGTCGGTCCGGTGGGCTGACTGGTGCGAATGGGAGGGGTGACGCTAGCGCGTCGCGCCTGCAGTTCGAATTTTGAACGCGACGAGACAAGCGGAGCGCAGATGGGCGGGTAGACGGAGACGAGGAGGTAGCAGAGCATGAGGTACGACGGAGCCGAACTTGACGCCCTCGATCCCAGTCTGTCCGAGGGATTTCTCGGAAAGCTCCGATCTCACAATGTGAGCAGGCGGCGGTTCCTCGCCTATTGCGCGGGCCTGACCTCACTGCTCGCGCTGCCCGTGTCGTTCACCACGTCTGTGGCCGAGGCGCTTGCAGCTACGGACCGTCCTCGGGTGATCTGGCTGGAGTTCCAGGACTGCACCGGTTGCTCCGAGTCCTTCTTGCGTTCCGACGATCCCGATGTTGGAACGCTGATCCTCGACCTCATTTCCCTCGACTATCACGAGACGCTCATGGCTGCTGCGGGCGACCAGGCAGAGGCGGCGAAGGCCACAGCCATGGCGAGCCCCGGATACCTCCTGGTCGTCGAAGGGTCGATCCCGAACGGCGACGGAGGTGGCGCCTGCACGATCGCCGGACGATCCGCAACCGACATCCTCGCCGAAGCTGCGAAGGGAGCCGGTGGGATCATCGCAGTGGGCACCTGTGCCACATTCGGCGGCATCCCGAGGGCCCGGCCGAACCCGACCTCGGCGGCGGGTGTCGGCGATTTCGTGTCGGGTGTGCCACTCGTGAACGTCTCTGGCTGTCCTCCGATCGCCGACAACATCACCGCGACGATCGCCCATTATCTGAGCTTCGGGTCCTTGCCGCCGACCGACGGGCTCAGCCGTCCACTGTTCGCCTATGGAGACCGCATCCACGACGATTGTCCTCGGCGGGGCCACTACGACGCCGGGCAGTTCGCTCTGGCGTTCGGCGACGAAGGGCACAGCGACGGCTGGTGTCTCTACCGGCTCGGGTGCAAGGGGCCTGACACGTTCAACAACTGCCCTGCGATCCGCTGGAACTCTGGGACGAGTTGGCCCGTCCAAGCCGGGCACGGCTGCATCGGCTGCTCACAGCCCGAGTTCTGGGACACTATGACGCCCTTCTACTCCACCCTCACCGACGTGCATGGATTCGGGGTCGAGGCCACTGCCAACGACATCGGGCTCGGGATCGTCGCCGGGACAGCGGGGCTCTTCGTCGTCCACGGTGTGGGCAAGTCGATACAACATCGAGTCGCCGCCAGACACGCCGGCGCGACCGATGCACCCACAGCGGGCCCCGAGGCCCCCAGGGATCGTGAGGTGAGGTGATGAGCCAGCGTGTGGTTGTGGACCCCGTGACCCGGATCGAGGGTCATCTGCGTATCGAGGCGCAGGTCGACGGTGGCCAGGTGACCGATGCCTGGTCGTCGGGAACCTCGTGGCGGGGGATCGAGGACATTATCGTCGGCCGCGATCCCCGGGAGGCGTGGCTGTTCGCACAGCGCATCTGCGGGGTGTGCACCACCGTCCACGCGCTCGCCTCGGTACGCGCGGTCGAAGACGCACTCGGGATACAGCCTCCTCTTGCGGCATCTTTGCTTCGTGACCTGATCGCCCACGCCCAGTACGTGCAGGACCACACGATCCACTTCTACCATCTGCACGCGTTCGACTGGGTGGACGTCGTGGCCGCGCTCAAGGCCGACCCGGCCAAGACGGCGACCATCCAAGCGTCACTCTCGGACTATCCGAACAGCGGAGCGAGCTACTTCAAGGCGGTTCAGGCGAAGCTCCAGGCCTTCGTCAACGGAGGGAACCTCGGTCCCTTCACCAACGGCTACTGGGGTCATCCGGCCTACCGTCTGCCTCCGGAGGTCGATCTTCTCGCGGTGAGCCACTATCTCGACGCATTGAAGTTCCAGAGGGACTTCATCCGCATCCACGCCCATCTAGGGGGCAAGAACCCGCACCCGCAGACCTATCTCGTCGGAGGTGTCGCGCGCCCGATTGACCTGACCAGCGACGCCGCCTTGAACGACCAGGGTCTCGAGGAGCTCCAGGTGCTCTTCCAGAGCGGGTTGGACTTCGTCAACCAGGTCTTGCTGCCCGATATCGTCGCCATCGCCTCGTACTATCCCGATTGGGCGTCGATCGGTGGAGGCGTCGGCAACTACCTCTCCTTCGGGGACTTCTCCTCCACCGGTGCTCCCCCGAGAGGAGGCACGTCGAACAACGCGAGCCTCCTGTTCCCCGCCGGGGTGATCTACGGTCGGGACCTGTCGAAGATCGAGCCGGTTGACCCGATGCGCATCAGTGAAGAGGTGGCGCGTTCGTGGTACACGTATCGGTCGGGCGATCAAAAGGCGCTACAGCCCCTCGAAGGCGAGACCACGCCGCACTACACAGGTCCGACGCCGCCCTACGCGAACCTCGATGTGAGCCAGAGCTATTCGTGGCTGAAGTCACCTCGCTACGGCGGAGCAGTGATGGAAGTCGGCCCGCTCGCGCGCATGCTGGTCGCATACGCGGGCGGGCAGCCGCGGGTGAAAGAGCTCATCGATGGCGCGCTCGGACAGCTTCACGTCTCCACCGACGCGCTGTTTTCCACTCTCGGGCGCGTACTCGCTCGGGGAGTGGAGACCGTAGTGGTAGCTGAGAATGCTCTGAGCCTGCTCACGAAGCTGCGTGAGCAGATCGCCTCGGGCAATACGAATACCTTCGATGACTCCAAGTGGGACCCGGGGACCTGGCCCTCCTCAGCCCGTGGTTTCGGGCTCCACGCCGCACCTCGCGGAGCGCTCTCGCACTGGGTGGAGATCTCCGACGGCAAGATCTCGAACTATCAGGTCATTGCGCCTACGACTTGGAACGCCGGGCCACGTGACGCAGCGGGCAACCCAGGCCCTTACGAGGCGTCGCTCGTCGGAACGCCGGTGGCGGATCCGACCCAGCCGCTCGAGATCCTGCGCACGATCCATTCCTTCGACCCGTGCATCGCCTGTGCGGCGCACATTCTCGACGCCGGCGGGAACGAGATCCTTCGGGTCCAGGTCCAATGACCACAACCACCGAGCCGACCGCGCCGCCCGCACCGGGCGCGCCGTCAGACCGAACCACATCAGAACAGGACACGGTGACGGCACTATCCAGAGGGGCACCCGTGCCGCCACCGTCACACGAACTGGGCGAAGAGGAGCTCGTCCGGGTCAAGGTCTGGGACTTCCCGACGCGGATGCTCCACTGGATCCTCGTTGGCTCCATCGTCGTGCTGTCGGTGACCGGCTTCTACATCGCGACCCCACTGTTCGGCTCGTCGAGCGCGTCGGGCTACACGATGGGGATCGTTCGCACGATCCACATAACGACAGGCTGGATCTTCGCGACCACCCTCTTGGCGAGGATCTACTGGGCGTTCGTCGGCAACCGGTGGGCGCGTTGGAGACAGCTCCTTCCCACCCGGCGCGAGCGGCTGGCGAAGATCCGGCCTAGCGTCGAGTACTACCTGTTCCGCAAGCTCGAAGCGCCCCCTGTGGTCGGTCACAACCCACTGGCCGGCGCGACTTACGTCTTGCTCTTCTGCATGTTCATCCTGCAAGCCATCACCGGGTTCGCTCTCGAGGCCCTCTCGAACCCGCATGGGCTGATGTGGGACCTGACCGGATGGGTCTACAGCATCGTGCCGATCCCAGAAGTCCGGCTCGTCCACTATCTGATCATGTTCTGCACCTTCGGCTTCATCATCCACCACGTGTACTCCGGCGCCATGGTCGACAGGGAGGAGCGTTCCGGGGAGATCTCCTCCATGTTCACCGGCTGGAAGATCCTTCCCCGCAGCCGAGTCGAGGAAGAAGAAGCAGAGCTGGCCCGGGTGCCTCACCGGTCCCTTCGCGTCTGGCGGAGAACCGCTTCGACCCGGAGCGAGAACCTCGCGTGAAGACCAGTCCCCGCGCCGAGCGCTCGAGCACCTTGGTGCTCGGCGTGGGCAACATCCTCTACCGCGACGAGGGTGTCGGCGTGGCCGCTGCGGCCGAGCTTGCGACGCGCGACCTGCCCGGCGTCGACGTGCTCGACGGAGGCACGCTGGGTCTCTCGCTTTGGGGTGAGGTGGAAGGCCGTGAGAGCCTCCTGCTGCTCGATGCCGTAGCCGGCAGTGACGAGCCACCCGGCTCGGTCATAGTGCTCGGTCCCGAGGCGATACAGAAGGAGCTTCGCCTGTGCTTGTCCGCGCATCACCTCGGTGTCTCTGAGGTCCTCGCGACTGTGTCTCTGGCCGGTCGAGCACCCGAGCATGTGGCTGCCGTCGCGATGGTGCCATCTTGCATGGACCTTGGCTTGGGGCTCAGCCCCGTCGCCGAGGCGTCGCTCGGAGGAATGGTGGAGCAGGCCGTTCAGGTCCTCGAGGACTGGGGAGTGCTAGCCCGTGCATGAGTGGGGCCTGGTGGCGGGCGCGATCGCTGAGCTGGAGTCCCACGCGGCAGTGCCACCGCCTCGCAGGGTCACGCTTCGGCTGGGCCCGGGTGCAGACGATGACGCGGTGCGCGCCGCCTGGGGACAGCTCACTGCGAAAGGACCGTTGCGCGGATCCGAGCTCGTGGTCGAGTACGACCAGGACCTCCTGCGATGCCTCAGCTGCGGCGTCGAGTACCACGGGCAGCTTCCCGAACCGTGTCCGGCTTGCGATGGTGACGGACTCGTCATCGCAAGAGTTGCCGATGTGACGGTGTGCGGGTGGTCGGCGGACGAACCGGAGCGTCCTGATCACCCTGAGCCGGCGCGTTCCGGAGGCAATACGTGAGAAGCGCATTGGATCTCGCCGACGCCGTGCTCGAAGCGTTCCAGCGCGTGCACGAGACCGCTTTCGCAGGAGATCAAGCAGCAAACGCTGCTCTTGGCGTCGCTGTGACCGACGTGCTGGTCGCGCGCGACACACCGACGATCGTCCTGCTCACGCCCTGGACACTGAACGGGCTTGCCTTCCCGCCCGACGACCACCTCCCGGGGAACTGTGAGGTCGCAGGCAGGACTCGGCAGGTGTACCGCAACGAGCTGGCCGGGCTCGGGAGGTACTACTCGGTGAACCTCGTCCCGAACGTGTCGACGATCGCATCTCAAGACGAGGCTCTCACCCTCGCGAACGACCTCGCCGGACCATGGCGCGACGTGGTCGCCCGAATGCGTGAGGCCCTCTCGGTGGCGAACCCCACGCGCCGCCGGCTGCTCGATCCGCGAGAATGGGGACAATGAGCGAGGTGTCCCGATGTGCACAGGCGCTGTGGGATGACTCGTCGACCTTGGGTCTTGTGCACGTCGGCTTGCTGTGGTCAGGATCGACGAGCACGAAGGTGCTGAACAGCGGCTCCGGCTAGCGAGCGGCTCCGGCTAGCGAGCGGCTCCGGCTAGCGAGCGGCTCCGGCTAGCGAGCGGCTCCGGGCTGGGGGCGGCAGCCGAGGACCCCAGAAGACCGGTTGCATGGGCGGGCGGGGACGCGTCCATGAGCCGGAGGGACGCGTGTGGGAGCAGGCAGGCGACGGTAGGGTGAACGTCGTGCTGATCGCACCCTCGCAGGACCAGAACCGGCCGTGGCGGGCCATAAAGGGATAGCCATGGACGACTACCTGCCGATAGTCGTGCTGCTCGCGCTTGGCATCGCATTCGCGGCTTTGTCGTTCGTCGCCTCGAGCCTGTTCGCGCCGCGCAAGCGGCCGACTGCGGCCAAGCTCGCCCCGTACGAGTGCGGCATCATCCCCGACCGCGAGCCGCTCCAACGCTTCCCGGTGCGTTTCTACCTGGTAGCCATGATCTTCATCATCTTCGACATCGAGATCGTCTTCCTCTACCCGTGGGCCGTCGTGTTCCGACAGCTGCGGGCGTTCGGTCTGGTCGAGATACTCGTGTTCGCCGCGGTCGTGTTCGTCTCGTTCATGTACCTCGTGAGCCACGGCGCTCTCGACTGGGGCCCTGCGAAACGGTTGCGACCGGCCATAGGACCGCGCACCACCGAGTCGACCGTCACGCGCGTCGGCCCGAGTCCCAAGTCCCGAACCCACGAGGCGGCCTGAGGAGCGAGGCGGCATGGGGCTCGAGGACCTCCAGCACAATTTTCTGACAGGCCGGCTCGAGGACCTGGTCAAGTGGGCCCGGCGCAACAGCGTCTGGCCGGCGACCTTCGGCCTCGCGTGCTGCGCGATCGAGATGATGGCCACCGGAGCGGCCGACTTCGACATCAGCCGCTTCGGGATGGAGGTCTTTCGTGCGTCTCCTCGCCAGGCCGACCTGATGATCGTCGCCGGGCGGGTCTCCCAGAAGATGGCTCCCGTCCTGCGCCAGGTCTACGACCAGATGATGGAACCGAAGTGGGTCATCTCCATGGGGGTATGCGCGTCGACAGGCGGCATGTTCAACAACTACGCGATCGTCCAGGGCGTGGACCAGGTGGTGCCTGTCGACGTCTACGCCCCAGGTTGCCCTCCGGGGCCGGAGACCTTGCTGCACTCGATACTCACGCTGCACGAGAAGATCCGTACGGGCGAGATCACCCGTCGGAGCTCTACGGGGCCGAGGCGTCCCGAGGAGACCACAGGGTTCCTGACCGAAAGGCCCGACGCCATCAGGCTCGGGACGCCGCGTTGATCTCGGGCGCCGGGGTCGGCGCGACGCGAGGCCCATCGCGATCCCGAGCGGCCGGCCCCTCCGAAACGCCCCTCTCGGTTCCTCGCCCGGCGGGACCGGTGTCGTTGCCGCCAGGGGTCGTTTCGGGAGCCTCGCGCACCGGGCAAGACCTGCTGTTCGCTCCGCGGTCGCGTTATCACGAGCTGGTCGAGGCGCTTCGCGCAGGGGGGTTCGAGATGCTCGCGGACCTCACGGCGGTGGACTACCTGACCCATCCGGGCCGCGCTCTTCGACCGGAGATCGAGCCCGAGCGCTTCGAGGTGGCGGCCAACCTGCTCTCTTTGAGCCGCGGCAGCCGGGTGCGCGTGCGCGTGCAGGTACCGGAGGTCGACCCGGTGGTCGACACGCTGTGGGACGTCTACCCCGGCGCGGAGGCGATGGAGCGCGAGGTCTACGACATGTTCGGGATCGTCTTCACCGGCCACCCTGACCTCACGCGGATCCTCATGCCGGAGGACTGGGAGGGTCACCCGCTGCGCAAGGACTACTCGGTGGGCCGGGTGCCGGTGCAGTTCAAGGAGGCGCCGGGGCCGAGATGAGCGACGACGACCTGCGCATCGAGACCACCGAGGGGGCACAGGAGCTACGCGCGCGCGAGGAGACCTCCCCCGACGAGCTGCGGCGCGAGCTCGGCTCGGTGCTGCGCCGCCCCGAGGGGACCGCGCCGGTGGGTCCCGAGGGCGAGCTCGGTCCCTCTGATCCCGGGGTCTTGGACGTGGAGCGGACCGGCGAAGACACGATGATCATCAACTTCGGGCCCCAGCACCCCTCGACCCACGGGGTGCTCCGGCTCATGATGGAGCTCGACGGGGAGACCGTCGTCCGCTCGAAGCCGATCATCGGCTACCTCCACACCGGGATGGAGAAGACGGGGGAGGAGCTCACCTACCAGCAGGGCGCCACGAACGTGACCCGTATGGACTATCTCTCGCCTCTCACGAACGAGCTCGTCTTCTCCATGGCCACCGAGGCCCTGCTCGGCATCGAAGTGCCGGCGAGGGCGGTGTGGGCCCGGATGTTGCTCACGGAGCTCCAGCGGGTGTCGTCGCATCTCACGTTCCTGGCGACGAACGGGATGGACCTGGGATCGACCACGATGATGATCTTCGGGTTCCGCGAGCGCGAGATGGTCCTCGCCTTCTTCCAGAAGGCCACCGGCCTGCGCATGAACCACAACTTCATACGTCCAGGTGGGATAGCGGCGGACCTGCCGGACGGGTGGGAGGGCGACGTCGAGCTCATCTGCGACAACATCTCGGCCCGGCTCGACGACTACGACGAGCTCTTCACCGGCCAGCCCATCTTCCGTGAGCGCACGGAAGGGGTCGGGGTGATAACGGCCGAGGAGGCGATTGCCCTGTCCGCCACCGGACCGATCCTGCGTTCGACGGGAATCGCCTGGGACCTGCGCCGGACGATGCCATACCTCGCCTATGACGAGGTGAATTTCGACGTCATCATCGGCACGTACGGCGACAACTTCGACCGCTACGCCATCCGGATCAACGAGATTCGTGAGTCGATCCGGATCGTCCGCCAGGTGCTCGAGCGCATGCCCGGGGGTGACTACCGCGTGCAGGACAAGAAGGTGACCCCCCCACCACGCGCTCGGATCGACGAGTCGATGGAGGCTCTCATCCACCATTTCAAGTTGTTCACCGAGGGGTTCCAGGTCCCCGAGGGCGAGGTGTACACGGCCATAGAGTCCCCGAGGGGTGAGATCGGCTGCTACATGGTCTCTGACGGGTCGGCGAAGCCGTACCGGATGCACATCAGAGGGCCGTCTTTCGTGAATCTTCAGAGCCTGCCGGTGATGCTGCACGGGGGCTTGGTCGCAGACGCCATAGCCACCATGTCGTCGGTGGACCCCGTCATGGGCGACGTCGACCGGTGAGCGGCCACCTCTCGCCCGAGGTGGTGGAGCGCGCCCATGAGCTGATCGCTCTCTACCCTCATCCGCGCTCGGCGCTCATACCGATCTGCCATCTGGCGCAGGAGCAGGAGGGCTGGCTGAGCCCCGAGGCGATCGCCGAGATCGCGCAGATCATGGGCCTCCAGCCCGCCGAGGTGATCGGCACCGCCTCCTTCTACGAGATGCTGCGCACCGAGCCCGTGGGCACCTACGTGATCTCGGTGTGCACGAACATCGCGTGCATGTTGCGTGGAGCCTACGAGCTGCTCGATCACGCCCAGGAGGCGCTGGGCACGCGCCCGGGGTCCACCACCGCCGACGGCTTGTTCACCCTCGAGGACGTCGAGTGCATCGCCGACTGCGGGCGCGCACCCTGCCTCGCCGTCAACCACCGGTTCTTCGGGAACGTCACCGACGAGACCTTCGACGCCCTGGTCGACGACCTGCGGGCGGGTCGTCTGGGCGGGGACGTGCCGCCTCATGGGACGCTCCTGCGCGTGCGTCGTGAGGGTGGCTTGAGAGTAGACGCGGACACCGTCTTCTCCGAGCGCCTCTCCGAGCGCCAAGCGGCTGGCGCGTCGGCGGCCCATGGAACGGGCGCCCCCCGCTTCACCCCTGAGACGGTTGCGGGAAGGGGGAGCCCGGCGGCGGGCACCGGGACGCCCCGCATCCTCACCGCGAGATTGGACTACGACGACTCGCACACCCTCGAGCGCTACCTGGCCAGCGGCGGGTACGTGGGACTTCGAAAGGCGCTGTCGATGGCTCCAGAGGAAGTGGCGGCCGCGGTCGAGGCCATCAGCTTGCTCGGACGGGGGGGAGCGGGCTTCCCGGCGGGACGCAAGTGGTCGATGCTGCGCAAGGCGCCCACGACCTACCTGGTGGTGAACGGCGACGAGAGCGAGCCTGCCACCTTCAAGGATCATCTGCTGCTCGAGCGTGACCCGCACCAGGTTGTCGAGGGAGCGGTCATATGCGCCTACGCGATCGGTGCGGCACGTGTCTTCATCTACGTGCGCGGAGAGTTCGCGCTCGGCCTCGAACGTGTCCAGCAAGCGGTGAACGAGGCCTACGCCCACGGTGCGCTAGGACGCGACATCTTCGGCTCGGGTTTCTCCCTGGACGTGGTGGTCCACCCCGGCGCGGGCGCCTACATATGCGGGGAGGAGACCGCCCTCTTGGAGAGCCTCGAGGGAAAGCGCGGCTTTCCCCGCATCAAGCCCCCGTACTTCCCCGCTTCCATCGGGGTCTACGGCGAGCCCACGGTCGTCAACAACGTCGAGACCCTTTCCAATCTCCCTTGGGTGCTCGTGCACGGCCCGGAGGCCTATACGGCGCTGGGACAGGGACGCTCCACCGGCACGCGGCTCTTTGCCCTGTCCGGCCATGTGCGCAGGCCCGGTGTGTACGAAGTGGAGATGGTGAAGACGACGTTTCGCGACCTCATATACGCGCCGACCCTGGGTGGGGGCATCTGCGGGGACCTCGAGCTGAAGGCCTTCATTCCCGGCGGTGCCTCGGCACCCTGGTTCGGTCCCGAGCAGCTCGATCTTCCGCTCGGGCAGGACGAGGTGGCCGCGCAGGGCTCCATGCTCGGATCAGGCTCGGTGGTCGTGATGGACTCGTCCACGTGCACGGTTCGAGCGGCTTGGCGCATCACTCGCTTCTTCTGGCGCGAGTCGTGTGGCCAGTGCACTCCGTGCCGGGAGGGCAGCGGTTGGCTGGAGAAGATCCTCCGGCGCATCGAGGACGGCGACGGGCGAGAAGGTGATCTCGACCTGTTGATGGACGTCTGCGACAATCTCGCTCCGGGGGTCTCGTGGCCACCCGAGCAGACGACGATCTGTGTTCTCGGCTCCTCCATCCCGTCGTCGATCGCCTCGGGTATCAGGATGTTCCGCGACGAGTTCGAGATCCACGTGAAAGACGGGAGGTGCCCCTTTGGCTAGCCCTCCCGTCTTCGACCCGACGGTCAGCTCGCACCACGGCATCGCCCCCATGCGCGAGGGAACGGTGACCTTCAGCCTCGACGGGCGCGAGGTGACGGCAAGCGCAGGGGAGTTCCTGATCGCCGCAGCCGAGCGGGCCGGGGTGTTCATCCCCCGCTTCTGCTACCACCCGCGCATGGAGCCGGTGGGCATGTGCCGGATGTGCCTGGTGGAGGTGTCCGGACCGCGCGGACCGACCTTGCAGCCTGCGTGCTACGTCCCGGTGGCCGAGGGCATGGAGGTGGTCACCACCTCGCAGAAGGTGCGAAAGGCACAGGACGGCGTGCTCGAGTTCCTCCTCGTGAACCATCCGCTCGACTGCCCCGTGTGTGACAAGGGCGGAGAGTGCCCTCTCCAGGACCAGACCTTCTCCTACGGGCCCGGGGAGAGCCGCTTCGTCGAGGAGAAACGGCACTGGCCCAAGCCGATCGCGCTCTCCGAGTTGGTGCTCTTGGACCGTGAGCGGTGCATCCAATGCGGTCGTTGTGTGCGCTTCGCCCTGGAGGTGGCGGGCGAGGCACAGATCGACTTGTTCGGACGCGGTGACCAGGTCGAGGTGAACGTCTTCGAGAGCGGCTCGTTCACCTCGTATTTCAGCGGCAACACGATCCAGATATGCCCTGTAGGTGCCTTGACCGCGACGCCCTACCGGTTCGCGGCCAGGCCATGGGACCTCGAGCAGGTCGAGTCGACCTGCACCCTCTGTGCCTTCGGATGTCGAGCGGCTGTGCAGTCGTCGGCCAATCGAGTCACGCGATTGATCGGGATCGACAGCCCCCCGGTCAACCAGAGCTGGCTGTGCGACAAGGGAAGGTTCGGCTACGAGGCGGTCAACTCCCAGGACCGGCTCGTGGAGCCGTTGGTTCGTCGAACCGGTGCCGGTGGGCACGGGGAGCTGGAGCCTGCGACGTGGGGCGAGGCATTGGCGGTAGTGGCCGACCGACTTTCACGAGCTCGTGCGGAGCACGGTGCACAGAGCATCGGAGTGGTGGGTGGAGCCAGGTTGGCGAACGAAGATGCGTATGCCTGGGCGAAGCTCGCAAAGTCGGTGATCGGCACGGACTGCGTCGACGCCCAGCTTGCCGACGGCCTTCCCGCCGAGGTCGTTCTCGGACTTCCCAGGGCGACGATCGACGAGGCGTGCGCTGCGCGCTGCGTGGTGGTGCTGTCGGGGGATCTGCGCGAAGAGCTGCCGATGATGTTCTTGCGCTTGCGTGGGGCGGTGCTCTCGGGCGGTGTCGAGCTCGTCGAGTTGACGCCGCGACCCACTGCGCTCACTCCCTATGCGACTGCCTCGGTTCTCTACCGACCCGGCGAGGTTGCCACGACTGCCCGAGCGTTGGCGAGCGGATCTGCGCCCCCGCGCTCTGTGAGCGAGGCCGTCTGGAGACGCGCGATGAAGGCCTTGGCGGGCCCCTTGGGGGGCTCGGGCACAGAGGGCGTGCCCGAGCGCATGCCCGACGGCGGCCACCGGTCGCAGGTGACGGGAGCCGAAGGGTCCTCGACCTCACCCGAACCACAGGTGACCACAGGCGAAGGGGTGGTGGTCGTGATCGGGCGACCCTCACTCGCCGAACACGGCGAGCTCGTAGCCGCTGCGGTGGTGGCGATGGCCGAGGCGTGGCCCTTCGCGCGTTTTCTCCCCGCCTTGCGCCGTGGCAACGTCATGGGTGCGCTCGACATGGGCCTCGCCCCTGGTGTTCTTCCCGGTCGGGTCTCGATGGACGAAGGCCGGGAGTGGTTCACACGCGCGTGGGGGTCACTGCCCGCCGAGCGGGGCCAGGACACCTCGGGCATCCTCGGTTCGCTGGCCGGCGGCGCCATGCAGGTGCTCGTGCTCCTCGGAGCCGACCCGCTGGGGGATTTCCCCGACGCCGAGCTGGCCGCCGAGGCGCTCGAGAGGGCGCCGTTCGTCGTGGCGGTGGACAGTTTCCTCTCACCCTCGGCGGAGCACGCCGACGTGGTGCTGCCTGCGGCCACGGTCCACGAGCGTGCAGGGACGACCACGAACATCGAGGGGAGGATCACACGCCTCGGCCAGAAGTTGCTGGCGCCGGGACAGTGCTGGGCGGACTGGATGATCGCGGCCGAGCTTGCGGCGCGGTTGGGCGGGGACCTGGGGGTGACGAGCCTCGCCGAGCTGTGGGACGAGATCGAGCGCCTGGCCCCTTCCCACGCGGGGATCACGCGTGCAGTGCTCGATCTTCCCGTCGCGCGCGACGGGATCGTGGTCCCACTGGCAGCTTCGCGCGTGAGTCTCACTCGCAGGGAGATGCCCGAGCCCTTCGACCCGATGGCCACGCCGGGCATCGCGTCCGTGGAGGTCCAAGGTGCCCCACTCCGAACCGGTGTCGCCGCAGACGGGCGCCTGGGAGATGACCCGGTGGTTCGACCGACCGGCCCTTCGAGGCCCCGCATGATCGGCTGGCCGCAGGCAGTCGTGCAAGCGCGAGTGCCCCCGATGGACAGCTATTCGCTGCGACTGGTCGTCGCGCGCAGGTTGTACGACCAGGGAGTGACGCTCGGAGCATGCAAGTCGCTTGCAGCGCTCGCGCCGTCGGCGGTCGTACGCGTGAACACACATGACCTGGACCGCATGGGACTCTCCACCGGCGACAGCGCCCGCGTGCGTTCCTCGCGCGCCTCCTTGTTGCTCGATGCGGTCGCCGACGACGGCATACCACGCGGAACGGCGGAGATCGGGTTCAACCTCGATGCCGGCGACGGAGCCGGCGCGTCTTCCTTGATGGACGCGAGCCAGCCCGTGGTAGACGTACGTCTGGAGACGCTGTGAAGATCCTTCTGCATCTGGAGACGCGGTGATCTCCGCAGCGATGGTCGGTGCGTCGTCGCACGCTTTGGCCTTGGATCCTCTCTACGCGCACGGTGTGCACTGGGTCGAGTTGCTCATCGTGGTGGTCAAGGTCGTGGTCGCCTTTGCCGCCCTGATGTTGTCGGTGATGCTCATGGTTTGGTTCGAGCGCAAGCTGGTCTCGGACATGCAGGCCCGAATAGGCCCGAACCGAGCTGGTCCATGGGGGTTGATGCAGACTCTGGCCGACGGGATCAAGCTCTTCTTCAAGGAAGACCTGCTTCCCGCTCGTTCGGACCGCTTCGTGTTCAAGCTGGCCGCATACCTCTCGATCGTGCCGGCGTTCCTGGCATTTGCCATCGTGCCTGTGGGAGGTCTGGTCACGATCGCCGGTCATAGCTTCGAGCTTCAGGTGGCCGACCCCCCGATCGGGATCCTGTTCCTGCTTGCCATGTCGTCGGTGTCGGTGTACGGCGTGATGCTCGCAGGATGGTCCTCGGGGTCGAAGTACCCGCTGCTCGGATCGGTGCGCGCTTCGGCGCAGATGATCTCCTACGAGGCCGCCCTGGGCATGTCGGTCATCGTGGTGGTCCTGCTCACCGCCACCACCACGAACATCGTGGGATCGCTGTCCACCCGTGCGATCGTGAACAGCCAGAGCCACACCTTCTTCGCCAGCTGGAACCTGATCCGCACCGGGATCGTTCCCTTCGTGCTGTTTCTCGTCGCGATCACCGCCGAGCTCCAGCGGCCTCCGTTCGACCTGGCCGAAGCCGACACCGAGATAGTCGGCGGGTTCAACACCGAGTACTCGTCGATCCGGTTCGGCATGTTCTTCATGGCCGAGTTCATGAACGTGATCACGATGTCCGCGGTGGTCGTCACGTTGTTCTTCGGCGGACCCGACGGCCCCACGGCGCACGTCTTCGTGCTTTCGTGGCTGATCCCGGTCCTGTGGTTCGTAGGTAAGACGTTCGTCTTCCTGTTCGTCTACGTGTGGATCCGTGCGGCTTTGCCGCGACTGCGCTACGACCAGCTGATGAACATCGGTTGGAAGGTGCTGATACCGGTCTCTTTGGCCTGGGCGCTCGTGGTGGCCGCGGCGATAGTCGGGCGGTGGTGGTTCGTCGGGGTGATCGCGGGGCTCGTGCTCGGCGGCGGCCTGCTGGCCCGCTCGCTCTTCGTGGGGACCGCCCGGGGCGACTTGATCGGCTCTCCCGCCTCCGGTCCGTCTGGGGCAGAGGGACCGAGATGAGCCTGCGCGACGACGTACGTGAGCGTCTGGGTTTCCTTGGAGGCTTCAAGGTCACCTTTCAACAGATGACGCGCCCGCGCGTCACGTCGCAGTACCCGCAGGAGAAGAGGCCGAAGCCGATCCGCCTGCACGGGCGCCACGTCCTGAACCGCTACGAGGACGGGATGGAGAAATGCATCGGGTGCGAGCTTTGTGCGGGGGTCTGCCCGGCCGACTGCATCTACGTTCGTGGTGCGGACAACCCCCCGGACGACCCGGTATCTCCCGGTGAGCGCTACGGCTACGTGTACGAGATCAATTACCTGCGCTGCATCCACTGCGACCTGTGCGTGGAGGCGTGCCCTACGGAAGCGATCACCGAGTCGAAGCTCTTCGAGTTCTCCTTCACGAACCGCGCGGACGCCATCTACACCCGTCACGAGCTGCTGGTCGACGACGAAGGGCGTCCCAGGCAGCAGCCCTGGGAGGACTGGCGCGAGGGCGAGGACCTGCACACCTCGGCGTGGATGCGTGCGACCTCTCCGTCCGGCGACGCATCCTACGAGGGTCGCGTGCAGTGGTCGGGCGAGCTCGGCTACGGCGTGCGCGCGCCGGAGGGTGGACAGAGCGGCCGCCGCGACGACGAGGCGACCGGTGTCCGCGAGCTGCGAGACTCCTACTACCTGCACCTCGACGACGCCGACCGGCCCCCGCAGATGCAAGGGGTCCGGGGCGCGCTGAACAGGGCACGGGCGAAGATGACGCTGCGCCGCGGCGCGATGACCAGCAGACGGGACGCGAAGTGACCTGCGGGATGCTCGGCGTGATCCTGGTGCAGGTGGCGGCTGCCACGAAGGTCGACGCCGCGGTGTTCTGCGTAGCCGCCTTCTTCATCCTGGTGGGTGCGATCGGCGTGGTCGTGGCGCGCAATCCCGTTCACGCGGCCCTGATGCTCGTGATGACGTTGTTCGGGGTGGCGGTGCTGTTCGTGGAGCAACAGGCGAACTTCTTGGCCGCCGTGCAGGTCATCGTCTATGCAGGCGCCATCGTGGTCCTGTTCTTGTTCGTCATCATGTTCCTCGGCGTCGACCGGCGCGAGAACATCGCCTTCGAACCCCTGCGTGCTCAGCGCCCGCTGGCCGTGGGCCTCGTGGCGTTGGGCCTGGCCGGACTGCTCCTGCTCGGCGTGGCGGCCCACTGGTCGGTGGGGGCGCACTCGGTGGCCGGCAAGCTCCGCAACCAACCGGGCGGTGACGTCGCCGCTCTCGGCCGTGCCGTGTTCACCACGTACCTCTTCCCCTTCGAAGCCACTGCCGCTCTGCTCGTGATCGCGGTGGTGGGCGCCGTCGTGCTCGCCCGCAGGCCACCGCGTGCGCGCCGATCCGAAGGGGAGGAGGCGTCCGTGCCCGGCGGCGTCGGGACTCCCGACGGGCGAGGTGTCGGCGACGTCGTGGGCGACCCGATGGACGCACTGGCCCGAGCTGTGGCCGACGCCGTGGCATCAGGGCTCGTGTCCCTCACCGAAGACCGTCCAGAAGGCGAGCGCCAGGAGGAGCCGGTAGGGGAGAGCGCCGCCCCATGAGCCTGTCGGGCAACTGGTACCTCGGGCTGTCGGCGGTGCTCTTTGCGATCGGCGCGTTCGGCCTTCTCGTGCGCCGCAACGTGCTGGTCATGTTCATGTGCGTCGAGCTCATGCTGAACGCGGCCAACCTGACCTTGGTCACCTTCGCCCGCATGCTCGACGACATCGGTGGACAGGCGCTGGTGTTCTTCGTCTTGGTCGTTGCTGCTGCCGAGGTGGTCGTGGGACTCGGCATCGTGGTGGCCATCTTCCGACGGCGCGCGGGCGAAGGGACGACCGCCGACGACCTGCACATCATGAAGGGCTGACGCAGCCGCACGCGCCGCGGCCCACCCACCATGCTCCACAGCGCCTACCTGATGCCGTTGTTGCCGTTGGCGGGATTCGTCGTCGTCGCGACCTTCGGAAGACGTCTCGGAGACCCCCTCGCCGGCTGGATCGGCACGCTCAGCGTGGCCGGGTCTTTCGTTGCCGCCACCGTCACGTACGCGGGATTGCTTCAGAGGCCCGGCGATTCCCAGCGCGAGGTGGTACAGGGCTGGTTCAACTGGATCGGAGTCGGCGGCCTCCAGGTGAAAGCTGCGTTGCTCGTCGACCCGCTGTCGATGACGATGGCTCTCTTCGTCACCTCGGTCAGCGCTTTGATCCACCTGTACTCGATCGGGTACATGCACGGCGACGCCGATTTCCCGAAGTTCTTCGCGTACATGAACCTCTTCGTCACCTCGATGTTGCTGCTCGTCCTGGGCAACAACCTCCTCTTCACGTTCGTGGGTTGGGAAGGGGTGGGGGTCTGCTCCTATTGGCTGATCTCGTTCTGGTTCGGACGCGACAAAGCGGCGAGCGCGGGCCAGAAGGCCTTCTTGTACAACCGGCTCGCCGACGTTGGCTTCCTGGTCGCGATCTTCCTCGTCTTCTCCAAGACGGGGACGCTCGACTACCTGGGCGTCTTCTCGCACCTCCATGCGATCGCGCCCGGGGCACGCACGGCGATCGTGTTGCTGCTGTTTGCCGCCGCCTGTGGCAAGTCCGCCCAGATCCCTTTGTTCCCCTGGCTCGCCGACGCCATGGAGGGCCCGACCCCGGTCTCCGCCCTCATCCACGCGGCGACCATGGTCACCGCCGGCGTGTACCTGATGTGCCGCATCAGCCCTCTCCTCGCGCTGTCGCATCCTTCACAGCTCGTGGTGGGAAGCGTCGGTGCGGCCACCGCCTTCGTAGCCGCGCTCATCGGATGCGGCCAACAGGACATCAAGAAGGTGCTCGCCTACTCGACGGTGTCCCAGCTCGGCTACATGTTCCTCGCCGTAGGGACCGGTGCGTACGAGGCGGCGATATTCCTGATGGTCGCCCACGCCTTCTTCAAGGGTCTGTTGTTCCTCGGGGCAGGCTCGGTGATACACGGGCTGCGCGACGAGCAGGACCTGAAGCGCATGGGGAACCTGCGGCGCTACATGAAGCTCACGTTCTTCACCTTCGGGATCGGCTGGCTGGCCATCGCCGGGATCCCGCCCCTCTCGGGCTTCTGGGCGAAGGGCGACATACTGACCGGCGCGTTCGCCCGTTACCCGGCGCTTTGGGCGGTCGGGCTGCTCACCGCCGCTCTCACCGCCTACTACATGAGCAGGTTGATGGCCCTGGCTTTCTTCGGTGACGAGCGCTGGCGCGAGATCCTCGCCCGACCCACCCGGGGCGCCGAAGGCGCCGGTGGCACGGTGCCCCACGAGGCGCCCTGGGTCATGGCGGTCCCGCTCGTGGTGCTCTCGGTGCTCGCCTTCTTCGGAGGTGCGCTGTCTTTGCCGTGGCACCCGACCTGGGACCCGCTTCGGTGGTTGGGCCCGGTGTTCGGGAGCAATCTCTACTCCCCGGTGCAGTCCGCGGGCACCAAGTGGGTGCTCGCGGTCGTCGACGCGGTGGTGGCGCTTGTGGGACTGGGCGTCGCGTTGCCGCTTTGGGCCAGGAGGCCACAGCGCCCCGCGCTCGAGCCGCCGGTCCTGCGGCGCGCCTTCTACCTCGATGACGTCTATGACGCGACACTCGGTCGCCCCTCAGAAGGGTTCGCCCGCTTCGCCGCCGTGGTGGTCGACGACAGGGTGATCGACGGTGCGGTGAACGGCGCGGGCAGGCTCGTGCGCGCGGCGGGGGGCGCTCTGAGACGGGTGCAGACCGGGTTCGTGCGACAGTACGCGCTGGGGATCGTGCTGGGTGCGGTCGCGCTGTTGGCATGGATGGCCTCGAGGGCCCTGTCATGACACACGACTCGGCCTTCCCGTTCCTCACGGTGCTCGTGCTGTTGCCGGCGGGGGCGGCCGTGGTCGCAGTGCTCGTTCCGAGGGATCTCTCCGAGCGCACCGCCCGCCTGGCTGTCGAGGGTGTCGGGCTGGCGGGGACGCTGGCCACGCTCGCGCTCGCGATCACGGTCGCCGTTCGTTATCGAGCTGGCGGCGGCGGGTACCGGATGGTGAGCCGCCACGAGTGGGCTCCGTCCCTCGGGATCGCCTGGCACCTCGGCGTCGACGGGATCTCGCTCTTCTTGGTCCTGATGGCCGCAGTGCTGTTCCCGCTCGCCTTGGTCGCAGGTCGTCAGCGCTCCCGGCCGCGCGCCTTCGTGGCCTGGGTGCTCGTGCTCGAGGCCGGGTGCATGGGGAGCTTCGTGGCGCTCGACCTGGTGCTGTTCTTCTTGTTCTTCGAGCTGACCTTGGTGCCGGTGTACTTCGTGGTCGCAGGGTGGGGGCACGAACGCCGCGCCTACGCGGCGATCAAGTTCTTCGTCTACACGTTCTTGGGTTCGGCTTTCCTGCTCGTCGGGATCGTGGCGCTGGCCTTTATCCACGAACACCAGACAGGTCGTCTCACCTTCGACCTCGTGGACCTCACCGCCACCCACATGGGTCTCTCCTCGCAGGTGCTGCTGTTCCTGGCGTTCACCGCCTCGTTCGCGGTGAAGGTCCCGATCTTCCCGTTCCACACCTGGTCGCCGGACGCGTACGCCGAGTCTCCCGTGGCGGGATCGGTGATCCTCGCCGGGGTGATGGCCAAGATGGGGACCTACGGCATCGTGCGCTTCGACCTGACCCTGTTCCCGAGGGCGGTGGTCGACCTGGCGCCGCTCCTGCTCACACTCGGAGTGGTCGGGATCATCTACGGAGCCGTGGTGGCGGCCGCGACGAAGGACCTGAAGCGCCTCGTCGCGTATTCGTCGCTCGCACAGCTGGGGTTCATCGTGCTCGGCACTTTCGCCCTCAGCACCCAGGGGTTGTCCGGGAGCGTGCTGCAGATGGTGAACCACGGGCTAATCGTGGCCGTCCTGTTCATCGTGATCGGGTTCATCTACGAGCGGCGCGGCACCTGGCAGACCTCTGAGCTTCGCGGGCTGCAGCGCCCCGCCCCCGTGCTGGCGGCGGTGTTCACGGTGGGGATGATGGCCTCGATCGGCCTGCCGGGCCTGAACGGGTTCGTCGGGGAGCTGCTCATCCTGCTCGGCACATTCCTCACCCACCGTTGGTGGGCGGTGGTAGCGACGGCGGGGGTGGTGTTGGCGGCGATCTACCTTCTCTGGGCGTACCAGCAGGTGTTCCACCACGAGCCGGACCCGAAGAGCGCCACCACCCGTGACCTGTCCTGGCGAGAGGGCGTCGTGGTCGCGCCGCTGGTGGTGATCATCTTCTTCCTCGGCATCTACCCCAAGCCCGTGCTCGACCGCATCACGCCCTCCGTGAACCTGCTCGTCCACCACGTCGAGACCGCCACCTCCACCTATCAGCCCTCGGTCGCGACCGGCGGTTCGCACCCTGGCGTCGAGGTGCGCGTACGGGCGGGCGGGTCACCATGAGAGTCCTCGTGCTCGCAGCGGCGGCGGGGCATCTGGCTATCCCCAGGATCGACTACTACTCGATCCTCCCCGAGCTCGTGCTGCTCGGGGGCGCGCTCGTGGCGCTCGCGGTCTCGTCCGTCGTGCGCGGAGAGCTCCGCTCCTCGGTCACGACGGGGCTCGCGATCTCAGCAGGGCTGGCGAGCCTGTCGCTATCGCTGGTCCAGTGGTACCAGGTCTCCGGTCGTGGCGGTGACCCCCACGTCACCATCGCCGGGGCCGTGGTCCAGGACGGGTTCAGCGCGTTCGTCTCGGTGCTCGTCTCGTGCGCCGTCGTGCTCTCGGCCATGGTGATGGACGGCTGGACGCGCCGCGAAGGGGTCATGGGTCCCGAGCTTCAGATCCTCATGATGGTCTCGGCGGCGGGGGCGATGATCATGGGGTCGGCCAACGACCTCGTGGTCGTCTTCCTCGGTCTCGAGATCATGTCGATCGCGCTCTACGTGTTGGCGGCGCTGAACCCGCGCCGAGCCGAGTCCGGAGAGGCCTCGCTCAAGTACTTCGTCCTGGGGGCGTTCTCCTCGGCGGTGTTCGCCTACGGGATCGCCCTCGTCTACGGCGCCACGGGGACGACGAACCTCCCCCAGATCGCCGACTACCTCGCTCGCAACGTGCTACTCCACGACGGTCTGCTCCTCGCGGGGCTGGCGTTCTTGCTCGTCGGATTCGGGTTCAAGGTGGCGGCGGTGCCGTTCCACCTGTGGACGCCGGACGTGTACCAGGGCGCGCCCAGCCCGGTCACCGGCTTCATGGCCGCGATCGCCAAGGCGGGAGGCTTCGCCGCTCTGTTGAGGGTCTTCGTCTCCTCCTTCGGGCTCCTGCGCAGCGACTGGCAACCGGCCGTGTGGGTCATGGCCGCGGTGACCCTGGTGCTCGGAGCGGTTCTCGCTCTCGTGCAGAGCGACATAAAGCGAATGCTCGCCTACTCCTCGATCAGCCACGCCGGCTTCGTGCTGCTCGGCCTGCAGGCGGCCACCGCCCGGGGGATCGAGAGCTCGCTCTACTACCTGTTCGTCTACACCTTCATGGTGATCGGCAGCTTCGCGGTGGTCACCGTGGTCGGTGGGCGTGGTGACACCTCTCACGACCTCGACCGCTACCGCGGTCTCGCCGCGGCACACCCGCTGCTCGCCGGATCGCTGGCGGTGCTCTTGATGGCGCAGGCGGGGATCCCGTTCACGACGGGGTTCCTGGCCAAGCTCGAGGTGATCTCGGCGTCGGTCGGGGCGGGGTCCACGGCACTGGCGGTGGTGGCGATGGTGAGCGCGGCCGTCGCCGCGTTCTTCTACTTGCGAGTCATCCTGCTCATGTACATGCCCGCCAGTGGCGTGTTGTCGCCTGTGCCCGTGGGCGTTTCGGCGTCGGGTTCGGTTCAGGGGGCCTGGGGCATCGACGTGCCGCCGGCACCCCCCGAGAGCGGGGAAGGTGCCGGCAACGAGCTGGACACGGTCGGCGGTGAGGACGAAGCGCCCGACGATGCCGGGAGCTACCCGGCCGGCCGCGACGACCTGCTCCTACCGGGTGGGATCACGTCCGCCATCGCCTTGTGCGTCGCGGTCACCGTGCTGTTCGGCGTCTGGCCCGCCCCGGTCCTGGACTTCGCCCACCGTGCGGCGCTGCTGTTCCTCCCCCACTGAGGCTCCGCGAGACCGCCGCGAATCCCGGTGACAGGTCAGGCGGGCAGGTCGAAGACTCGCTCCGCGTTGGCGTGCAGGAAGAGCTCCGTCGTCTCGGCGCTCAGGCCGAGAGCATCGAGCCCCTCGAGACAGTCGCGTGCAGGCCATGCCGGGTGGTTCGACCCGAACAACACCTTGCGCCCGCCGTGACCTCGCATGTAATGGACGAGCTCGACAGGGTAACGAGAGGCCTTGTAGGCGGAGGTGTCGATGTAGATGTTGGGGTACTTGGTAGCCATAGAGATCATCTCCGCGGTCCACGGATAGCCGACGTGCCCGGCGACGACGATCAGCTCCGGGAACTCGAGCGCGACGTTGTCGAGATAGGGGATGGGCCGCCCGGGCTCCGACAGACGCAGAGGACCGGTGTGCCCGACCTGCGTGCAAAACGGGATCCCGAGCTCGACGCATTCGGCATACAGGGGGTAGTAGCGCCTGTCGTCGGGCGCCAGCCCCCACAGCCATGGCACCACGCGCAGCGCCTTGAACCCAAGTTCGCGCACGGACCGGCGCAGCTCCCTGACCGCGTCCATCGGCCGGGCGAGATCCACCGACGCCACACCCGCGAAGCGCTCGGGGAACCGGGAGACGACTCCGGCCACCTCGTCGTTGCCTATGAGGCAGCCCTGTGGTCCCCACCAGGCGCACAGCATCCCCAAGCGGACACCGGCGTCGTCCATCGCCTTCAGCGTCCACTCGATCGGGAGATCCTCGTCCGAAAGGCCGCCGTGCGACCAGGCCCGCAGCGAATCGAACATCGGATCGGTCGCCAACGCGTGGTTCGGATGCTGCATCCACACGTCTACGACGGAAGCTGCGATCACGTGAGCTCGAGTCTGTAGCGCACGTCGGTGGCGACGAAGGCTTTCCAGTCATGGAGCTTGCTCGCCCCGTCGGGATCCCATCCCATGCGCTCGTAGAAACGCCGGGCGCGAGCGTTGGTCTCGAGCACCCACAAGGTGGCGAGCCGACAGCCAGCACGAGCCAGCTCTTCGACCGATTCCTTCAAGAGCATCGCACCCGCGCCTCGACCCCACACCGAGGGGTCCAAGTACAGCGTCATCACCTCGCCCACGCGGTCGTCCTCCGAGCCTGCGTCTGTACCCGCATCGTCTTCGTCGCGTGTCGGACCGAAGCTCGCGAAGCCGACGATCCGCTCGTCGTCTGTGACGAGAACGAGTGCCCCCCCGAAAAGCGGTGGAGGCGAGTCGAGGAACGTCTGCCACGCCCCGAGTTGCCCTTTGGGAGTGAGCGAGTCGAGGAAGGACTGCGGGATGAGCCCCGCGAAGGCCCCTTGCCACGACCTCACGTGCACCGTGGCGACCGCCATCGCGTCGGCGGGCTCAGCCTTCCTGATGCTGAATTCGGCACGCGTGCGCAGCCCACTGCTCACCGGCTCTCGGTGCTGCGACTCGTTCACGGCTCGTCGCCTCCCGGCGCAGGCACCTTCACCGAGCCGGGAGTGAAAGGCGAGGCCGATACCTTGTCCTCGTTCTCCGAGAACGGAGTGAGAGACGAGCCCCCGGTGGCATCTTCGTTCGTGGTTCTCGCACCCAGACGCGCGCGGCGGTCCGAGGCGGCGATCATCCGCCCTATCACCGGCACCTCCGCCAGCGACTCGGCCCGCAAGATCGCCAGCACCACCGCCACCAGGTGCTCGGCGGCGTCGTAGACCACGTACCTCGGCAGCCAGTCGGGTTCGTACTTGGCGTTGAAACGCCACAGCGTCTCGATCTGCAAGAAGCTCGACATCTTCTTGAGCGCCCACCGCTCGACGCGCTGGGTCACTCCGTCTCCACGTTCACCTTCGAGCACCGAGCGCAGGGCGGCGAAGTTCAGGCTGAGCCCGTGACAGCCCAGCGCGCGCAAGTGCTGGATGGTCGACACCAGTGCGAAGTCGAGTAGCCCGTTCGGGTGCTCGCCGCGGTCGCGCCGCATCAAGTCGAGTGAGAAGCCGCCGATGCCACGCGCCGGGACGAACTGGCACATTGCCGCGGGGGTGCCGTCGGGGCCCGTGACCATGCACAGGAGCAGACCCTCGTCGCGCGGGTCGAAGATCCTCCCGAGCATCATCGAGAACCCGCGCTCGAACTCCCCGCGGCGGCTTTGCGACATGAGCCAGGTGAGACCCTCGGCGGTCTGAGGGTCGAGCCGGCCCGGGTCGTGGAACGAAGCTGTGTACCCGTACTTGGCGATGCGGTTGTGTGCTTGACGCAGACCCTTCATGTGCCCGCCCGCGAGCGAGAAGCGCTGCACGTCCACGACGGCCTCATCGCCGATGTAGATGTCGTGCATGCCCATCGCGCGGTAGACGGGAAGCCAATCCTCGCTCGCGCCCATCACCGCCAGTACCCAGCCGCGGTTGTCGGCGAAGCGTCGGAAGGCGCCCCAGATTTGTTCGCGCTCGGACCTCGGTCCGATCGGGTCGGGGGAAACCAGGCAGATACCTCCGTGGATCGCGTAAGCGACGAGGCTGTCGCGGTGGAAGAACCATTGCTTGTCGTTGCGCAGGCCGAAGTAGTCGAGCGTGCCGTCTCCATGTCGGCGCACGATGTCGCGTGCACCAGCCCAGGCCGCGTGCCCCGCGGACCTCCTGCGGTCGACCAGTGGCCGCGTGACGAGAAGCAGTGTCACGACGGCGATCGCGAACCCGATGGCCAGGAGGCTCGGGGCGAGGAAATCGTCCAGCCGGTCGGGAAGCGCGACGCTCTTCACGCCGACGAGCCTCTCGACGACGGCCTCGCCGACACGCCACAGGGCAAGGCGCGGGCGGTCGTGATCGAAGCGAAGGACGATCACGGCCGCGATGGTCGAGGTCGTGGTGATGGCAGCCACCCCGGAGCAAAGCCACAGCGCTGCCGAGCGTGTGGAGGGGAGATCCGAGGACGCGCGGAACTCGCGGCGGTTGAGCATGAGGAGTGCGAGCGCCGCACCGGCCACCACGCAGCCGCCGACGTCGCCGCCGCGCACGAGGTGGAGGACGAAGGTGGTCCCGAGGAGGATCGAGGAGACGGCCCAGGCTCGGTGCTGACCGCGCCGTACCCCGCGTGCCAGGGCCAAGAGGGCGACGCCGGCGAGGGCGACCAGAGCACCGGCCGCTTGGGTGGCGCCCAGCGGGAGGATCTCGAGCACCAGATGCAGTCGGCCGCGAAGCGGCGGCGTGAGGGCGTAGAGAAGGTCGAGCGCACCGGCGAGGAAGATCGCCGCCGCCGCCCACCGCCTCGCCCGTCGTGAACGGTTGCGAACCGAGCGCAGATCGGGCGGAGGGGGCCACGACTGCCCGTGCGGGCACGCCGCCACGACGACTGGGTGTGTGTCACGCGTTTGCTGTGCCGTGGAGGCGATCCGTTCGAGGAGAGTGACGGGAGGCTGGTCGAGACGTCCCAGCAACAGACGCGCGTGCAGCTCTGCGCCCGTCTCGAGCTCGACCCAGGCCAGTTGTTGGTGGTGGGGGAACACAGGCAGCATCCCGAGCCGGGCCGGGTGCTCCTCGACGAGCTCCCCGGCCGTCCCGGCGCAGGCGAAGAAACCCGGGTCGAGGTGCGTGAGCTCGGCCTGCAGTGTGGCTCCCGTGACCAGTCCGGCGTACCCGCGCTCGGCAAGCGCACGGGCGGCATCTCGCGCCGCGTCGTTCACCGTGGTTCCGGCCTGTCCGATCGCGTGCGCGCTCGAGTCGGTGCGCCCCTTGTGCATGCGATCGTCCAGCAGACCGCCGAAGGTGCCGCCGTCGAGGGTGCCGCCCCCGAGGGCCTTCCACGCTCGCCGACCCAGCCAGCCGAGCACCAACCCGAGCACCACGAGCTCCACCGCCGAGATGACGCCGGCGACGGCGAGGCGTGACCCCCACGTCGCTGCGTGCGCCCGACTCAGGGCCCGAGCCGGGCCGGGGCGGCTGAGCAGGAGATGGTCGAGCGCTCGCACGACGAACGACAGCCGTAGGGCGAGTGCCACGGCAACGGGTACGAGCAACCACCAGGCGAACCGTGCGAAGCGCCGGTACAAAAGACGCGACGTCAAGAAACGCTGCAGCACCGCCGGGTCCGTCAGGCGGTCGATGCCTTGCTGCCAAGGGGCTTCCGGGTCGGGCACGAGCGTGGTCCTCGGCGTCGTCACGCCGTATGTGCGAGCCGGCATCGGTCGACTGATGTCGGGCGCGCTGTACGAAGGTCGCAGCTCGCTCCCGAGCAGCTGGTCGACCTCAGGTACGTCGGCCTCCACTCGCACCACGCGTGTGGCCGCCCCGCTCTTCATGTGCAGGTCGAGTGCGGCCGTCACCTCTATGCCCAGCTCCTCGAGCGGACGACGGGCGGCGGCGCTCTCTCCGAGAGCTCGGTCGGTGCTGCCGGGTAGGAGCACCACGTGGCGTTCGGCGCCAGAGGCGAAATCCCTCAAGGAGTCGGACAGGACCTGGTGGGCCGAGAGGGAGCCCGACACCGCCTCGGCGGCGTCGGGCCTGCCGGCCAGGTCGAACAAGTTGCCTGCCACGACGACCATGCCCGGGCCCTGCCAGGCGTCCATGGCACGGGCGAGACCGGCCGAGGCCCAGCTCGTGGCGGTGGTGGCCTCGGGCTTCAGACCCAGGTTGGCCACTATGACGACGCGTCGTCCGAGGCTGACGGGAACGGCACGAGCTCGAACGCCAGGCTGTGACCGTTCGTGGGGATCCGCGCGCAGAGCGTGGGGACCCGCACGAAGGACACCGATGTGGGCCCCGGGGGCTCCCTTGCTCATGTGCGCCTATCTTGCCAGTCCCGGCCTGCACGTCACGTGCCGGCGGGATGCGTCTCGGGCGAGTGCAGAGCGACGGCCGCGTGTAGGTTGGCCGTCAATTCTGGTAACGGAGGCGCCGGGGATGCCGCAACAGGCGTCGTTGCCGCCCAACTGGCGCTGGCGGCTCGAGCCCGCAGAGCCGGGGCCGGCAGTGGTCTTCGACATCGACGGGGTGCTGTCGGACGCGCAGGCACGCCAGCATTACCTCGAGTGGGGACGACACGACTGGGACGCGTTCTTCGACGCGTGTGGTGACGACCCGCTGATCGACGAGGTGGCGCGCCTGCTCGAGCTGCTCGACCTGCGACTGCGCATCGTGCTGTTGACCGGGCGTCCGATGCGGGTCCAGCCGCAGACCCTGGCGTGGCTCGCTCGCTATGGACTTCGCTGGGACCTTCTGGTCATGCGAGATCGCGGGGACCACTCGAAGGTCGACAGGTTCAAGCGCGAAGTCGTGCACGAGCTTCGCGTCCACGGACTGGACCTTCAGCTCGCCTTCGAGGACGACCCGAGGAACCGCGACATGTTCCACAGCGAGAGCGTCCCCTGCATCTACATCCACTCCGGCTATTACGACAGATCGAAGAAGGGCTGATAATCGGCCGGGCGGCACATGTGCGGCCCTATTCGGTGGCCGAGCGAGCCCATCGCTCGCGTTGCGCCGTCTCGGTGCTCTCCGTCGAGGTCATTGAGAGTACCCAACCCCAGAGCACGAGCGCACCGGCCGCGACGAGCACCGGGAGGTCCCCGAGACGTTCGTAAAGGGTCCGGCCCGTGCGAAGCGAGACGTCGGCTACGAGCACCTGGCGAAGGCCGAGCGAGCTTCTCTTCAAGACACGTCCTTCGTTGTCGATCACGCTGCTGAACCCGGTGGGGGCCGCCTGCAGCAGGTCGCGTCCTTCGGTGATCGCCTGTAGGCGCGCGGCCGCGACCTCCTGACAGGGGACTTGGCTGGTCGCGTAAGAAGATGTGTTCGTGGGGACGATCAGGAGCTGCGCGCCTGCACGCGTGGGCAGTCGCCCGCGTTCGGGGAAGAAGACCTCGTAGGACACCATGGTCCCGAGGGGCCCCGCGGGAGTGCGAAGCAGCCCGTCGGCGTGGCCCGCGATCGCGTCTAGAGGCACCGCGGACAGGTCGGCCAGGTGCTTGAAGAACCCGCGATAAGGCACGTACTCGCCGAAGGGCACACGGTGGACCTTCTCGAAGCGCGCGACTATCCGACCGTCAGGTGCGAAGGCGACGATCTCGTTGCGGTACCGGGTGCTCGACACGTTCTCGGTGACACCGACGACCAGCGTGGAGCGAGAGTGCACCGCGATGGCCTCGAGAGCCGCGTTCGCGGGGTCGGTCTCGAGGCGGTCGCTTAGCGACACGACGTCTTCGGGCCACAGGATGAGCGCCGGAGGCCTGCCATGGTCGAAACGGGGGATCTGGGCGGTGGCGTCGACCTGGGCGCGGTACACCGTCGTCGGATCGACCTGGGACTTGCTGAGTCCTCTGACGCCGCCACCTTGCACGGCGGCCACTCGAAGCGTGGCGACGGGCCACCCCCCGTCGGGCGCCAGCGCTCCCCAGGCACCGAGGCCGCAGACAGCTGCCAGCGCGCTGGTGCCGGCGGCGATGGCTCCTACGGATCGCGGCGCTGGGCCCCCGGTGCCTCTGGGTGCTCGCACCGATCGCGCCCGGGTGACGGCGGCCTGCGCGATCGTGCCGAGCGCGCTGCCGGCGAGCCACACCAACCCCACGAGCAGCAGGGGACCCCCCAACCTGGCGGCGTCCGCAAGTGGACCTCCCGCCTGGCCCAGGGCGACTCCTCCCAGAGGGAGCCCCCCGAACGGCCAAGTGCCCCGCAATGCCTCCATGAGGACCATCCCTCCCGCCAGGGCGAGGATTCGTCCTTTTCGAGGAGGGGCCACGGCGCAAGCCAGGGCAGGTGCCAGGGCCTCGAGCAGCATCAGGACCACGCCCCCGTAGACGTTGAAGCTCGTGGCCCACCACAAACCCGGGACGAACAGGCCGAGGCCCGCGACCCAGCCGGCGGCGAGACGAGCCGGCCAACGCAGGCCCCCGATGTCCCACCACAGCAGCGCTGCGGCCGGGAAGGCGAGGATCCAGATCCCCACCGGTGGGAGCGACAGGGTGAGGCCGACACCCGCGACCAGGGCGGGCAACAAGATCCGAGCCCATCTCCGAGCCCATCTCCGAGCCCATCTCCGAGCCGGCCTTCCGGCGCGTCTCCGAGCGCGTCTGGACGGTCGGCTTCCGGGAGGACGGGACTCCCCGAGTCGTCCTGATCCCGTCGCCGCGACAGGCTTCGGTCCGGCGGCAGCTTCCGGCGCGTTTCCGCGGAAACGCGCTCCCTTGCTCACCAGGTGGTCCGGCGCCCCGGCACGCGCCTCGGGGGGGACGTGCGCTTCATCCCACCCTGTCGCCTGTCGTCGTGGACTGCAATCCCGCGCGAACGCACACAGGGCCTCACCGGGTCGACTGGGTGTCCAGAGCCAGCCCATCTAGCAGGTTCTTCGCGGCGCGCCTTCCGCTTCCGATGCACGCGGGAACGCCGACTCCGTGGAGCGCCGCCCCGGCCAGGGCGAGTCCGCGATGGCGGGCTGCTCTTTCCTCGATCGCCTGGACACGCTCGAGGTGCCCGACCAGGTACTGGGGGAAGGCCCCGGGCCAGCGGGTGACCACGGTCTCGAGCGGCTCGCCTCTCAGATCGAGCATCTGGTGGAGCTCTCGAAGAGTGTGCTCCACCACCTCCGCGTCGGACATCTCTGCGGATCGGTCGTCGCCGTAGCGGCCCATCGAGGCACGCACGAGCACGTCGTCTGGCCGGTCGAGCTCCGGCCACTTCGAGGAGAGCCAGGTGCATGCGGTAAGGAGCCCTCCCTTGCTGGCGGGGACGAGGAAGCCGCTCCCCTCGAGCGGCGAGCCCACGGCGCCACGGGGGAAACGGACGGTGACCAATGTCACCGAGGCGTACGGCACCCCGTCTAGGAGCCCGGCCAGCGAGGGATCGTGCTTTCGGAGCAAGCCTGATGCGATCCCGGCGGGAGCCGCCACCACGACGCCGTCGGCCACCACGTTGCCTCGGGCGGTTGCGATCGACCACCTTGGCGTTTGGGACGGCCCCTCCAGTCGATCGAGCCCTTGGGCGGATGTCCCCAGACGGATCTCGACCCCTCTTTCCTCCAGTTCGGCCGCCAAGCGATCGACCAGGCGCTGAAGCCCGCCGCGGACCGTCATGAACACAGGCGTCTGCGCGGGGGCGGCTGGGGCTTCGGCGCCAGAGGCAGGTGCTTCACCTGCACCGGCCGAGACGGCGCGTCGCGCGGAGCCGAGGCTGGGACCGGAACTGGGGGAGGTGGCGCGAAGCGCTCGCATCAGGCTGCCCGGTTGGCTGTCTGCCCGAAGCAGCACCGGCAGGACGGCCGCGGCGCTCAACGTGTCTGCGGGCCCAGCGTGGATGCCCCCCACGAGGGGGTCGACGAGCCGGTCGTGCACCTCGTTGCCGAGCCGTCGGCGAACGACGGATCCCACGGACTGGTCGCCGGCGGTTTCATGCGTCTCGACCTCGCGCTCCGAGCCTTGCGCGTCGGACGCGCCCGCTGTGTCGCCGGTCCTCTGCGCCGGCGAGGTTCGGGTGTCGTCCGTCGGGGATCGACGCGTCACGGGGGGAACGAACAGATCTAGAGCAGCGCGCGCCACGCCCGCCAAGGAGCAGATTCCGGATCGGGCGAGAGGGCCGATGCGGGTCGGCACTCCCATCGCAAGCCCCGACGGCAAGGGACGCAGCATTCCCCGGGCCCAGACGTAGGCACGGCTGCTCCCCGGGGAGATCAGGTCGGTCCCCAGGCCGAGTTCGTGGCACAGCGTCACGGCCTCGTCCCTTCTGGCCAAGAAGGAGTCAGCGCCCAATTCGACCGGCCTTCCGCCCACGTCACCCGTGCGCAGCTTGCCTCCGATGCGGGTGTCGGCTTCCAGCAGGACCACCTGTGCGCCTTGCGGCAACGTGGTGGCGAGCTGCCAGGCCGCGGCGAGCCCAGTGATGCCTCCACCTATCACCGAGACCGTGAAGGCATCGGCACCATCCCCCCCGCCGATGCCGCGAGCTCCTGCTTGCTGATCGGTCAACTGTCCGTGTCCATGTTCGTTTCCGTGTCCATGTTCGTTTCCGTGTCCAAGACCGCGTCTGTTCCCGTGTCTGCTTCTGTCACCACGCGTGCCAGAACTTCGCAGAACCGCGCATCGTCGTTGAGCGAGGACGTGCGAGCGAAGGTCAGGCCGGCACGCGCCGCCGCCCCCGCCGCCTCGACGTCCAGGTCGTAAAGGACCTCGAGGTGATCCGAGACGAATCCGATCGGGCAGAGCACCACGCCGGTGCATCCCGATCCCCCGAGGGCGGAGATGACCTCGCGTACGTCGGGTCCGAGCCAGGCCTCTTCCGCGCGGCCGGGTTCCGTGCGGCCGGCGCTCTGCCATGCGACACGCCAACGGGCGACTCCGGCGGCATCTGCGACCGCCTCGGCCGACTCGTGGACCTGCTCTGCGTAGCTGTCACCTTCGTCGATGTAGTGGGCCGGCACGCTGTGGGCCGTGAAGAGCACCTCGGTGGTGCCCGCAGCGACTTCGCGAATCGAAGACAGCGCTTCGCGCACGCGTTCAGCAAGGAGAAGGACCAAGTCCCGATCCTGGTACCAGTGGTCGACCACCGCCAACTGCAAAGGCCCGTCAGCGGTGGCGCCCGGCGACCTCGCGGCCCTGCGCGCCCGGCGAATGTAATCGCCCACGCTCGCCACCGAAGAATGAGGAGCGAGGACGATCCCTATCGCGCGCCGCGCGCCGACTCGTGCGAGCTCAGCCACGGCCTCTTCGATGCGAGGGGAGGCGAACTTGGTGCCCGACGCCACGGTGTACCTTCCCGGGCGGATCGTCTCCAGCGACCTGGCGATGCCGGCTACCTGCGCCGCGGTCACTTCCGTAAGCGGAGAGACGCCCCCGATCGCCAGGTAGCGACGCTCGAGGTCGCCAAGAAGCTCGGGTGTGGGTGGGCGGCCGCGCCGGATCTCGGTGTAGAAGGCGGGCAGCTCCTCGAGCGAGCGTGGCGTCCCGTGCGACATGACGAGCACGCCTACGGGCTCACCGCGGGGATCCGGCGCCGCTGATGTCATCGCAGGGAGTCCGGCGAGGTGCAGTGCACCAAGTCCGTAAGGCGCGCCAGCGTGTCGGGATCCGTCCCGGGCAACACTCCGTGACCGAGGTTGAAGACGTGTCCGACTCCGGATCCTCGGCGGAGCACCTCGAGCGCCTCGTTGGCCACGACGTCCCAGGGGGCGAGGCAAGCAGCGGGGTCGAGGTTCCCCTGAACCGCCAGGCGCCCCCCGATCCTCGCCCGTGCCTCGTCGAGGGGCACCCGCCAGTCCACTCCGACCACCTCCGCACCGGCCTTGCCCATCAACGCGAGCAGCTCTCCCGTGTCCACGCCGAAGTGGATTCGCGGAACGCCCAGGTCCTCGAGCCCCTCCAGAACTCGGCGACTCGCCGGCATCACGTAACGCTCGTAGTCGGCCGCCGACAGCGCTCCGACCCAGCTGTCGAACAGCTGCACAGCTGCTGCTCCTGCTGTCACTTGTGATCGCAGCGAGGCCAGGGCGATGTCCGCGAGCCTGTCCAGGAGGGCCGTCCACAGACCTGTGTCGCTTCGCATGAGCGATTTCGTGCGGGAGTAAGAGCGCGAGGGACCGCCTTCGACCAGGTAGCTGGCAAGGGTGAAAGGTGCCCCGGCGAACCCGATGAGAGGCACTCCCAGAGGAATGAGCTCCTCGACCGCCATCTTCACGGCCTCGATCACGTACGGCGTGTCGACCTCGGGTTGAAGTGGTCGAAGACGCTCGAGGTCTGCCTCTGAGACGAAAGGGCGTGCCACGACGGGGCCCCGTCCGTGCTGGACGTCCACGCCGAAGCCGATCGCCGCCACGGGAACCACGATGTCGGAGAACAAGATCGCGGCGTCGACGCCGTAGCGGCGTACGGGCTGGAGCGTGAGCTCGGCGGCGAGCTCGGGGCGTCGAACGGCTTCGAGGATGCCGACGTCGCCTCGCGCCCTGCGGTATTCGGGCAGGGAGCGCCCTGCCTGACGCATGAACCAGACCGGCACGTTCTCGACCGGCTCGAGTCGGCAGGCGCGAAGGAACGCCGAGTTTGCCACTGGCACGGGAGAACGCTACCGGACCTGCGGGCGACGGCTTCTTCGCCGTCGAACGACCTCGCGCGCATGCTCGTCGGGTTGGCTGGTCAAGCCGTGAGGGCACGTTAAACCGGTATGATTGTGGGCTCACCACAAGCCGGGTGGTGGCGAACGGAGCCGAGGCGAGGCTCGGTTTCGGCCGGCCGGTCGGCGGCCAATGCCAGGGTCGGTCGGGGTTCGGTGACGGACCTCGGTCGGAGGGTGATGTGGCGTCTTGCACTCGAGGGCGTCAGGAAAGTGGACCCGGCTGGCCCTCGGCGACCAGTCGTCAGGCGAAGAGCCGAGAAGCTGTGAGGGAGCCGCCGTGGAAGGACATCCCGAGCTCGAGGCGGAGCAGGCTCAGGTCGACCGGGCATACGAGCGGGTGGACGAACTTCGTGCCAGCACACGGGAGCTTCTGGCTTCGGTGCTCGACCAGGGTCACGGAGGCACCGCCCAGTTCCGCGAAGAGCGCGACGTGATCGTACGGACCAGCCTTGCTCGCCTCGAACAGCTCGATGTCGGCGACCAGGCGCTGTGCTTCGGTCGCATCGACCGTATCTCAGGTGTCGACGCGGGGACCGAAAGAGCCGGCCGGTTCGGCGGGGCGGACGCGACACAAGATCCGGGCGTGCCGGGAGTGAGGGTGGAGAGCTTCCACATAGGACGGCTCGGGGTGTCGGCCGAGGATCTCGAGCCCCTTGTCGTCGACTGGCGAGCGCCGGTCTCGGAACCTTTCTACCGGGCCACCGGCCGCGACCCCATGGGCCTCGTGCTGCGGCGCCATCTGGCTGCCTCGGGCCGGCGGGTCCTGGGCATCGAAGACGAACGTTTCGCGGCGAGCCAAGTCGGCCCGACTGTCTCGGGACCTGATCGCACGTCCGGGGACACGCCTGTCGCAATCACCGCCGACGGAGTGACGAGCCTCGAGGACAAGCAGAGAGAGGGTGTCCTCGAGGCCGACCTCGAGCACGATATCGGGGGGCCCGGGGCCCTCCTGGCTGCTCTCGGGACCGCTCGCAGCGGACACATGCGCGACATCGTGGCCACGATCCAGCGCGAGCAGGACGAGATCATCAGGGCTCCGCTCCCGGGCGTCCTGGTCGTCCAAGGTGGACCTGGGACAGGCAAGACGGCGGTGGCTTTGCACCGCGCCGCCTACCTTCTCTACACGCACAGGTTCCCGCTCGAGCGCCAAGGCGTGCTAGTGATCGGTCCCAACCCGCTCTTCCTCCGTTACATCGACAACGTCCTTCCGTCTCTGGGCGAGAGCGGCGTCACGCTTTCCACGGTGAGCGGTCTGGTCCATGGCGTGCAGGTGCGGGCGCAGGATCGCGTGGAGGTGGCACGGCTCAAGGGCGAAGCACGTATGGCCGAATTCGTGGCACGAGCCGTGCGATCCCGGCAGCGCTCGCTGCGCAACGACGTGGAGATACCCTTCGGCGCCGCGGTCCTTCGTCTCGGAGCGGACGTGTCGGCGGCCATCGTCTCAGCGGCACGTCGCCGTCCCGGCACCCACAACTCCCGCCGGGTGTTCGTCGAGCAGATGGTGACGCGTCGGCTGGCTGACGAGTACCTGCGCACGCTCAGTCTCCACAGCGATTCCGGGCGCACGCCCTCTTTCGTGAGCACCCAGCCGGCCGTGAAAGCACCTGTGGAACCGATCGAACACGGTCGTGCCGGTCGCGAGCCCAGCCGAGCCTCAGAGGCGACCGTGCGCAACTTGGGATCGGCGGGTCCACGGGACACGGGATCTGCGCCAGCGGGCATCGGCGAGCGGGGAGCTGTCGAAGACAATGGGCACGCGCTCGTCGACGATCCCGGCGAGGCTGCGCTCGACGCGGCTGTGCTAGGCGAGTCGGCGCTCGGTGCCGACGATCTCGGCGACGCTTCCGGCGACGACCACCCCCGAGGCGACGACCTCGGTGTCGACGCACGAGAGGGTTTCGACTTCTTCGAATTCAGCCGGCGGCTGCGTATGGTCCCCGAGCTGTCCGACACTCTCGACCGCATGTGGCCGCGCCTGAGCGCGGAGGAGCTTCTCCATGACTTGTTCGGGTCCCGGCCTCTGATCGCCCTTGCTGCCGCGGATCTCTTGAGTGTCGAGGAACAGGCGGCCCTGAGACGCCCCCGCTCCGCCGCATTCTCGGAGATTCCCTGGACCTCTGCTGACCTGGCACTCATAGACGAGGCCAGGGTGTTGCTCGGACCTCGAAACGCCCGGACCGTCAACGGCGGCGGCGAGCATGACGACGGACCGCGCTCCTACGGGCACATCGTCGTGGACGAGGCACAGGATCTCTCGCCCATGGAGCTTCGCATGGTGGGTCGTCGGTCGTTGTCGGGTTCTGTCACCGCCGTTGGCGACATCGGCCAGGCCACGGGCCCCTGGGCCCCGACGACGTGGGAAGAGGTCACGGCCCACCTGCCGTCGAACCGTCCGGCGCGCATGGTGGGTCTCAGTGTGAGCTACCGCACTCCGGCCGAGGTCATCGAGGTGGCCAGCCGCCTGCTGGCCGAAGCGGTCCCTGGTCTCACACCGCCGACTCCTGCGCGCCGCACAGGGGTCCCGCCTCGCTTCGAGGCGGTCTTCCCAGGGGCCCTCGCGAAGACGGTGGCGGAGCTGACGTCAGAGCTGGTGGCAGAGGTCTCGCCGGGCACGACGGCCGTGCTCGCCCCCGCCTCTGCGCTCGCCGACCTGGCCGCGGCTCTCGACGCCACGGGGGTGGGCAGCACCGACCCACGCCGAGAGGGGCTGGGCGCGCCCCTCAGCCTGTTGCCCGTCGATCTCGCCAACGGGCTGGAATTCGACGCCGTGGTGGTTGTAGAGCCATCGGAGATCGTCGAGGAGTCCGCTCAAGGGCCGAGGGCTTTGTACATGGCCCTCACGCGCCCGACCAGACGCCTGACCGTGGTGCACTCGCAGGCTCTCCCAGTCGCCCTTTTGGGCTGAATTGGTATCGATTGGTAGCGCCGGGGCCCTGTGTCCGCTAGGAAATGACGCCGTGACGCAGGCGATCTCGGTGGAGACCCCGGTACCCGGGCGACGCCATGTGCCCGAACGCCCCCCGCTGCTGGCGGTGGGCGTCATGATCTGGCTGGCTTCGGAGCTCATGTTCTTCAGCGGCCTGTTCGCCGCGTACTTCACGATCCGGGCCCACAACACCTCTTGGCCGCTTCTGGAGCACGAGCACCTCGACTACGTGCAGGCCGGGATCTTCAGCGTCGTGCTGCTCGTCTCCAGCCCGACGTTCCAGCTCGGCGTATGGGCACAAGAGCGCGGAGAACGGGTCCGTGCACGCGCCTGGATAATCACGAGCATCGTCTTGGGCGCCGGTTTCCTGGCGAACACCCTCTACGAATGGAACGACTTCGCTTCCCACGGTCACGGCCCGGCCCTGAACGCGTACTGGTCGCTGTTCTTCGTGATGACAGGCATCCACGGTCTGCACGTGCTGCTCGGCCTCGTTGCGATGGTGTTCCTCCTGGGCCGTATGAGAGGACCGGCCGGCGACCCGGGGGAGACCAACGTCTACCAGGCGGTCGGTTATTACTGGCACTTCGTCGACTTCATGTGGGTCGGCATATTCAGCGCCCTGTTCCTCCTCAAGACGGGCTGAGGATCCGGTGACGCAGAGCATGCGAGCAATCCGAGCCCGGTACGTGCTGCCGGCGATGGTCGTGGTGGGAGCCGGTGTCGCAGGGCTGCTCACCTCGGGGGTCGCCGCTCGTAGCGCCGCGGCCGGGCGGGACGCGGTGACCGCCTCCCAGAGGGCCGCGGCGACCAACCCGAACGACCCGATCAGCTACCGCAACCTTCCACGTTCGTACATCGCACCGGGGCAGGCGCTGTTCGAGGCGAACTGCGCGAGCTGCCACGGCACCGACGCCCTCGGAAGCGCGGTGGCACCGCCGATCCAGGGCCTGGGGCCGGCCACAGTCGACTTCTGGGTGTCGACCGGCCGCATGCCGCTGGCCGACGCCACGAAGCAACCGCTTCGCAAGCCGGCGCGTTTCGACCGCACCGAGACCCTCGAGATAGCGGCCTTCGTGAGCTCGCTCGCGCCCACCTCGCCGGACTTTCCCTCGGGTGTGCCCTCTGTTGACACGGCCAAGGCGGACGTGCCGGAGGGCAACTCGCTGTTCGTCCTCAACTGCGCCGGCTGCCACACCATCACGGGAGCGGGAGACGCCTTGGCGAACGGTGCCTTCGCCCCGTCACTGCACGTTGCCACGAGCACCCAGGTCGCAGAGGCGATACGTACCGGCCCGACGAACATGCCTCACTTCGGCCCCGGAACCCTGTCGGACCGTCAGGTCGCCGACATCGTCGCCTACGTGACCGGGACGATCCAGCATCCGGACAACCGGGGCGGGATCTCCCTGGGAGGCATCGGGCCCGTGGCCGAGGGCTTCATCGGGCTGCTCTTCGGCGTGGGTGGGCTCATGCTGATCGCTTTCTGGATCGGGGAGAGGGCATGAACGGTCCGGAGGCGGGCGAAGACAGCACGACGACCGACGAGGCCACCGCCGGCGAGCCACGAGGCCCGGTCGCGACGATCGACGACCCGCATCTACAGCCCTCCGCGAAGCATCCGCGGCGTGCCGAGCGGGTCATCGGGTTCTTCCTCCTCATTGGCCTCCTCGGTTTCGCGGCCTACGGAGGTGTGTACTTCGTGGGAGGCCAGACGCAGCTCGAGGGTGTATTCGCGGGCGTGGGGCTGTTCGCCTTCGGCTTCGGGCTCTCCGCCTGGGGGAAGTACCTGCTTCCCCGTGGCCCGTTCTCCGAGGAGCGCCACGTGCTCGCCTCCAGCGAGAAAGAGCGACAGGCGATGACCGCGGCGGTGGTGGACCGGGCGACCCTGACATTCCGGAGACGTGGGTTCCTCGGTGGCCTGCTCGGCGCAGGTGCCGGGGTGATGGGGATAGTCCTCGCGTTCCCCGTCATACGGTCGCTTGCTCCGAACCAGCCGGGCAGGGCTCTGGACGTGACCGACTGGAAGGCGAGGTCCCGGCTCGTGGACTCCGGCGGGCGACCGCTGCACGCGAGCGACCTAGAGGTCGGTGGGGCGTTGACCGTGTTCCCCGAGGGTTTCGCGGGCTCCTCGGTTGACCAGACCATGCTGGTGCGGCCCTCGGACAAGGACATAGTCACGAAGCCCGGGCGCGAGACCTGGGGCCCGCGCGGGTATCTCGCCTACTCGAAGATGTGCACGCACGCGGGATGCCCCGTCGGGCTCTACCAGGAGGTCACCCAACAGCTGCTGTGCCCGTGCCACCAGTCACTGTTCAACGTGTTGGACGGCGCAGAGCCGGTCTTCGGTCCCGCGCCGCGCCCGTTGCCGCAGCTTCCCCTCATGATCGACTCCGCCGGATGGCTCCGTGCGCAGAGCGGGTACCACGAGCCGATCGGTCCCGGCTTCTGGGAGCGTTCGTGAGCGAGGGGGCGAGCGAACCGATGAGCGCACTGCCACGCGTTCGCCACAGGTGGCGACGGGCACATGCGCCGGGTCCGTTGAGCTGACGGTGCCGGTCGGTGCTGGCCAACAGGGTCCGACGATGAGCGCGGCTGTCTCGGCGCGAAGGGCACGGGCGGGACGGAGCGCGCCCGGTCACGACGACCCCGTGAGTGCGAGCGTGAGATGGCTCGACGAACGCCTGGGGATCGCCAAGGGTGGCCGTGCGCTGCTCGACAAGATCTTCCCCGACCACTGGTCGTTCTTGCTCGGCGAGATCGCCTTGTACTCGTTCGTGATCCTCGTCCTGACCGGCATCTTCCTGTCGCTCTACTACGTCCCCTCGGCCTCTGAGGTCGTCTACAAGGGCGTATACAAGCCGCTGCACGACGTGAGGATGTCGGCGGCGTACGCGTCGAGCGTCGACCTGTCCTTCGCGGTTCGCGGGGGTCTGGTCATACGCCAGATGCACCACTGGGCGGCCGACGTGTTCGTCGGATCGATCGCAGTACACATGAGCCGGGTCTTCTTCACCGGCGCCTATCGCAAGCCCCGTGAGCTCAACTGGATCGTCGGGGTGACCCTGCTCATGCTTGCGATCATCAACGGGTTCCTCGGCTACTCGTTGCCGGACGATCTCGTGTCGGGAACCGGCATTCGCCTCGCTTTCTCCTTCATCTTGTCCATCCCGGTGGTCGGCAGCTACCTGGCCTTCTTCATCTTCGGGGGGAACTTCCCCGGCAACGGGGACATCATCCCGCGTTTCTACATCCTCCACGTGCTGGTCGTGCCGCTCCTCATCCTGGGCCTCATAGCCGCGCACCTGGGGCTGCTCGTGCACCAGAAGCACACTCAGTTCCGCGGTCCCGGGCGCACCGAGCGCAACGTCGTGGGCTCTCCGCTGTACCCCACGTTCGTGCTCAAGACCACCGGGTTCTTGTTCATGATCGCGGGGGTGTTGTGGGCGCTCGGTGGTCTGGTTCAGGTCAACCCGATCTGGCAGTACGGTCCGTATCAGCCGTACAAGATCAGCTATGCCGTGCAGCCGGACTGGTACATGGGTTGGCTGGACGGAGCCCTGCGGATCATGCCCAGCTGGGAATTCACCGGTTTCGGGCACACCATCCCGTTCGAGGTGCTCCTACCGACGATCCTGTTCCCGGGGCTCACCTTCACCTTGTTCTGGGTGTGGCCCTTCGTCGCGGCGAAGATCTCCGGGGACCGCGCGGAGCACCACCTGCTCGACCGCCCGCGTGACCGCCCGAAGCACACTGCGGCCGGGGCGACGGGACTTGCCTTCTACTTCACTCTCTTCGGTGCAAGCTCCACCGACGTGCTCGCCAACTTCTTTCACATCTCGCTCAACAACGTGATCTGGTTCTTCCGGATCGCGGTGATAGTCGTTCCGATCGTCGTCGGGCTGGTCACGTGGCAGATCTGCCTGGAGATGTCGGGTGTTCCGGGCATCGGCAAGCGCAAGCGCGCGCTGGTCATGACGCGCTCGCCCGAGGGCGGGTATGCCACGAGCATGAGCGAGCAGAGGCCGGGCGACGAGCTCGAGGAGCTGGAGCCGACACCGGTCCCCGTCTACATCGAGCTCGGCATGAAGTCGTCGGACGGGGCCGAACCGGTGGAGCCGCCGGACACTTCGGGCGTGCGCCGCGTTCCACGTCGCTGAACGCCGCTGCAAGGCCCACAAGCCTACCGGGCTCTCGAGCGGTTCGTGAGCCGACGGTGACGGCGGGTCCGAGCGGTCTTCAGACGTTGCCGCCTCGCCTGGATTCCACGCTGTAGCCGACCGCCGCCGACAACACGAGCGCGAAGCCCGGTCCCATGAGCCACGTCCCGAACACGAGCGCAAGAACGACGAGGAATATACCCATCGCGAACACGAAGGGCCACACGCTCGAGCTCGGGAACGAGCCGATCACACCTGCCCCTTCGCTGAGAGCGCCGTCGGCGCGGTCTTCGGGACGCGGCTTCATCCGGCGTGCCCACCACAGGTAGTAGCTCCCGGGGACGAGGCCGAGCGCGACGGTGCCTATGAGCATCATGGTGCCCCCCTGCTCGTACCCCCAGAACCAGTAGACGACACCGACGACGGCGAAGAAGACGCCGACACCGAGAAGCAGCAGGGCTTCGACGCGCACTTCGGGTCTCCTTTCCGGGCCGTACGAGCTTGTTCTAGGTGCTTCGATCGTGGCCGTCGCCACCGGCTGGTGCAGGCTGAGACAGCTGGCCGCGACCGTTGCCGTGACCGTTGCCGCTATCGCCGCCGTGACCGTTGCCGCGACCGTGGAGCAAGGCTTTGGCGTCCGGGTGGTTGTGATCCCAGACCGGCCGCTCGGAGCGCACGGGAAGGAGCCGGTAGAAGTTGTGGTGCGGGGGCGGCGACGTCGTGAACCACTCGAGGGTCGCGCCGTCCCACGGGTTGTCACCTGCCTCGACGGGCCGCCGCCACGACACCCAGAGGTTGACGAGAAGGAACACGAAAGAGGCCCCTATGACGAAGGCGCCTATCGTCGACAGCTCGTTCAGGAACTGCCACCCGAGCCCCGCAGGGTAACTGGCGACGCGCCGTGGCATGCCTCTCAGGCCGAGCAGGTACTGAGGCACGAATGTCAGCCAGAAGCCGACGAACAACCCCCAGAAGTGCCATCTGCCCAGGTTCTCCCGCAGCATCCGGCCCGTGAACTTCGGGTACCAGTAGTAGAGACCGGCGAACCCGGCGAACACAGCGGTACCGATCAGGACCTGATGGAAGTGTGCGACCACGAAGTAGGTGTCGTGAGTGGCGAAGTCGATCGGCGGCGACGCGAGCATCACCCCGGTGAGCCCACCCATCAAGAACGCGAAGAGGAAGCCTATGCAGAAGAGCATCGGGGTCTTCAGCTGGAGCTGCCCGCGCCACATCGTGCCTATCCAGTTGAAGAACTTGATGCCCGTGGGAACCGCGATGAGCAGTGAGAGGAGAGAGAAGAAGGGGAGCAGGACCGCACCCGTCGTGAACATGTGGTGTGCCCACACCCCTGTCGACAAGCCCGCGATGGCCATGGTGGCGAAGATCATGCCCTTGTAGCCGAAGATAGGTTTGCGGCTGAACACCGGGATGATCTCGGAGACGATGCCGAAGTAGGGCAGGGCCAGGATGTACACCTCGGGGTGTCCGAAGAACCAGAAGAGGTTCTGGTACAAGATCGGCGTTCCCCCTCCGGCCACGGTGTAGAAGTGGGTGCCCAGGTGCCGATCCGCGAACAGGAGCACCATCGCCGCCGTGAGAATCGGGAAGGCGATCAGGATGAGAATGGCGGTGACGAGCATCCCCCACGTGAAGAGGGGGATGCGGAACATGGTCATTCCGGGGGCGCGTAGGTAGAAGGTGGTCGTGACGAGGTTGACGGCGGTGAATATCGCGGAGAAGCCGGTGAGCCCGATGGCCAGGATCCACAGGTCGGGTCCCGATCCAGGGGAGAACGTCGACTCCGACAGCGGCGCGTAACCCACCCAGCCGAACGCGGCTGCGCCACCGGACGTCAGAAAACCCGTGATCATCGTGATGGACCCGGTCAGGTACAGCCAGTACGAAAGGGCATTGAGCCTCGGGAACGCCATGTCGGGCGCGCCGACTTGAATCGGGAGGATGTAGTTGGCGAGTCCGCCGAACGCGAACGGTCCCGCGAAGAGGTAGAGCATCAAGCTGCCGTGCATCGTGAACAGCTCGTTGAACTGCTGGAAGCTGAGCAGTGAGCTCTGCGGGGACGCCAGCTGCGCCCGGATCAACAGGGCCATGATCCCGGCCAGGAAGAACATGACGAGCGAGGTGACCATGTAGTTCATGCCGATCACCTTGTGATCGGTGCTGGTCATCCACTTGAGGAGCCCGGTCGGACCCTCGTGGTGCTCGGGATGTTCCTCCACCACGTGCTCGCGCTCGGCGAGGAGGGTCATCGCGCCGCCACCCCGCTCGAGGAGCTGCCCGAGGAACTACCCGAGGAGACCGATGATCCGTGTGCCTGCTGCGAGCTGAGCCACGACCGGTACTGGTCCGGAGGCAGGGCCACCACGTGGAAGAACATCTGCGAGTGGTAGAGACCGCAGAACTGGCTGCACTGGGCCCGGTAGACACCGACGTGCTTGACGGTGAGCTGGAACTGATTGAGATAGCCCGGCTGGGCGTAGCGGCTGAAGTTGAACGCCGGGACGTAGAAGCCGTGGACCGTGTCCTTCGAGCGGAGGTTGATGAGCACGGTCTGACCGGCAGGTACGACGAGCCCCGGTCCCAGGCAGTCCACCGCCGGAGCACACTGGCCACCGCCCGGGCCCACGGGGTCGGGGTCGTTGAGCGTCTCCCCCTGGACGGTTACGCCCTTGTTCGCGTAGTTGAACTCCCAGCCCCACTGAAAGGCGTAGACGTTCACCGTCTGTACCGAGGGCGGGTCGAGCGCGTCGATACGGTTCTCCGTCAGGACCGTGAAGCCGAAGAGGACGAGCACGATCACCACCGGCACGATCGTGTAGGTGATCTCCAGGGGGATGTGGTACTGGAACTGGCGGGGCATCTCGTCGGACCGGCGGCGGTAACGAAGGATGGCCCACAGGATCAGCAGGCCCGTGATACCACCGACCACGATGGCGGCGATGAAGGTGCCGGAATAGAGCAGGTGCTCGTCGTGCCCCTGGGTCGTCGACCCCTTGTAGCCGAAGAAGCTGGGCAGCTCGCAGCCGCCGAGTAACAGCGGAAGCGCGAGGAGCAGCGGGACGGCGAAGCGACGGCGCCTTCCTGCGGTCGGCGCGCCGGGACTTCGCTGGTCGCCAGGGCGAGAGGTCAAGGGCTCGGACTCTACCGAAAGTCAACCTGGGAGGTTGTCATTAGAGGTGCCTTCATGTGCGCTCCTAGGAACGCACAGCCCAGGTGAAAACTTCCTTCAGGGCCTAGGACCGACGGGGGGTGTCGAGGCGCCGCGATGTCACCGGATGCCTAGGCCGGTGCCGTGTCCGTCGTACGTACGGCGACCCTCCCTTGCGTACACGGCTTGTTCACACGCGCTGGGTCTGGGCCGGCGGTACAGCGGTTGTGCTCGAGGCGGACGCGAGACGCCGGCGGGCAGACGAACGCCACCGTTGCGCGCGGGCGTACCCGGCGCTTCGAATGGCTCTATTCCTTCTTGGCCTCCGCCGACTCGGTGTCCGAGGCCTTCTTGGCGGCGTCGGCCGCTTTCGCCTCGGAGTCCTTGCTTCCCTCTTCCAGACCCTTCTTGAACTGGGACTGCGCCGAGCCCAGGGAGCGGGCGATCTTGGGAATCTGCGAGCCTCCGAAGAGCACCACCACCGCCACGACGATGACGATGATCAGATCGGGCCCAATGATCTCGGCAAGCATATTTTGACGTCTCCAATCAACGGCTGCACCGTGAGCGAAAGCCGTCACCTACAGGTTAGACCCGGGCAGACCCGAGTGACATCGGGCGATCAGGAAACGCAGCCCACCGGACGGCGCTCTCGTCGTGGCATGACACGACGAGAGGCATCCAATGCCGCCATTGGCTCCCACGAGAAGGTCCGCAGGGCCTCAGCCGGCCAGGAACACGCCCATGACCAGGACGGCGATAGAGGACACGGAGCTCACCGCCCCCCAGGCAGCGAGGCCCGCCCGCGAGGTCGAGTTGCTGTGGAGCGAGGCGGCGAGCCCGGCCAGGAGCACTGTGGCGATCTTCACCCCGAGAAGGACCTGCCAAGTCGTGCCCTGTCCGGCGCGGGTGGCCCAGACGTTCCATATCCCGGTCGCGATGAGCACGCCGTAGGCCGGCCACTGGACCCTGGCGAAGGCCCGGGCCAGGGCGCGTGGAGCCCCTCCTCCCAGGGCGCGCGCGGTGGGTACGAGGCCGGCCAGCGTGATCTGGCCACCGACCCAGACGGTGGCGGCGAGCACGTGGAGCGACAGCCTCACTCCGTCGAGGGCAGGTGTGAGGGCGCCGGGCAACGGCGCGGTCACCCGGTCAGCGCCCCTGCCAGTTCGGCTTGCGCTTCTCCGCGAAGGCGACGGAGCCCTCCATGGCGTCGGCCGACGAGAACACCGCGCCCATCGCCTCGAGGTTCAGCTTCCAAGCCTCTTCCTCGGGCACGCTGAGCGCTCCGAGCATCACCTTCTTCGACCACCGCACCGCCAGAGGGGCGTTGTCCGAGATCCGCGCGGCCAAGGCGAGGGCCTCTTCGAGCAAGCGGTCCGCGGGCACCACACGATTGACGAGGCCGAGGGCGAGCGCGCGCCGGGCGTCGACGGCTTCACCGGTGAGCGCAAGTTCGAGTGCGACCGCGAGCGGCAGGCGGTTCGGCAGCCGGATGAGAGCCCCTGCACCAGCGATCAGGCCGCGCTTGGTCTCGGGGATCCCGAAGGTGGCGTGCTCTGATGCCACCGCCAGGTCGCACGCAAGCACGATCTCGCACCCACCGGCGAGGGCCGCGCCGTTCACCGCGGCGATGATCGGCTTCGGGAAGCTCCGGTGGACGATGCCTGCGAAGCCCCCCGGGGTGCTCATGATCGACCCCCCCTCGCCGGAGGCGAACGCCTTCAGGTCCATGCCCGCAGAGAACGCCTTGTCTCCGGAGCCGGTCAGTACGACCACCGCGCAGTCCTCGTCGTCCGCGAGCTCGTCGAGGGCGGACGACATTGCACGGCTGACCTCTGCGTTGATCGCGTTCCGAGCCTCGGGTCGGTTGACGGTGAGGATCTCCACGTGTTCGCGCCGCTCGCGTTCGACAACCGGCATCAGCGCTCCTCTCTACTGGGGTGTCTACCTATACTGGAGTGTCTACTTGACGTGGTAGCGAGGCGGGGACCCCGACACGAGCACCCTTTCGCCGACAAGGTTCCTGCCCGCCAAGTCGCGCAGCTCCGTTTCCTCGGCTGCCAGCGCGAGGTGGCGGCCGTCGTCGAGACGGGCGATCACCGGAGCAGCCGTCGGTTCCCCGTCGCGCCCGCCGGCCTCCGTCGCGCCTACCACAGTGGCGGCAACCACCGTGGCGCCGACCACCGTGGCGCCATGTCGTGCGTGCTGTGCCACTTCGGCCGCGTCCGCCACTTCGACGGCGGAGGCGTCGATGGCCCGCTGGGCGACCCGCGTGTCCCCCGATCGCCATCCGTCCTCGGGCGGTCGACTGCCGTAGATGCCCACCGAATGTTTGGTCGCGTACCAGCCGAGACCGGTCACCAGGCCGATACCTCCTGGTTCTTTCAGACGGTCGGCCATGGTCGCGATTGCGTGCAGCGTGTAGTTGTTTCCCGGTCCGCCGAAGTAGGGGAGCCCGCCTGTGACGGTGAGACCGCGCTCATCGTGCTCGCTGATCCCCAGTGCACGGACCGCCATCTCGACCACGCAGGGGAAGCACGAGTACAGGTCGATCGCCGTCACGTCGTCGACCGCTATCCGCGAGGCCTCGAGAGCCGCCGAGGTGGCGGCTCGGATGCCCGGTGAGCTGCCCGGATCAGGACGCGCCGCGGGGAACCAGACGTCACAGGCGTCGGCGCCCGACCAGCAGAAGAGCGCGCCGTCGGCCACTCGTGCTGCCCGGGCGGCTTCGAGGGATGTGACCACGACGGCCGCTCCCTGGTCGACGCCCAACATGGCGCACATCCGCTTCGGGTAGGGCTCGCTCACCAACCTGTTGTCCGCCGAGACCTCGGAGAGCTCGGTGGGCGTGCGGGCCTCGGGGAACCACGCAAAGGGATGCCGGCTCGCCACCTCGGTGAACGGAGCCATGAGCTCTCCGAGGGCGGAGCGGTGCTCGGAGAAGCTGCGCCCCGCCCTGTGGGCGATGACGCTCTCGAAGAGGGCGTAGAGGTGGACGGGGGCGACCAGGCCGGCGTTCAGCTCGGCCTGACCTGCTCCGGGTCTGTCGTCACCGACGATCGGGTCGGGGGCCGCCTCGCCGCCGTCTTCCTCCCATTTGCGTTGCTCGAGATCGCGTTGCTCGAGTCCCGGCAACGGCAAGCCGGTGAAGCCCGGAGCACGCCGAGTGCTCGAACGGCGTATCGATCTCTGTGCCTCGGCTCCCGTTATGAGCACTGTCTCCGCCTTCCCGGCCGAGATCCAAGCCGCGGCGCGGTTCACGAGCCACTGCGGTGTGTTACCACCGATGGTCGTCACCTCCGTCCGCACAGTCGAGAGGCCGAGCCGGCGAGCGACGCGGGTTGCCGGAGACACGCCTGCGCCCGAGAAGACGTTCACCATGGACAGCAGGCTGATGCGCGAACGCAGTGCACCTGCTTGCTCGAGAGCGATCTCGCTCGCTCTCGCCGCCAGCTCCACCGGTGACACGGTGGCGTCGCGCTCGATCGCTTGTCCGGCCGCCACCACCACCGGGATCCGGTCGTCTGCGGGCATCGGCTCAGAGCCCTTCGACGGGCCGGAGGCCGTTCGACAGGCAGACCGCGAGGTCGGCCACGACGGACGCCTGATGACCTTGATGAGCCTTCGAACAGCGGGAGGCGTCCGACCGGGCCGACGTGTTCGCGGTCGTGTTGTCCGACGTCTCGCGAGGTGCCTTGCCGTGCGAGCGATCGGCCTCGCGCGGGTGTGCACGGTGCCACGAGACCTCCATCTCGGCGCCGCCTTCGGGCGCGTTGCCCACACGCCAGCGGCCACCGGTTGAGCGAACCACTGCGTCGGCGATGGCGAGGCCCAGGCCTGCGCCCGTACCCTCGTCCGTGGCCCGGTGGAACCTGTCGAAGAGCCGAGGCTGTTCGGCAGGGTCGATCCCTGGGCCGCTGTCGCGCACCGACAGGCTCACCCTGTTGGCGATGGCCGTCACCTGGATTCGAACCGTGCCCCCGGCACCGGCGTACCGGCAGGCGTTGTCCACAAGGACACCTGTGAGGCGGTCGATCCATTCGGGAGGAGCGTTGATCCAGGCGTGCCCGCCGCCTTCGCTCCTCACAGAGAGCGCCATGTCCCTGGAGCGGGCGACAGCCGAGAACCTGTCGGCGCACCCCTCGGCGATCGTCGTGAGGTCGACAGGCTCATCGCCCGGTGGGGGAGGTTCGGAGTCGAAGCGCGCCAGCCATAGGAGGTCCTCGACGATGCGGCGCAGGCGAGTGTTCTCACGACCCACTCGTTCGAGGGTGTCACGATATCTCGAGGCATCGTCGCGCCTGGGCGTGCTGCGATTGTTGCCAAGGGCCAGATCGACTTCCGCTTCGATCACGCTGAGGGGCGTGCGCAGCTCGTGAGAGGCGTCGGCGGTGAACTCGAGTTGCCGGCGTCGCGCCTGCTCGACCGGGCGCGACGCATTGAGCCCTATGACGAGCGCACCGAGGAACATGGCGAGGACGAGGACCGGACCGGCGATGATCTCCGCCGTCACCAGGACGCTCTGCACGTGCTCGGTGTCCGCGAGGCTTTCCCCGGCCACCAACCAGTTGCCCGAGACGCGAGTGGCCAACAGGCGGAACGAGCTCCGGCCGAGGGTGGCGGTCGTGGGCCGTTCGTTTCGCGACCACGCCGCGCCAGCAAGTGCGGGCGTGCCGTCGCTCAGCGCCACCGTGCGGCCGGCCGAATCGACCCTCCAGAACACGATCGGTGCGGATTCGATGTCACCGTTGTCGTCGACCCGACCGGGCGGCACCGCGAGATCGCCGCTGTGACCGGCGTCCGCGAGTTGCTCGCTCAGGCGTGCATCGACCTGGGCGAGGAGGTGATTGGCATCTATCACGTCGAAGGTCACGGTCAATGCCACGTACAGCACGGCGATGAGCAGAGTGGCAACGGCAGCGACGCGCGCCGCGTGGGCGAACTGAGGCCTACCGCGAAGTCGCGGCCGGCTCACGAAGCCACGATCCTGTACCCGACGCCGCGCACGGTCTTTATGCGGACGTGGGCGTTCGCGAGCTTGGCGCGTAGCCGGGCGAGGTGGACATCGATCGTGTTCGAGCCGAGCGCGTTCGCCTCTTCGTTCCACGCGTGCAGGGCGATCGAGCGCCTGTCCACCACAGCCGGGGACCGGCGCATCAAGATCTCCAGTATCGACAGTTCGGTGGATGTGAGCGTGGGCTGCGTCGAGCCGATGCGGACCTCACGCGTCGACGGTTCGTACTCCAGGTCGCCGACCACCAGGCGCGGGGACTGAAGCGCTGGCGAGCGGCGCTGCAGCGCCCTGATGCGCGCGAGCAGCTCGCTGAAGTCGAACGGCTTCACCAGGTAGTCGTCGGCTCCCTCGTCGAGTCCGGTCACCCTGTCGTCGGTCGTGTCGCGTGCAGTGAGCATCAGGATCGGAAGAGGTGAACCTCGGCGGCGCATCTCGCGCACGACGTCGAGACCCGAGATGCCGGGCATTCGCCAGTCGAGCACAGCCACCTCGTACTCGTACGTACGAAGAAAGGCGAGGGCTCGCTCCCCGTCGGGCACCACGTCCACCACGTACCCGTTCTCGCGCAGGCCACGCTCGAGAACCGAGCGGAGCCCGGGATCGTCTTCGGCCACGAGCACCCTCACCACCAAGGGTCTACTCGCTCGAGAGGCGGCGCACATGAAGGCGAAGCCCGGTCTTTCGACCGGTTCTGGTGGAACTTCATGGCTCTGTAAGGTTGGACCGGTAGGGTCGGATGGTGCAGCCGACGAGCACGAACAGCAGATCGCGCTCTGAGAGTTCGCTTACGGATGACGACCTGTACCCACGGCACGAGGAGTCGTCCCCTCCCCGCGAGAGCTCGTTTCCCCCCCACATGGGCTCGCTCCCTCCACAAAGCAGGTCGCTTCCGTCGCGCAACGGGTCGCGTCCTGCGCTCAACCGGTCTCATGCGGGCTCTAGGCGCCGTTCGACGTTGCGGTGGGCGATGGCGCACAAGTTCGTTACGGCTCTGGTTGCCGTCGTCGTTCTGCTCACCCCGGTGTGGTGGTCCCTCGGCACCGCTCTCACGAACCCGGCGCTCGGGGTGAGTGTCCCGGCACGCCTCGCCGAGTGGTTCCGCGGGCACGGAGGGGCGTCGATCGTCGTTTGGGCCGAGAACACCTGGTACTCCCACCATCCACCTCCTGTGGGGGGCAAACCGGCAAAGGGTGCGATCCCATCGACAAGAGCCCCCTCGAGCAGCACCGTTCCGGCAGCAGAGGTGCCGCCCCACCTGAGCGCGCCGTCGCCGGTGGCGCCGATAGCCAGTCCCGCGATCGCAGGGGAGGGCCAGTGGCGTCCCGCCGGGCGCACTGTCGGAGGGATTCCGGCTCTCTACGAGACCTACATGCGCCCCGACGCCGTCCACACCAGCGTCGTCGTCGGGGTGGCTTGGATGGACACCAAGCTGCTTCGCGCCACGCTGTACTCGGGAAGCACGATTCCGGGCGGAGGCCCATGGCAGAACACGGCTCCTGTGAGCCCTCAGGCGGCGAGCACGCTTGTCGCCGCGTTCAACTCCGGGTTCTTGATGTCCAACGCGAACGGCGGGTATTACACGCAGGGAACGACCGTGTACCCGCCTCGTCAAGGCGCGGCGTCGTTCGTCATCTACCGTGACGGAACGGCAACGGTGGGCCAGTGGGGTCGCGACGTCTCTATGACACCCGACGTGGCTTCGGTGCGTCAGAACCTCGACCTGATCGTCGACGGCGGCCAACCGGTGCCGGGATTGAACGCCAACGACACGAGCAAATGGGGCTTCACGTTGCACGGCTCTGTCTATGTTTGGCGCTCAGGAGTGGGCGTGACCGCCGACGGAGCCCTGGTCTACGTCGGCGGCCCTGATCTCAACATCACGGACCTTGCTGACGTGCTCGCCCGTGCCGGCGCCGTTCGGGCGATGGAGCTCGACATCAACACGGACTGGGTCAACTTCGCCGCCTACGCACCTGTCCCCGCGACCGCGCCCGCTGCCCCGGTCAACGGCACCGACTTGCTCTCGAACATGGCGGCGACCCCCGCCCGGTACTTCGAGGCCTGGTGGTCACGTGACTTCATCACCATGTCGGCACGATCAGGCCTCGGTGGGTGAAATCCCTGCAGAGCGTCTTCTGAGGTGACATCCTCGCGGGGTTGAGGGGGAGGCCCCTCTAGAGGGGAGGGTCCGTGTACTCGCCGAGGATGCTCGCATCTGCGATCGACCTGAATGGGCCCGGGCGTTACCTCCACTGGTCGATCCTCACGGTTTCACTGTCGAACCTCGTGCTGGTCGCGGTGATGGTGGTGTTGTTCGGCGCGGCGCTCCTGGTGCGCTTCCCGCGCCCAGAGCTCCACGAAACCGCGGAGGACACCAGCGACTCGGCCGCCGCCGAGGACGCTACCGAAGACGCGCAAGGCGTCTCGCCCGAAGAGGTCGCCTGGGACACCGGAGACACCAGCTCGAGAACACGGCGGATGTGGACCGCTCGCCTGCGCCGAGGCGCACTGAGGGTTCTTCCCCCGACCAAGCTCTTACCCGATCGCCAGCCCGCCTACGTCGCCTCGTGGATCTACGTCTTCGGCGTGGCGACGCTGGTCGCACTGGCGGTAGCGGTGGCCTCGGGATTCGTGATCGCGCTGGGTGGCGTGGACTGGTGGCACACCAACCCCGTCGGGCACTTCTTCAACAGCCTGCACCTGTGGAGCGTCGAGATCTTCATGGCCTTCATGGTTATTCACCTCTGGGGGAAGTTCTGGATGGCCGCCTGGCGAGGCAAGCGGGCCAGGACATGGGTCAGTGGGGTCCTGGCTTTCCTCGCGTCGATCGTCCTGTGCTTCACCGGGTATCTCTCTCAACAGAATTTCGACTCGCAGTGGATATCCGCGAACGGCAAGGATGCGTTCAACGGGGCCGGCCTGGGCGCGTTCTTCAATCTCATGAACTTCGGCCAGATGCTCCTCTGGCACGTGGTCCTGCTCCCGTTGCTTCTCGTAGCGCTGGTAGGTGCCCACATCTTGTTCGTGCGGGCGCGTGGCGTCGTACATCCCTTTCCTGCTCCCACGGCGCGGACGAATCGTCCACGACTCGACCGCGCCGCCAGGCGCGCCGTGGCGACGGCCGAAGCCTCTGGCTGGCGTGGGCCGACTCGCCGCTATGACATCGTCAAGGAGGGAGCGGTCGCAGGGGTCGTCGTGCTGGCGCTCACCTTCCTGCTGGCGGGGCTCCTGTCGTCGCCCGACGTGCCTCCGATCGACGTCCGCACATGGGCCGGGTTGGCCCCTGCGGATTTCCTCGCCACCACGGCCAGCGAGCTCGCCGGGACGAGCGAGACGGCGCAGTACGGGCCTCCCTACAACAATGGGAGCGCGAACGTACAACGGATCGGGGTGTCCTGGCAGAACCTGGCCGGTGTGCTCGATCACATCGACCCGGCGAAGAGCTTCGTTCTCGGCCCTTTGTCGAACGTCGCCGGAGCGAACCCGGCTCTGGCGCGCGCACTGAGCCTCTACAGGCTCGCCGACACAGCGACGCAGCAGCGTTGGGCGCAGGCCTACATGAAGGCCCTCGACAACGTGAGGTTCGTGAACGGGGTGCCGAGGGTGCCCGCGGCCGCCGACGGCCCGGTCCCGGTCCTGGCAGGCAACGAGCTGTCCCTCGCGAGAGCCGGCGCACTCGACGCGGCCCTCATCGCTCACCAGAGCTTCTACGGCACGAACTTGACGAAGCCGCTGCTGTTCCTCGAGGACGGCAGCTACTTCGCCGCCCAGGCGAAAGCCCAGCACTTGACCGGTTCGCAGTGGGGCGTGATGAACGAGACGGGCAGCTACCCGGGCCAGCCTTGGCTTTGGCTGTACCAGCTCTGGTACCAGGTCCCGCACTTCCGGACCTCCGCCAACGTGGATCTCATCGCCATCTACTTGACGAGTGTGGCCACCCTGTTGTTGTTGTTCGTCCCGTTCATCCCGGGCCTTCGTGACATCCCGCGGTGGGTCCCGATCCACCGGCTCGTGTGGCGTTCCCACTACAGGTCGCAACGGACCACTTAGTGCCCTGACGCTTGCGCGCGTCACAGGTTCCGCGCGCAGAGACGTTCACAGGGACGTCAAAGGTGTCCTTAATGCTCCGGACAGGAACCCACGTGCAAGATGACGTCCATGGCCCACTCCCCGACGCCTCGCGGCGGCCGGTCACCGTACCCACGGCGTGCAGAGCGACCCCGGGAGGAGCCCGGCGTGAGGCACAAGAAGGCGCTGGGGACGACGGTTACCCTCGCTGTCGATCCCGCTGATCCGATCGAGCTGGCGGAGGAGATGCTCGTCCGCGAGCTCGATGCGATCGACCGTGCGTGCAGCCGGTTCCGGGCGGATTCGGAGATCTGGAGGCTGTATGCCTCGGGTGGCTCGAGCGTCCGGGTGAGTCCTCTCCTCTTCGAGGCGATCGCAACCGCCTGCTCTGTGGCACAGATGACGGGCGGGGCGGTGGACCCGACAGTCGGTGCTGCCGTGGAGGCCCTCGGTTATGACCGCGACTTCGCCGAGGTCCGCTCGCTCGCCGCTCCCCTGCGTAGCGAGCCGCGGCCGGCGCCCGGGTGGTGGCGTGTGGAGCTGGACGCGCCGAGTCGTTCGGTGCGAGTTCCGGCGGGCGTCCGTCTGGAGCTCGGTGCGAGCGCCAAAGCGCTGGCCGCCGACCGCTGCGCGCGAAGCATCGCCTCGGCGACCGACTCAGGGGTTCTCGTCAGCATCGGAGGGGATGTGTCGGTGGCCGGGGCCACCCCGCCCGGTGGATGGCCGATCGGCGTCTCGATCGACTCGTCCGCTCCGACCGAAGCGGTCGGGCACGTCGTGAGCTTGTCCTCGGGTGGCCTGGCCAGCTCCAGCACGTCGCTTCGGACATGGCGTCGCGGGAACCGCCGCCTGCACCACATCGTCGACCCGGCCACCGGTGACGTCGCCAGCGAGCACTGGAAGTTGGTGTCGGTGGCGGCAGCCACTTGCGTCGACGCCAACGCCGCAAGCACAGCGGCGATCATCTGGGGGGCACGAGCCGTCGCCCAGCTCGAGGCCCTCAGGCTCCCCGCCCGACTCGTACGAGGTGACGACGTCGTCGTCACGGTAGGAGGCTGGCCCGCTGACGCTGTGTCTTGGACGGCGGCTCGTCCCGTCGCGACGCACCCGGCTGGATGTAGGTGACCTCGCGACGTCACGCCGAGCTCCCGGCTCGACTCACAGTTCGTTCAAAGATGCTTTTAATGCTCTGGTCATGTGCGGGACAGCACCATGGGCTGGAAGGGAGTTGGCCATGACGGGTTCTCAGCGCCATTTGGATTACCCGAGCATCAGGGAACAGCGAGGCGTGGCGTTCGAACGCGTCCGCCGAGTGTTTCGTTGGACGACGGCCGGTGCCGTCACGGCTGTCGCATTGATCGTCGGTGTCGTAGAGCATCAGATCCCGGGCCGGTCGAGCTCCTCGGCGACCACCGCCAACGGCTCGCCTGTCACGACCACTCCGTCCGCCACTGCGTCCTCGACGTCCGGCAACTCGAGCGCATCGAACGCCTCCGGTTCGTCGGGGGCCGCTGTCAAGGCTCCGACGAAGGCGCCGACTCCCACTCAGAGGACCCCGATCGCGGTGTCCGGAGGGACCTCTTGGTGAGATGACGACGGTCGTCTCGCTCGGATCCTCCAGATGATCGCGACATCGTCACACTTGCTGTGGTACACGACGCGCGCGACGGGTGTCGTGGCCCTGGTGCTCCTCACCGGCACCGTCGTCCTCGGAGTGCTCACTTCGGTGAGGTTCGGGACGACGCAATGGCCGCGGTTCGCGCTGGCGGACCTTCACCGGCGCGTGTCGCTGTTGAGCATGGTCTTCATCGCACTACACGTCGTGACGACCGTCTCGGACTCCTACGCCCCGATCGGCTGGGTGTCGGCGTTCGTGCCGTTCACGTCGTCCTACAGACGGCTGTGGCTCGGTCTGGGAACGGTCGCCGTCGACCTCCTGCTCGCGGTGACGGTCTCGAGCCTGTTGCGCCAGCGCATCAGCCACCGCGCCTGGCGCGCCCTGCACTGGCTCGCCTATGCGAGCTGGCCCGTCGCCTTGCTCCACGGGCTCGGTACCGGCACCGATCCCCACCTCCGGTGGATGGTGCTCCTCACGATCGCCTGCGTCGCGGCCGTGCTTACGTCGATCGGCTGGCGGCTCGTCTCCGGCTGGCCGGCCGACGCCGGTAGACGCGTCGTCGCCGGAGCGGGAAGCGTGCTGGCGGTGATCGCGATTGCCGTGTGGGCAGCGAGCGGACCCCTGCGTCCGGGATGGGCCTCGAAGGCCGGTACGCCGGCTTCTCTGCTCGGTGGGTCGCAAGGCGCGACGACGACCTCACCAGTGACGCAAACGCCCTCTGGGACGTCCGCCGGCGAGGGGAGTCCGTCGGTCGGCTCTGAAGCCGGGAGTGTCGATGACGGTAACTGAGACGGCTCCTGCGACAGTCACGGTGAGCTTGCCGAGACTTCTCACCGCCTGGCACGAGACCGGGAGAGCCGATCTCGACGCGCATCTCTCGGTACACGGCCCGGCATCGTTCCCAAGGCGCGCCGACGCGCACTTTGCACAGGGGCTGCTCGAAGTCGTGAGGAGATCGGGGCTCACCGGCAGGGGGGGTGCGGGGTTTCCGTCGGCACGTAAGTGGGACTCGGTGGGTCGTTTACGTAATCCGCTACTGGTCGTAAACGCCATGGAGGGCGAGCCCGCCAGCGAGAAGGACCAGGTGCTTCTCCTGAGTGCACCGCACCTCGTGCTCGACGGGGCACAGTTCGCCGCTCTGGCGGTGGGCGCCCGTGAGATCTTCGTCTGTGTGGCCGACGACCGGCCCGACGGCGCGCGCGCGGTGCAGCAGGCCGTGGACGAGCGGCTGGCTCGGGGCCTCGGACGCGCGCGCGTCCGCGTGCTTCGGCCGCCGGGCCGGTATGTGAGCGGTGAGGAGTCCGCGCTGGTCAGCTGGATCGCAGGAGGCTCTGCGAAGCCGACGTTTCGCCACGAGAAGGGGGTTCCCCTGACTGTCGGGCACCGCCCGACCCTGGTCCACAACGCAGAGACGCTGGCGCACGTGGCTCTCATCGCGCGCCACGGTTCGGAGTGGTTCCGCTCGATGGGGACGGCCGACGCGCCCGGGACCTCGCTCGTGAGCACGTCGGGGGCGGTGAGCCGTCCGGGAGTCTACGAGGTGGAGCTCGGCACTCCGGTCGGCAGCATCTTAGAGCGTGCCGGTCTGATTGCAGGGGTCTCGGGGGTGCTCGTGGGCGGGTACGGCGGCACGTGGCTTCCCCCGGACCGGATCGACACTCCGTATGCTCCGGGACCGCTCGCAGCGGTGGGCAGCGCGATGGGAGCCGGCGTGCTCGGCGTTGCCCCTGCATCCGCGTGCGGTGTCGCCGAGACAGCCCGGATCGTCGCGTACATGGCGGGCGAGGGCGCGAAGCAGTGTGGGCCCTGCGTCTTCGGTCTTCCTTCCATTGCCGGGGACCTCGTACGTCTCGCTAGCGCAAATTGTGACAGGACGGTCCTGGCTCGCCTTCGCGAGCGCCTCGACCTCGTGTCAGGACGCGGTGCGTGTCGACATCCCGATGGCGTCGTCCGGCTCGTCAGGAGCGCGCTCGGAGTCTTCGCCGCCGATTTTGCCGAGCACGCGCGCCGAAGGCCCTGCCAAGGGTGGAACCGCAGGTCCGTCCTCGGTGTGCCGCGACCTGCGGACGATGCCCTCAGAGGGCCGACGGCGCGCCGGGGACCGCGATGAGCACGCGACCGCCGTGACCGCGACGACTGTGCGCCTGCGCGTCGACCCGATCGCCTGCGACGCCTTCGGTTACTGCGTCGAGCTGCTGCCCGAGATCGTGGGTTTGGACGAATGGGGGTTCCCGGTGCTCGACGACGGCCCGGTTCCGGCGTACCTGGTCGAACTGGCGAGACGTGCCGTGCGCGACTGCCCGAGGCGGGCGCTCCTACTCGAGCGCCTCCCGCCCGGCTCGAGATAGGGCGGCTTCGGCTTCGGTCACGAACCGCAATACGAGCTCCCCTGCCGGGACCATCCGGCCGACGGCGCCCACCCCCTGGCCCGCCGGGTAGCCCTCTATCGAAGGATCGACTTCCGGGGTCTCGATGTCTCCGCCGAGATGGAACGCCCTGTCGCCGATCGAACGACCCAATTGCGCCGGGAACGGCTGAAGCTCGTCGGGATGCTCGTCGGGATGCTCGTCGAAGTATGACGTGTACGCGTTGCGCAGGACGCGCATCGTCTTGCCCGAGTAGGCGCGACTGATCGTCGTGGCGTCCTCCGAAGCATCCAGCAGCGCCTCTTTGTAGCCGGCGACGGCACGGGCTTCGGGGGTGGCGATGAACCTCGTGCCCACCCAGACTCCGTCTGCGCCCAGAGCCAGTGCCGCCGCGAGACCCTTCCGTCGGTGATCCCTCCCGCCGCGACGACCGGGACCCGCTCTCCGACCGCGTCGACGACCTGGGGCACGAGGGGCAGGGTGGCGATGAGGCCGGTGTGGCCCCCCGCCTCGGTTCCCTGGGCCACGACGATGTCACATCCGGCGTCCACGGAGCGGCGCGCGTGGTCGACCTTCCCGCACATGTTGACGACCAGAAGCCCGTGACGGTGGCACAGGTCGAGCACGTCGGTGGGGACGCCGAGTCCGGCGACGAACACCGAGGCGCCGCCTTCGATGACCTTCTCCACCTGCTCGCTCATGTCCCCGGGCATGGCGGTCAGCAGGTCGACGCCGAAGGGCTTGCGCGTGAGCTCGCGCACGCGGCGAATCTCCTCGACCATCACAGGTATCGGCATCGTGGAAGCGCCGAGGCACCCGAACCCACCGGCTTCCGACACCGCCGCGACGAGGCGGTGATAGGAGACGCCTCCCATTCCGGCGAGCATGACGGGGTGCTCGATCCCGAGGATCTCGGTGAGTCTCGTACGCACCCTGCCTCCGCCCTTTGCCCGACGGGCCGTGGGCTGTCACACGGCCGATGAAGCGATACCGCCGGAGCGTAGTCTTCGGGCGATGTCGCCCGCCGTGAGGGGACTTCGTCTGCGCCACGTGCTGAGCCTGGTTGCTGCCCGCGCGCGTCTCGCAGTGCACGTGCTCGACGAGCTTGGACTGCCGATGATGGGTCTCGTGGCGGTCAACTCGGCGCGCCGTCAAGTGGCGGCATGGCGACAACACGGGGAGCGCTACGCCGCGCACCCCGTCGTCACCCCGGGATCGCTCGAGCGCGTGGATCCCCTGCCCGGAGGTGCCGGCTTCGCCTTCACCCACGCGCAGCTCGAGGTCCGGTACATGGCGACCGACGTCGTCCTTTTGAGCTGGGGCCCTGGGCCGGAGCCGGTGCCCTACGCGATGTCAGAGGCTCATCCCGGCGAACGCGAGCCCGCCTGGGTCGTTCCGTCGGTCCTCCTGGTCGACCGTGGCGAGCGGGGTTGGGGCCTCGTGAGCGACGTCTTGGACGTCCGGGTGGCGAAGGACGGCGCGACCGAGGTGACGTGGCGCGACGGGACGGTCCTACGCCGAGCGGGCGCGCCGCTGCGACGTGGCGGGGGCTGGGAGCAGGACGTCGAGATGCGACCCGGGGAGCGCTTCTGCGGGCTCGGCGAACAATCGTCGGGCGTGGACCTGCGCGGCGGCACGTTCCTCGTGTGGAACCGCGACGCCGGAGGCGCTTGGGGACCCGGCACCGGGCCGCTCTACATGGGGATTCCGGTGGTCCTCGCCACGCACCGCGAAGGCGACACGCTCACCTTCTACGAGAATTCGACCCGCGCGGTCTTCCGCCTCGGTGACCCGGACGCGCCCGGCGACCGTCCGGGGCAGGCGTCGGTGGCCTTCGCCGGAGGGCGTCTTCGCTCGTACGTGATCGCAGGGCCGGTCCCGCACCTGCTCGATCGTTACAGCGAGCTGACCGGAAGGCCCTTCCTCCCCCCGCGCTGGGCACTCGGCTACCACCAGAGCCGCTGGGGCTACCGCAGCGCGAAGGACGTGAACGGCGTCCTCGACGGGTTCGAGCGACAGGGGCTCCCGTTGAGCGCGGTCCACCTCGACATAGATCACATGGACGGCTACCGGGTCTTCACCGTCGACCCCTCACGCTTCGGCGACCTCTCCGTGCTCGCCGAGCGAGCCGCCCGCCGCGGCACGCGCTTGGTCGCGATCGTGGACCCGGGTGTGAAGGTCGACCCCCTCTACGACCTGTACCGCGAGGGCAGGGCTCTGGATCACTTCTGCTCCGACGTGCACGGCAGCCCGGTCCAGGGCGTCGTATGGCCCGGGCGCGCGGTCTTCCCCGACTTCACCGATCCGCGAACGCGTGCATGGTGGGCGGCGCAGTACCGGGTCATCACCGACGTGGGGGTGGCCGGCTGCTGGCACGACATGAACGAACCGGCCTCCATATCGCTTCTGGGCGATCCGACGCTTCCCCTCGACACGCACCACGACTTCGACGGGCGAGGCGGCGACCATGCCGAAGGGCACAACCTCTACGGCTTGCTGATGAACCGCTCGGGCTTCGAGGGCCTGAGCCTCGCCCGTCCCGAGCGGCGCCCGTTCATCGTGTCGCGCTCGGGGTGGGCCGCCAATCAACGCTGGGCGTGGAACTGGACCGGCGACGCCGCGTCGACGTGGGCGTCGATGCGCCAGCAGGTCGCCACCCTCATAGGGCTCGGGCTGTCGGGTGTGGCGTTCTCGGGATCCGACACCGGAGGGTTCAGCGGGGTGCCCGACGACGAGCTCTACCTCAGATGGCTCCAGATGAGCGTGTTCACGGGCTTTTGCAGGACACACTCGGTGATGGGCGTCCCGCCTCGCGAGCCGTGGTGCTTCGCCGAGTCGACGTGCCGGAGCATTGGCGCGTGGATCCGGTTCCGCTACCGGTTGCTTCCTTACCTGTACACGCTGGCCCACCAGGCGGCCGAAACCGGCGCGCCATTGGTGAGACCCGTGTGGTGGCCCGCTCGCGGCCCGGCCGGCGCGCCTGCGGCTGTGTCGACGTACGAGGACGTAGGCACTTCGACAGAGCATGGCGCCGAAGGCGAGGACGACACCTTCCTGCTCGGAGACGCCTTGCTCGTCGCGCCCGTCACAGAGCCCGGCGCGCGCAGCCGCGAGGTCTGTCTGCCGCAAGGGCGCTGGCAGAGCCTGTGGTACGAGGGCCGCGGCTCGGCGGGGGAGGAGGCGGCTCTCGGCGTGGCGGGTGGGGGCGACGTGGTGGCGCCGGGAGGTCACGACGGTGCGGTGGTGCGGATGAGTGCGCCGGCGGACCGGCTGCCGGTGCTCGTGCGCTCGGGGACGATCCTTCCTCTCGACGACGCGTTTGCCGATGCGCCGGGTCCTTGCCGTATCGAAGGCGACCTGGAAGACGACCGGGAGGTCGACCGGGGGCGCGACCTGGGTGGCGACCTGGGTGGCGACCCAGGTGGCGACCTGGGTGGCGACCGCCCGTGGCACCTCGACGCGGACCATGCCCCGCGGCGGTTGTCCTTTCACTGTTGGCCGACGGCGCAAGGGACGGCCGAAGGACTCTGCGTGGACGACGCCGGCGACGGCTTCGGGCCCGCGCGCCGCGACGAGATGAAGCTCGAAGAAGCGGTGCCCGGCGCCACCGCCGTGCTCACCTGGCGCCGGAGCGGGGAATTCCCATCCCCTTCGCGCGTGCGCGTAGTGATCCACGGAAGAAGGTCGGGCCGTGTCGTGGCAGACGGCGAAGAGCTCGGCGCGACCATGGCGGGCGCAATCGAATGCACCCCCTTCGAACGGCTCGAGCTGCGAGACCTGACGCCGAGCTAGACGCCCGGCTTGTTCGGACCGACCGCGGTAACGGCCTCGTCGACCGACGCGAAGAAGCGGTCCTCGCCGATCCGCTGCAGCAGGCCGCTTCGAGAGAGGCTCTTACACACGTGCTCCCCCGCCCGTGCCACGGCGAAGGTGATGTGGTCTCGGTCGAGCATGTCGAGCGCTTCGCGAAGCGCGCGCGAACCGGTGTAGTCGACGTCGCTCATGCCGAGCGCGTCGAGCACCACCGCCTGCGGGGCTCCGAGGGCGCGTGTGCGCGCCAGGTCCAGCTGGGTGCGGAAGTGCGTCGCGTTCGCGTACCAAAGAGGTGTGGCGAACAGCACCGCGAGCACGCCCGGCACCTGGGCCGATCCCTCCGCGCTGCTCAAAGGGGCCCAGCTGGTGGTGCCGGGGATGCGGCCCAGCACGTGCAGCTGGGGCCGCGCGCTCAGCCGGGTGCGGTCCAAGATCGCGAGGCCGACCGCCACGCCTATGCCTTGCTCCACGCCCACGAGGGCCACGGTGAGGAGCGTGATGACGGTGAGGGCGAGCTCGAACATGTCGAACCGGGCGATCGACACCAGGTCGCTCACCCGGAAGATGCGGGTCGCCACGTAAATCAGCACCGCTGCGAGAGTCGCCAGGGGGACGTCCTTCAGCAGCCCCGCCGCGGGGACGAGCGCCACGACCGCCACGGCCGCTCCCAGGCCGGTCGCCTGGGTGCGCCCGGACGCGGAGGCCACGGCAGCCGTCCTCGCAGGGCTCGCGTTCACCGGGAAGGAGCCGACCAACCCGGCCACGATGCTGCCCGCGCCCACCCCTACGAAGTCGCGTCCCACGTCCACCTCGTAGCCGCCCTGGTCGGCGAAGGCGCGGGTCGTGGCGGCGGACTGGCTGACGACCACGAGCGCGACGACGGCCGCGATGGGTATGACGCTGCCGAGCGCCGACCACGAAAGCCCGACCAGGCCCAAGCGCGGAGCGCCGTGAGCGAGCGTGCCCAACACGGCCACGCCGTGTGAATGAAGCCCGAGAGCGCCGACGATCGCCGTCGAGCCGATCAGCCCGAGGAGCGCGCCCGGGAGCCTCCGGTCGAGGTTCTCGGCGACGACCACCACGAGGAACACCGCCACCCCGATTCCCAGGGCCCATCCGTTGGTGTGGTCGAGGTGGCTCGCCACGACGCCGATGCGGTGGACGGTGCTGCCGCTCGCCGTCGGGAGGCCGAAGAGGTCGGGGAGCTGGTGCACCACGATGATCACCGCGACGCCGGCCAGGAACCCCGTGATGATCGGCGCGGAGAGGAACTCGGCGATCCAACCGAGGCGCAGGAGGCCCACGAGCGCCACGAGAGCTCCGACCATCACGGCGAGGATCCCGACCAGGTCCACGTACCGGGGGGAACCCATGGGCGCGAGGTGGGCGATCCCCACCGCGAAGAGGGGAGCGATCGTGGAGTCGGCGCCGACCGACATCTGGGGGTTCGACCCGAGCAACGCGAAGAGCACGGTGCCGGCGGCGAAGGCATAGAAGCCGGTGATGGGAGGCATGCCGGCGAGCCGGGAGGTGGCCAGCTGCTCGGGCACGGCGATCACGAGCAATGTGATCGCCGCGAGGACGTCGGGCACCGCCCATGACGCCTTGTAGGAGCGCAAGGACGAGAAGATCACGCCTCAGCGCTCCAGCTCGAGCCAGTGCCTGGCGCTCGAGAGCACGGTCACCTCCGGGTGCGACCACACGAAGCGCTCGACGTTGTCCAGGACCTGCTCGGCGTGCGAGACGTCGGGGGCGACCACGCTGAACCCGATCCCCGCACGCTGCCAGCGGTCGTGGTGGGAAACCTCCGAGGCCGCCACCCCGAAGCGGTGTCGGGCGGTGTCGACGAGGTGGCGCACCACGGCTCGTTTCGCCTTCAACGAGCCCGAGTCCGCCAGATGCAACTCCATCTCGAGGGCACCTACGTGCATGGCGGTGAGCTGTACCTCAGCCGGTGAGCCGGCGGCTCACGGGCATCCGGCGAGGGCCACCGGCAACTGTGCTCCGAGCGGCACGTGCGCCGGCTGGGATCGGCATGTCGGCTGTGGTGCTCAGCTGCGCGGCACCTGGGCCCAGGCGACGTCCTTGTCGGCGCGCGGCTCACCGGGCAGCCCGAGAACCCGCTCCCCGAGGATGTTGCGCATGATCTCGGAGGTACCGCCCTCGATTGAACGGCCCCGGGAGCGCAGGAAGGCGACGCGTTCGTCCACGGCGCTTCGCAACAGGTTGACCGCTTCGGGCGGCTCCATCTCGTAGCCGCTCGGGTAGGTAGTCGCCTCCATGCCCATCAGGTCCATGCAAAGTTCGTAGATACGCTTCTCGAGCTCGGCCGTCGTGAGCTTGGCGACTGCTCCCTCGGGGCCCGGAGTACCCGCGCGCCGCATCTCGCGCGCGCGGAGGTTGGTGAGGCGGGCCACCTCGGAACCCACCCACAGGCGCATGAGCCGTTCGCGCTCGACGACGGTCTTGTCGGCCTTGTTCTTCCAGAGCCCGAGTGCCTGGTCGATCGGCCCTGATTCACGCGCCTGGTCACCCTCGCCGATCGCCACGCGCTCGACCATGAGCGTGGTGGTGGCGACCCTCCAACCTGCCCCTACGGCGTCCAGGCGCATGGAGTCGGGGATGCGAACGTCGGTGAAGAAGACCTCGTTGAACTCGGCGCTGCCGGTGATCTGGCGAAGCGGGCGCACCTCGACGCCCGGCGCGTGCATGTCCGCCACGAAATAGGTCAGGCCGCGGTGCTTGGGCACGTTCGGGTCGGTGCGCGCGACCAGCAGTCCCCACTTCGCGACGTGGGCGAGGGTCGTCCAGACCTTCTGGCCGTTCACGACCCACTCGTCGCCGTCGGCCACCGCCGAGGTGGCGAGCCCTGCGAGGTCGGAGCCGGCGCCCGGCTCGCTGAAGAGCTGGCACCAGATCTCCTCGCCGGTGAACAGGGGTCGCAGCAGGCGCCTCTTCTGCTCCTCGGTCCCGTGGGCTAGGACCGTGGGCGCGCCCATCGCGTAGCCGATGACGTTCTGGCCGACGACGCTGGGTGCATCCGCCTCGCGCAGCCTGCGCTCGACGGGGTCCTGGAGCTGGGGGGGCAGGCCCAGCCCGCCGTAGCCCTCGGGGAACCAGATCCAGGCGAGCCCGGCGTCGAAGCGCGCTCCGAGGAACTCGACAGCCGGGGTGCTGGCGGGGTCGTGCTCGGCGAGGAGCTCGTCCACGAGTGCGAGAACTCGGTCTTCCTCGTCGGTGGTCGGCTCGCCGGTGAGGGGCTTGCGTTTTGACGTGGCCATGGGCCCACGTTACCGACCCCGCAGGCGTCCGGCCGGGAGACGTGGTCCACGGGGGCCGCCCCTCGGACGACCCGCGCTACGCGTTGGTGGTGGCGGCCGCGCGGATCTGACGTGTCGACCCGGAGCTGACCGAGATGCTGACGTTGATGGCAGACGGAGTGGACAAGACGGCCTCCATGTAGACCTCAGCTCCGGGGTTGGTCGGCAGCACACCGCCTGAGACCAGGTAGGTCCCGCTCGTGACCGGGCCGAATTCCAGCGTAAGTGTTCCCCAGCAGGCGCCGTTGACCCAGGCCACCGAACAGGCGAACAGCCAGGTATTTGTCGTCGATGTGAGGACGTAGCTGAGCCCGGTGACAGCGACCGTGGCGGTGTTCCAGATGTTGAAGTAGTACGTGCTGGAACCGCTGGAGGAGAAGGGCCCGCACGAGGAAGGGGAGCTGAGGCACGGCGGGGTGCTCGCGACCGAGGTGCTCGTGGGCACCACACCCCATGACGCCACGCTCGAGACGGTGCTGCTGGTGCTGATTGCCTGCAGGTTCGTATAGCACGAGCTGGCAACGAAGAGGGTGGCCATGAGCACCACGAGGAGGGCCGCCTTCTTCAGGAAGGGCCTGTCGGGCGTCGGGAGGCGACCGGGGTGCTCGGACATGATCTCTGTCCTGTCGGGATCTCTGGCCTGTGAGGGCGCGGCTCGCCCGTATCAGCTGCTGGTGGTCGTGTTCGGGCCCTGCACCTCGGTGAACGTCCAGGTGATCGTGGTGCTGAGCCCTTGGATGGGGTTGGGCAGCGTCCCGTTGGTCGAGGTCTCGCTCCCTACGAGGGTCAGGCTGAACTGCAGGTGTGCGATGCCGTTGGTGGCCGCCAGCGCCGGCACGTTGCTCAAGCTCTGACTGGACGAGAAGCTCGACAGCGTGGTGCTCGCTAGGAGCGTGGTCTGAGTTCCCGAGCAGGTCCCGGTCGTGACGGTCCAGGCGACGCTGCACATGTTGAGCGAGACCGACAACCCTTCACCGGCGACGCTGCCGTTGGTCAGGGCGTTCACCGGGCTCGCGGAGGCCGCGAGCGTGACACCCGCTGCCGAGGCAAGCGTGGCTGTGTTGTCGAGGGTCGGATAGACGTTGTGAACGTCGCCCGGGGCCATCGCGGTGATCGTCTCGGGCAGGCCGGTGCTGGTGCCGTCGTGACCGAGGGTCATGAGCAGCGTGCCGCTCGTCACCGCGGAGGTGCCGGTGGCGGTGGCGGTCAGCCCCGCGTAGATGCCCGCTCCGGTGAGCGAGAGGACCATGGCCGCGAACCCCGTCGCCAGGAGTCTGCGGGCCGTCTTCGAGTGGGAGCGGAGCTTGTGCTTGGCTCGCCGGGGGCGCAGCGTGTGCATGGCACGGTCGTTCTCCTGTCTTTTCAAGCTTCCTTACGCCGTCTCACGTCTCAGAGCGCTCGGTCGTTCCCTTCCACCTGCTCTCGCGGGCGTCCTCGGAGGATCGCCCGGGTGCCGCCGAAGCAGGCACCGAGCCCGACCACTCCGATAAGCAGCACGCGCCCCCACCTGCTCTCGAAGTCGACCATCACCCAACCGATCCATGGCACCTTCGCCACCACCTGTGGGACCGTGCGCGCCTCGAGCCGCAGGCGCCAGGGATCTGCGGTTCGGTTGGCCGCGCCCTTGGTCGTGATCACCGGGTGGGCTGCCGGTCCTGACACCGAAACCACGAGGTGGGCGTCTTCGGCGCTCGAGCCGGGCGGACTGAACACGATGATCTCGCCTGGGTGTACCTGGCTCGTGGGGATGGGGCGGGTGACTATCGCCGAGCCCGGTGCGAAGTCCGGCCGCATGCTCCCCGAGAGGACGGGACGGACGCTCAGGTGCAGCGAGAACACCGCCACCGCTCCCGCGATCATCGCCCCGCTCACGACGATGACGGGGAACGCGGCGACGATCCTCGCGGCCGTGCGTGGCGGACTCGGGTGACGCGCGGCGCCGTATCGCCCGGCACCGGCTGTGCCGTCGTCTCTCGCACCTGAGGCGAGCAGCGCAGCAGTGCTCATTTGGTCTTGGTCGACGCGACCGCGAGAGCCCTTTTTAGGACCAAAACCTCGAAGTTAGGTCCCTGAGCAGGGATCTCACTCCCCGTGAACGGTTCGCCGGCACTCCGAGTGAGCACTTGCCGAGGAGCGAGTCTTGTGCATCTGTCATCACGGGACCCTGCATCCCTTCGCCGCTGCGCGCCCGGCTTCTTCGACGGAATCACCCGAGTGGAAATCGGGTAGAGATGGGTCAGCCATCGAGAGGAGCGGAGGACCCCGTGCCCGAAGACGCGAACCTGGAAGAGATTTCCGAGGAGGAATGCCTGCAGCTGCTCGCCACACAGTCGGTGGGACGCATCGCCATCGTGAGCAACGGCCGGCCGCTCATCTTTCCCGTCAACTACGTGCTCGAGGGGCGAACCGTCGCCTTGCGCACGGACCCCGGGACCAAGCTGGACGCGGCGACACTCGGCATGGTGGCGTTCGAGATCGACTCGGTGGATGCCGAGAGGAGCGAGGGATGGAGCGTGATGGTCCAGGGCGTCGGCAGGGAGATCACCGACGCGTGGGACAGCTGGTCGCAGCGGGTGACCGCCCGCCATCTCGAGCCCTGGGCAGCCGGTGCCAAGGAGCACTGGGTGGCCGTCGCCACACCCGTGTTCTCAGGGCGCAGGATCCGTCACTAGGAGCTCAGTGTTCGGGCCGATTCGAAACCGAGGGTGAAGCCGGCGAGATAGACGTCGGCCTCGGCTGTGCGCGGGTAGTGACTGGTAAGCCTCCGAAAGCGTGCCGAGTGGGTGGGCTCGACCAGGTGGGCGAGTTCGTGAACCAGCACAGCGTCCAGAACCCAGCCTGGAACGACCCGGAGCCTGTCGGAGATCCGTATCTCGCGGGTGTGCGAGCTGCACGACCCCCAGCGACGTTGCTGGTTCGACACCCAGCGGACCGAGACCGGCCGGACCCCGCCGAGGTACCGATCGGCGAGCGAGGCGGAGCGGATGGCGAGGTCGCGATCGGAGGTGGTGACATGAGGACGCTGGGCCAGGACCCGGCGGACGAGGCCATCGACGAGCTCCACGCGATCGGCTCGAGGAAGCTGGGCCGGGAGGACCACGACGACTCGTCCGTCTTGCCAGAACGCGCTTGCCGTCTTACGCCGCCTCGCGCTGGTTCGCACTTCCACGGGGGGACGAGAGGTCCGCCGGACCCAGCCGCTTTGCATGCCGTAATAATGACGTGAGGGTGTCGCGTGGTGAAGAGGGTCGGGAGCAAATTCCCGAAAAATTCAAGAAGAATTCGCCTGAGCCTCGGGCCTTGTGCCCCTGGTGCCAGTCCGGGGTGGAGGGGTGATCGGGTTCCTCCTGGCTCGGCCCCTGATCGGTGGCCGTGTGTCAGCGGGACGGAGATCGGGGCACTGCCTGCGCACACGTCACCAGTGCTTGCGGCGTCCGCTTGCGTTCAAAGCGGCAAGGTACTCGTTGTAGGCCGCCAGCTCCTCTTCGACGTCGTCCTCGTCCGGGGCAGCATTGTCGTACGTGCCTTCGTCCTCGGTGCCTGGCCTGGCCACCATGTGAGCCAAGCAACCCGGCACGACCAGGGCCACCGCCGTGTGCAGCGAGAGGATCCGTCTGTGGTGGGGACGCCCAGCCACCTGCACAACGGTAGTGGCGGGGTCACCCGTCGCTCAGGGCACGATCAGGGTCTCGTCCTCCCTCAGCCCGGGACGCTGTCCGTTTCCTGCTTGACGCGTCGAAGAGGAACCGAGGCCGGCCTTTGCGCCGTTCTGGCGCGAGCCGTTCCCTGCGGCTCCGCCCGCGCCGTTCCCGCGCGAGCCGTTCCCCCCGACGTGGACTTGACCGGACAGAGACGGCTGCGTCTTCGGTGTGGCGTGAACGTTCCCAGTGCCGACTGTGCCGGACTTCTCGGCCATGAACCATTCGGCGTCGTGCGCTTCGAGAGGACGGGCGTAGTAGAAGCCCTGCCCGGCATCGCACCCCTCCATCCGGAGCCTCCTCAGCTGGATCTCGTCCTCTATGCCCTCCGCCACCGTCATCAGGCCGAGGGCCTTGCCCAGCTGAGCCAAGGTGTGAACGAGCGCCTCGCCTTCGCTCGAGTCCATCATGCCCGACACGAACGATCGGTCGATCTTCAAGATGTCGACCGGGAACTGCTGGAGGTAGGCCATCGAGGAGTAACCGGTCCCGAAGTCGTCGATTGCGACGCGCACACCGACCTGCTTGAGCTCACGCAGCCTGCTGGCAATGGTGTTCGGGTCGCGCATGAGGACGGACTCGGTGATCTCGATCACGAGAAAACGAGGGTCCAACCCGGACCCGTTTATGGCGCTGCGCACATCTCTCACCAGATCGCCTGCTTCGAACTGCACACCCGAGGCGTTGACGGAGATGCTCACCGCGTAGCCGGCTTCGTGCCACAGCCGGGTCTGGCGGCAGGCCTCGGTCAGTACCCACCGACCGACCTCCACGATCATCCCCGATGACTCGAGCGTCGGGATGAACTCCATCGGCGGGACGACGCCGCGAGTGGGGTGCTTCCACCGCAGCAGCGCCTCCAAGCCTGTCACCCCCATGCTCTGAAGCCCGAAGATCGGCTGGTACACGAGGAAGAACTGCTCGCAGCGCACAGCGGTGCGTAGCTCGCTCTCGAGATCGAACCGGTCCACTACGGCTGTGTGCATCTCGGGACGGAAGACGACGAACCGGTTCTTGCCCGCTGCCTTGGCTTCGTACAGTGCTATGTCGGCATCACGCAACAGGTGGCTCGCCGAAGCTCGCAGTCCTGTCGCAACCCCGATGCTCGCGGTCATCGACAGGGTGGCGACAGCTCCCTTCACCCGGTAAGGCACCGTCAGGGAGCGAAGCACCGCTTCGGCGAGCTGCTCGGGATCGTCGATGGGCCCGCCGTCGGTCAGCACGACGAACTCGTCACCACCGGTGTGGGCGACAGTGCAAGCTGCTCCGAACATCGCCGACAACCGGTCTGCCACCGCCTGCAACAGCTCGTCACCGACGTCATGTCCGAACGCGTCGTTCACGGTCTTGAAGCCGTCGAGATCGATGACGAGGAGCACTACGCCAGGCCCGCCGCTACGTGCTTGACCCATCGCGTGCTCGGCTCGCTCGTAGACCATGGCCCGGTTCGGCAGGCCTGTCAGCGAGTCGTGGCGGGCCTGGTGCTCGAGCTCACCGGTCTTCTGCTCGAGCAGCGCCAATGCCTGGGAGCGGGAGATCGCGAGCACCCGCACCAGCAGGAAGAGCAGCAACGTGAGAAGGAACCCGAGCATGCTCACCACCACGGCCTGGAGGTCGGGCGTCAGCGATCCCGACGGCGGCGGCACGGCGAGCTGCACGACCCAGTGGCCCGACGGGCCCAGTCTCACCGTCTGGTGATAGGCGCCGGCGACACTATGACCCACACGGTCGAGAACTACCGGTGGCCCGGTCGGGTCTTGGTACGAGAGCGTGACCGCCATGTCGCGTTGGGAGCCCAGGACGGAATTGATGAGCGGGTCGGCGCCCACGAGCATGATCACCCAGCCACGCAGGTCGGCCTGCCGGCTTGCCGCCGTGGTCGGGACCGATCCGGTCGAGTAGACGGGAACGCTCTCGCAGATCGGATGCACCGGCCCGAAGAAGGCCGTCTGGGCCGTGGCCGCTGCCGCGGATTTCCCGGTCCACGCCATCAGGTTGTCGAGCGAGGCGACCGTGACGCTTCCGGTTCTCGCACCCGCCCGGAGACCCCAGTTGCTTCTCGTGGCTGCGCACTCGTCAGTCCCAGGTGCGAGGAACGCGCTGAACGCTGCAAGCGCCCGCGAGAACGCGCTGGCCTTGGTGGGGGCGACATGGAACTCGATGGCGCCAAGACTTAGCAGGCAGTACTGGGAGCGCAGGCCCGACGGGTTCAGCTTGAACCCACTCGCTGAGGACAGCTCGAAAGGCGGGTCGGCTGTCACTGCCGCGGCGAAGCTCGCCAACTGATCGGGCGCAACGGCTTCGATGTAGCCGACGCCCAAGATGTCGGGATGTTGCGCTGTTCCGCCGTTGATGCTGAACCACCGGCTCAGCTGGCTGTTGGTCAACCCCGGGATGATCGTCGTGAGCGTCCCGATGGTCCCGGCCACGTCGCGGTCGTTTTGCAGGTTCTGAGTCAGCCTGGCTTTGGCGCTGTTCGCGGTGGCGACGGCGGACTTGACTGCACCGTTGTAGGTGGCGGAGCGCCAGGTCACCCCGGCGGTGGTCGACCCTGCCAGCCCGACGACCAGCAGCGCCCACGACAGCATCTCGACGTGGCGGATCCACGTGTGCCTGTCAGCACGCTTCGCACCCCCACGGCGGGGTCGGCGGGGCGTGCCGAATCTTCCAGGCGGCACCAACCGCATCTCTGCTATTTCGGCCACCGGACCTCGAACGTTGAGCCTTTTCGGTCACCCTGCGTGATGTTGAGGTCGCCAGGCCGGGGATCGTGTCTCTCGATCCGGGCTGGTTGCTCTCCGGTGGTGCGAGGTCCTGTTCGCAGGACCGACGCCGTGGCCGACCATGTCTTTGCCAAGAGCAAGCAGTACTTCCCTGGCTGAGCGATTGTGCAGAGATCGATGTCGGGCCGTTACGGTCGTTGCCACTCTCGGATCCGTGCGCAAGGGGGGGGGCTATGGGCACCGGTCATGCTCTGAGCCGACGGGGCTTCCTCGGCGGTGTCGTTGCCGGCATAGCGGGGGGGTTGAGCGCGTGCGGCGAAGGGGGTTCGAGCACAAGCAGGGTCGTCGCACCCGTGTTTCCAGCAGGAGCGCGCCCATACCCGAAGACGGCTGCCGGGACCGACATGCTTCCCGAGATCGAGCACATCGTCGTGCTCATGCTCGAGAACCATTCGTTCGACAACCTCTTGGGTGTGCTCGGCCGGGGCGACGGCTTCAAGCTCGACGTCCACGGTAACCCCACTGCGTCCAACCCTTACCAGGGGAAGACGCTTCACGCCTTCCACATGCCGACACCCTGCCAGCTGCGCGCCCAACCCTCGAACGGTTGGAACGCCTGTCACCTTTCCTACGACAACGGAACCTGCCGGGGGTTCGCCATGAGTGCGAGCGGTCCGGTCTCGATGGGCTACTTCGATGCGACCGATCTGCCCTTCACCTGCTCGGTGGCCAAGACGTTCCCCATCAACGATCGCTATTTCTGTTCGGTCATGGCGGCGACGTTTCCGAACAGGCGCTTTCTGATCTCGGGAACTGCCCTCGGAATCGTCAAGGACACTCTCCCGAGGGCACTGCCCCCGAACGGCGTGATCTTCCAGGCACTTTCACGGTACGGGGTCTCCTGGCGGGACTACCACGCCTCTCTTCCCACCCTCGGCGTCTACGTACGTCTTCTCGAGGACTCCTCGCTCAACTCGAACGTCGTGGGCATCGAGCAGTTCTTCGCTGACGCTCGCGACGGCACGCTCCCGGGTTTCAGCCTTGTGGACCCGGACTTCGGGACCGATTCCGAGGAGAACCCACAGGACGTCCAGTACGGCGACGTCTTCCTGGCCGAAGTCGTGAACGCCCTGATGGATTCGCCGTCGTGGCCCAGGACCTTGTTCATCTGGACGTACGACGAACACGGGGGCTACTTCGACCACGTCCCGCCCCCGTCGGCTGTGGTGCCGGACGACGTGAGACCGGACATCACCGTTCCACCGGACCAGCCTGGTGGTTATGACCGTTACGGCTTCAGGGTCCCGATGGGTGTCGTGAGCCCTTACTCGAAGCCGGACTACGTCTCACATGTCACTTCGGACCACACGTCGATCCTGAAGCTGGTCGAGACGAAGTGGAACTTGCCCGCGCTCACCAAGCGCGACGCAAACGCCTCGAACCTGCTCGACATGGTCGATCTCAGGGCACGCCCGGCGTTCCTCGAACCACCCACCCTCGAGAAGGCGGCGAACCCCTCGCTCCGGGCGCGATGCCTCACGAGTGGCCCCGGGGTCATCCCGCCGGCTGGGGCGCTCAGAGGCTGATCACGCTGCCGTTCACGTTGTGTTCTCAGGGCTCTCTTTCGACGGGCGGCAGGGCGATCCCCCGGCCCGTGCTCGGGACTGTTCGCATCTCGTGACCCTGTGATTTCGTCGGCTGGGTAGGTTGACCCTGTGCGTTACGGTACGGCCGCCGCGCGCTGGGTCATCGTGGCCACCGTGCTCGGGTCGGGCATGGCGGCCATCGACGCCACGGTCGTCGGGATAGCGCTTCCGACCATAGGGCGCGAGTTCCACTCGTCGTTCGGATCGCTGCAGTGGGTCGTGACCGGGTACACGCTGACGCTGGCGACCCTGCTCCTCATGGGCGGGTCACTGGGGGACCACTACGGTCGGCGGCGGGTGTTCTGCACCGGTGTGGTGTGGTTCGCCCTTTCTTCGGCGGCATGCGCCCTGGCGCCGGGGAACACGACGCTCATCGTCACGCGCATCTTCCAGGGCGTCGGCGCCGCGCTGCTAACCCCCGGGAGCCTGGCCATCTTGCAGGCTTCCTTCGAGCCCGACGACCGCGGACGGGCCATCGGGGCCTGGTCGGGGCTCGGCGGAGTGGCCACAGCAGCCGGGCCACTCTTCGGGGGGTACCTGATAACGGTGGCGTCGTGGCGCTGGATCTTCCTCATCAACGTCCCGATCGGAGCACTCGTGCTGCTTCTCTCCGTCCGGCACGTTCCCGAGTCGCACGACCCGACGGCGAGTCGACGCGTGGACGTGGCCGGAGCCGTCGTGGCCACCGTGGCTTTGGCAGGCGTGACCTACGGCCTGATCGAGGGCCCGACGCGGGGTTGGACGAGCGCCTGGGTCGTGGGGATGCTGACGATCGGGGTCGTCGGAGCCTTCGGCTTCGTTCTCGTCGAGCGGGCGTCACCTGCTCCCATGCTTCCCCTCGACGTGTTCCGGGTACGTCAGTTCACGGTGACGAACGCGGTCACCTTCATCGTCTATGCAGCGCTCGGTGGGGCCCTGTTCCTGTTACCGGTGCACTTGCAGGTGGCGGACCACTACACAGCGCTCGAGTCCGGAGTGGCATTGCTTCCCCTCACCCTCGTCATGCTCGTGCTTTCTGCGCGCTCGGGTCGTCTCGCATCGCGGATCGGGCCCCGGTTGCAGATGGGTGTCGGCCCGATGGTGGTCGGAACCGGTCTGGCTCTCTTCGTCCGGATCACCACCGACCGCTCGTACGTCTCTGGGGTGCTACCGGCAGTTCTCGTCTTCGGGCTCGGACTCGCCATCACGGTCGCGCCGCTCACCGCCACGGCCCTCGGTGCCGTCTCGGACCAGCACGCAGGGCTGGCTTCGGCCGTGAACAACGACGTGGCCCGGGTGGGAAGCCTCATCGCCGTGGCCGTGCTCCCAGCGCTGGCCGGCATATCCGGTACCAGCTACCTCCACCCCGCCCAGCTGTCGAGCGGATTCCGCACGGCCGTTCTCATCGCCGCCTCTTTGTGCGTGACGGGTGGCGTGGTCGCAGCCGTAGGGATCCGCAACCCGACGAGGGCGCCGACGGCGACGGCCGAGCCGGGCCCACCCCCACGGGCCGAGTGCCTCCACTGCGCGCTCGACGCTTCACCTCTAGCAACCGATGCATGAGAGCAGGCGGAATCGTGCCCAGGGCGGACAAAGGTTCTTCACACCGAGCGTCTTCGTCCATGGCGTGGGGCTGGGTCCGAGGGGTGTGAGATCGTTATGGGATGGACGGTCAGAAGGAGCTGTCCGGAAGGCCAAATGTGGGCATCTGAAAAGACGGGCCCCCGTAGCTCAGAGGATAGAGCGTCGGTTTCCTAAACCGTGCGTCGCAGGTTCGAGTCCTGCCGGGGGCGCTGACCAGTCCTCCGACGCGCAAGGAGGACGGGCGCTGAAAAGCGGCCCAAACGGCGACACCCACCCGACTCCGGTGGGACGCTGCGGCAGCGGGCCAGTCACCGTAGGGAGGAGGACCGGTCGCTTCGGCGACACGAACCTGTCGGCTCGTCTGGCCCGGGTCACCACCTCGTCGCCCACCAGGGCCTACCATCCGCGCGTGAGGAGCTGGACAGCGGTCGCCTATTTCGTCCACCCGGTGCCCTCAGTTCGGCGACCTGCCTGCCGCATCGCCGGTTGCACTGACCCTGCCGGTGCCGGCGGGCTCTGTGTTCCCCACGGTGCGATACAGGGCCGCATCCGAGCGGCCATGTCCGAGAGTGCCGGGGCCAGCCGTGCCGGGGTGGTCCTGCCGGTCCTCCCGGTTGCCGAACACCCCGCCTGGCACGAGCACGCCGCCTGCCGTGGCAAGGGGCCGGCGCTGTTCTTCCCCGAGCCGGGCAAGCGCACTTCCTACGCCGAGGCCCGCCAGCTCTGTGACGGGTGCCCGGTGCACTCCGAGTGCGCTGCCGCCGGAGCGCACGAGAGTCACGGCGTGTGGGGCGGGACCACCCCGCACCAGCGTCACCCGAGGCATCCGAGCCGGGTGGCGTGAGCTTCCCTAGAGAGCGTCGCCAAGCCGCCGCCGTGCCGATTCCGCCCCGGATCCCCGCGACAACGCCCGCACTCCCTGATTGGGAAGGCGGGCGCTGTTCCTTGGCTGTTCGCGCCTCGGAACGTGTGGATCGGAACCCTCGGTACGGCTCAAAATGCCGTGATTTTCACGACTAGACCCAACAAGATCCTGCCAGGTCAATTGTCGTCAGTTTGCTTCGAGGTTCAGCCCCGCTCGGGCAACATAAGGTCACCCAATGATCCAGCATCGGGGAGGCGCTCTGCACAGATCCAACCGACCAGGTGCCTCACCTCCTTCGGTACAACAACCTTCTTCTACAACTATGGACCCTTCATGTCTGCAGCGATAGCTCTAAAACGAAAGTAACGAAAATAACTGCGCCTTTTCTGGGCGTCCAGAGGTCAACCATAAGGTTTCGGACGGCGTTTCTTAGCGAGTGAGCTTCCCCCGCTTTGGTGGACACCTTGATCTTCCCCCGGTTTCACGGACTGGCAGGTGAGGACTCGGCGGTTGCTAGTCGGTGTATTTCCTCGTATTTGATTGGTGTCTGCCAGCCTAGGGCGGAGTGCCGGCGCGTCCGGTTGTGGA
>Ga0187884_10000083_pt1 | contig 95920 bp, 97 predicted proteins | sample June2016WEW_20_4_FD_132983 | JGI IMG/M metagenome (GOLD analysis project Ga0187884, IMG submission 132983) | Peatland microbial communities from SPRUCE experiment site at the Marcell Experimental Forest, Minnesota, USA - June2016WEW_20_40 | ecosystem: Environmental > Terrestrial > Soil >...
AACTTAGTGACCGCCCCTGTGAGGGTGCGCACGAATAGGAGACTTGCCCGTTGTGGAAACTCAAGAGCATGAAGCCGCGCGTCGCAGCGAGGGACTCGACAAATCGGACCATAGGAGACGGCCATGAAGAAGACGCGGCCTCCTCAGGACGAGCGGTTATCTTCCTGCAAGGGAGAGCTTTTTCCGCTCACCCTGAGGAGGCGCCCTCTTTTCAGGCGCCGTCTCGAAGGGTGCGCTCTGCGCGGGGCGCTGAACTCGTAGCCCGTAGTCGCTCTGCTACGGCGTGACTTCAGCCGGAGCGTGGCGCTTGATCCATTCACGATACGAGCCGCTGTAGCCGACGGCCCGCTGGCGCGCGCGTACGCGGCGCACAATCGCATCGACCTTATCGCTATCCAGCGGCGGCCGGGTGCGCAGCCACTCAGCAATGCGCCCCACCGAGTCCTTCACCGACCCGGTGATCGCGTCGAGCGCCGCTTCCTCGCCGACATGATGGCCGTCGAGTCCGAGGAACTGCTCGATGACGTGCGTACCAACCTGGATGCCGTGTTTGCGCGCGGCGAGGAGGTTGCCTTTGCCGGTGACCGCGTTGCCGGCCCCGAACACCATGTCGTATCCGGCAACCCGCCCGAGTTCCGGGTCGGTGAAGTCGTATACCTCCCCAAGCTGAGGGATGCCGGGCAGCGGCACTGGGATGCTGCCGATCGAGCTGACCACCAATGGTGCGCGGACTTCCTCGATTGCCCCTTCGACCGGGATCATGCGTGCGCTGGCGATGTCTGTCCGCTGGAAACGGAGCCCCACTAGGCGGTCGCTTTCGACGAGCAGTCCGACAGGGACGCGCTGGGGACGCACCTGGAACATGTACTTCTGCATCGCTCTTTCGAGGATCCGCCGCCGTGTCGCTTCGAGTTTCTGCCGGCGTGCCGCATCCGTGTAGTCGGGAATCTCCGTCAGTTCCATGTCCTCGATGCGCCGGCGGTGGAAAAGCGTCGCGCCCTTGAGGCCGAGCGCGTCCCAGCTCAGACCGTGTGCGGCGAGTGCATCCGGGATCCCGGCGGCTTCGAGGTGCAGCACATCTTCGTGGATGCCGCGACGTTCCAACGCCAGCCTGACTGTTTCGAGCTGCAGCACTTTGATCACGTCAAGCGAAGCGAGACCGCCGCCGACGACAATGGCACCGTCCTCGATCTGATACCGCGGCCCCGTATAGCCGTCCTCGCAGAAATGATTGAACCAATAGATGAACGGGTTTTGGTAAATCAGGCCGCGGCCGACGTACTGGTCGGCGCCTTCGATCGGCAGTGGGCGGTCACGCCAGGCACCCACCGCGAGGATGACAGCGGTGAAGCCCCACTCGGCAACGAGCGCGCGGAAATCGATGTCGCGGCCGATCTTCGTCAGGGGCACGAAATGCACCTCCGGCCGGTCGAGTCTTTGGTCGACGGTTGCATATTCCTTCTGCCGCAGCTTGACATGCCAGCGGGGCAGGCCGTCCTCGATCTTCCCGTAGGGTCGCGCGTTTTGTTCGAACACCACCACGATAGCTGCACGCTCGGCGAGCGTGCCGGCGGCCTCGGCCCCGGCGGTGGCGGCGCCGACGACGGCGATGACGTAACCTGCACTCACACACGTTACTATAACGGAAGAGGCCATCTCCCAGAAGGTCCGGCGGCGGCGGTGTCGCCATGGACGCTGGTCCGTTCGGCGAGTACCCTCATCGCATGGAGACGCTGACAATCTATCACAATCCCCGCTGCGCCAAGAGCCGTGCGGCGCTCGCCATACTACAGGCCCACGAGGTACCGTTGCGCGTCATCGAGTATCTGAAGGAGCCCCCGACACGCGCGGAGATCGCCGCCCTTCGCGAGAAGCTCGGGTGTAGCCCGACAGAATGGATTCGCAAGGCTGAGCCGGAGTACAAGCAAATGGGGCTCAGCGCCGGCAGCACGGAGGAGCAGCTGCTCGACGCCATGGCCAAGCACCCGATTCTGATCGAGCGCCCGATCGTCGTCTGCGGCCACCGCGCCGTCCTCGGCCGTCCGCCGGAGCGGGTGCTGGAGCTGTTGCAGCAGTGAGGATTAGGAGGGCGTAAGGCCACTTCATTTCACCGGCGCGGCCACCAGCTCGGATACGGCCGTGCATGCAGGTGATAGTGATCTGGGATCTGCTGCATGTGATCGTCGTAGTACCAGCCGCGCGGGTACTTCACGTCGGCGATCCGGGCCAGAGCCTCCCGCATCACCGCGTGCTCCTCCGGTAGCGGCACCGCCCGGTGCGCGCCGAGGACCGCCATCGGGACGTCGCACGAATCGCAATCGACGATCACGAAGCGGAACGGCTCGGTGAATTCCGCGTACCAGTTCGTCGTGCGCGCCAACTCGCACAGCTCACAGGCAGCCACAGCGGCCGGGATTATGCGCGTTGGCCGCAGCGCTCGCAACAGGTTGGTGCGGGGAGAAAACGAGTGTATAGGGAACTCCCATGCCGCGCATATCTGTTGGAGACGTCCTGCTGAGTTACGAGCAAGCCGGCGAGGGGAGCGATCTCGTTTTGATCCATGGTCTCGGCGGCGACCTGCACCTTTGGGACGCCGAGGTACCGGTGTTCTCCCGCCACCACGGCGTCCTGCGCTTCGACGTGCGCGGCTGCGGTGCGTCGGACAAACCGCCCGGACCGTACTCGCCGGCGCTCTTCGCGCGCGACGTCGATGCGTTGCTTGCAGGGTGTGATATCCCCGCGGCGCACGTGCTCGGGATCTCCATGGGCGGCGTCATCGCGCAAAGGCTGGCGCTCGACTTTCCCGCCCGCGTGCGCTCGCTCGTCTTGGTGAGCACGTCGAGCGAGGTGGGACAGCACGCGGTCGCGATGTGGCAATGGCTGGCGGACCTGATTGAGCGCGAGGGCTTCGATGCGAGTACGGCCGACGCCTCACGGGCGTTTTCGCCCGCATTCGCTGCTGCCCATCCGGAAGTGGTTGCGGAGATCGGACGGCGCAACGCCGCCAACGATCCGCGCGCCTACGCGGCCGCGGCACGTGCCGTCAGCGATTACAACTGGACCGAAGAACTGCGGCGGGTTGTGACCCCAACGCTCATCCTGCAAGGGTTGGAAGATCAGCTCACGCCACCCGGGGGGGCGGTGAAAATGAGCCGCGTCCTGCCGCGCTCGCGCTTGTTGATGATCAACGGGGCCGGTCACAGTTTACCGCTCGAACAACCGGCGCTGTTCCACAACGCCGTGCTGGCGTTCTTGGCCGGAGTCGACTTCGGTTCGCAACGAATCGGGGGGAGACCCTAACCCCTCCACTATAAAGAAGCACCGCGAACCACCATGAACTTCCGAATCGGACTCGGTCGGAGCATGGGAGGTGTGATGAAAAGGCGCAACCTTATTCAAATGACTACAGAAGAGCAGCAGGAATTCCTGCGGCGGGCGAAGACCCTTATCCTTTCGACCATCGACCACCGCGGATATCCGCACTCCGTCCCCATGTGGTACGAGATGGATGGTCCCACCTTTTTCATGACCACCTACACCAAATCACAGAAGGCGATGAACCTCCGGCGTAACCCCAGGGTGGCCTTGCTGGCGGAAGCGGGCGAGACCTACGACACGCTCAAAGGCGTGCTCATTCGCGGGCGGGCCGAGCTCATTAGTGATGTCGAGCAGTGCGCCGGCATCTTGCTCAAGGTTCACGAGAAGATGGCAGGCTCCGCCTTACCGGCAGGCGCCGACGAGGCCTTGCGCATGCAGGCGCGCAAGCGTGTCATCATCAAGGTCACCCCGGAACGCGTCAGCAGCTGGGACCACAGCAAGCTAGGCGGGATATACTGAGACGGCGCAAGACGAAGGGTGGAGAGGCGAAAGGGTGAGATTCGTGTGCCGTAGGGTGCACAAGGATTATGTTGCAAATCATCGGAAGGGGGTGCATTAGAGGCCTGCGCCTACGTCCGTATGACATGTGCTAGCCGCAACCGCTTCGCTCCTGCCGTCGCGCACTTGGCTGCCGCGTCGTTCTGCTTGCTGTGGGTGTCGACGGCGGTCGCGCAGTTTCCAAAGGGAGATGCTAACTGTGATGGTGTCCTCGATGCCGCAGACATGTCTGCAGTCGTCGATGCGATCTTCAATGATACGGCCGGCACTTGTCCGGAGGCGGACGTGAACGGCGACGGCCAGGTGACCGCCGCCGATCTGGTGGCAGAAATCGTCTTGCTGGCGTCGCTGCCTCCGCCGACCGCGACTCCGCCATCTTCGTCTCCGACGCCGAGCCCGACAACTCCGGCTTCGCCAACGCCGTCCGCGACGTGCACGCCGAGCCTGACGTCCACTCCGTCATGGACCATCACGCCCTCGCGATCCCCCACAGCGACTTTCACTCCAGAGCCGACCAACACGGCACCCCAAACCTGGACGCCGACGCTGAGCGCCACGCCGACGAGAACGTTTACACCGACGCGCACCGGAACGCCGACCGTGACTCCGACCTCCACCGCTACGCTAACGGCGTCGCGCACACCCACCGTCACCCGAACACCATCGAATACGCCAACGCCGACACGCACCCGTACGCCGACACTCACCCCGCCTCCTTCGCGAACCCCTACCGTGACCTCGAGCGCAACGCCGAGCCGCACGCTGACACTGACGCGAACACCGACGGCCACGCCAACACCGACCTCGACGTGGACCGCGACCGCGACGCGCACGGCCACCAGGACTGCAACGCCAACCTCCACTGTGACCAAAACGCCAACGCCCAGCGCAACAGCCACTCAGACCGCGACTGCAACCTACAGCAGGACAGCCACACCCACCTCAACGCCGCGGCCGACCCTGACAGCAACGATGACGCCGACCCCGACGGTCACGCGAACCGCCACCGCGAGCTTCACCGCGAGCCCTACTCGCACGCCAACACTCAGCCCCACGCCAACGGCGACGACTACGGCCACCTCGAGTCCAACACTGACGCCAACCCCGACAACGAGCGCCACGGCAACGGCGACGCTCAGCGCCACCGCGACACGGAGCGCCACGCCGACGCGCACCGCCACGGGCACCGCAACGGCGAGCCCAACCTGGACGCCGACGCGGACTCCTACATCGAGTCCGACCATCACGGCAACGCGCACGGCAACAGCGAGCGCCACCCCCAGCGCCACCGCCACGCTGAGTGCTACCGCCACGCTGAGTGCCACCGCCACGCTGAGTGCTACCGCCACGCTGAGTGCCACCGCCACGCTGAGTGCTACCGCCACCTTCTCGCCCATCCCGAGCGCGACGCCCACCACCACCGCTACGAAGACAGCGACGGCGCCCCCAACCCCGACACCGACCGGCCAGGGCCCGATCGTCACCTTCTTGGGGGTGTTCACACGCGCGGACGGTTGCATCGCCTGCTGCGACATCGTGTGCGCCAGCCCAACCCCGACGCCGTTCTTTGATGGCAGTGGCCGCCGTATCTATCAGGTCAATGGCGGTCAGTTGCTGATTGTGGTGGAGGGCGCAAAAGGAAGCAGCGGCCAACAGGTCGGGCAATCGACCCTCCCGGGATCTGACAATCGGCCTGACATTCAAATAGAGACGACACGGCCGCTGGGCGATGGCACCCACAGCACGTGTGTCAACGGTGCGCTGGGCGGCGGCGTACCAGGCATCGATCCGCCCAACTTCACGCCCGAAAACCCGCCCGGCCCGCTCACGAGCGCCCTGACGAGCTTTGCTTGTCAGTTCGAGTACCATCCGAATGGCTCCCAATGCACGTGGAGCGGGGACCCTACGAACCTGGGTTTCGTCAATTCGGCGAGCCAGGCGCAGTTCTGCGATTTAATGTCGGCCAATGCGCCGTTCAATCCCGGCGACTCGATCGTGACGGCGCGGTTGCGCGACACGCCAGGCGGCAACACTGGTCCGACAGCGCAGATCGTAGTACGCGTCAACACGCCGACGCCAAAGCCGTAACGTGGCGGCGGGTTTGTGCGTGGGCCTGCGGCCCCATATTGCAAACCGCTTTCAATCCAGGCATGAGGAAAGAACTGTGTGTGGAGCTCTGCTGTGGCGCGGCTGAGACGGCTGGTCTGTCGAGGTGCGAGCCTGGTGATGAGAGGCGTGGAAGACGCCCCTCGACAGGCTGAAGGCAAGCGTAGCCAGGGAGATCGAGGAGGCGATGCGTGCATGCCGAGCCCTTCGACTGCGCTCAAGATGTCCTTCTCGAAGCGTGCGGGGCGGGGCTTCAGCAGCCTCAGCCTGGCGGTGGCGCTCGTGGTTTGCTGCGCTGCTGTCCCGGCGGCATGGGCGGCGCCGGTCCCGGGTGACGTCAACTGCGACGGCACGCTGAACGCTGAGGATCTGCAGGCACTCGTGGATGCCATTTTCGAGGGTAGCCACTGCGCTACAGCGGACGTAAACGGTGATGGCGCCGTGTCAGCAGCCGACCTTTCGGCAGAGGTCGTGTTGCTGGCCACGGCAGCGCCCACGCCATCGCCGAGCATGACGCCGACGTTTACAGTGGTGCAGACCTTGAGCCCCTCCGTTACCGCGACGCCCACCGGAACCCCTTCCTCTATGCCGTCGCCGACGCAAACGGTGAGCGCAACACCATCCGCTACGCCGACCCTTGTTGCTACCCCGACGTCCTCAGGCACACCGCTGCCAAGTCCAACGCCGACCTTGTCACCGACCTTGACCGTGACGCCTACAGCGTCTGGCACGCCCAGCGCGACAGCCAGCGCTTCCTCGACGGCATCGGCGCTCCCGACGCAAACGCCAACACCTACCAGCTCTGCTACGATTACACTGACGCCGTCGCGCACGCAGACGCCGTCGCGCACGCCGACGCCCTCACTCACGCCGACGGTGACCCGTACCGCTTCGACGACACCTACACCCACGCTCACGCGCACGCCGACCAAGACGTTGGCGCCGTCAGCAACCGCATCGTTCACCTTGACCGCGACGGCGACACGGACCCCGACGATCACCCCGACTCCTACGGCTTCTCTGACGCCCACGCCATCACGGACACCTACGCCGTCACGGACACCCACGCCGCCACCGACCGCCACCGCGTCAGCGACGGCGACCGCGTCAGCGACGGCGACCGCCACTCCCAAGCCCACGGCGACGTGGACCAACACGGCGACGGCGAGCAGTACACGCACCCCGACGCCGACACCCACCTCTACGCCGACCTTCTCGCCGACGCGCACGGCTACCGCCACGCCAAGTTTTACAAGCACACCTTCAGTTACATCAACGGCCTCGGCAACGTCGACTCCGTCGCCGACGCAAACGCCCACCGCGACCGCTAGCCCGAGCCCCACCGCCAGTGCCACTTTCACCAAGACCGCCACGGTGACGTTCACGGCTACGGCAACGTGGACGCCAACGTGGACGCCAACGCTCACGCCTACGCGCTCGCCTACGGCAACACCGAGCTCGTCGCGAACGCCGACTCAAACGGCGAGCGCGAGCGCGACCGCCACGGCGACAGCGACGCCGTCGCCGACGAGAAGCAAGACGCCGACCGCCACCCCGACGCAGACCGCCACGCCCACCGCCACGGCCACCGTCACTCCGACGTTGACTCCGACATCGACGCGAACCGCGACGAACACACGCACCGCGACGCTTACGCCCACGATTACGGGGACGCCGACCGCGACGTCATCCAACCCCGGACCGCTGGTGACCTATCTGGGCGCTTCCTTGACCTCGGACGGTTGCATGGCTTGCCAAGATCCGCTCTGCAATTGCGACGGGGCGCCGACGCCGACACCACAGTTCGACAGCCAAGGGCGGCAGGTTTTCGAAAACGCGTACGGATACGGTTTCAGGCTGGTGGTCGAAGGCAAACGAGGGACGAGCGGAGCCGCCGTCGGAACGACACTCCAGCCGCCGCCGACGCCGCCGCCGCTCACCACGCGGCCGGATCTGCAGATCGAGAGTACACAACCGATGGGGATTTTCACCACCCTGTGCGATCCGTACGGTGGGATTCAGGGCATCTCACCGCCCGATTTCGGGCCCAGCGCGGACATCACCAATGCACTGTGGAATTTCTCGTGCCGGTTCACGGCGTTCAACACCTCGGATACGTGCTTGCTGGACGCGTACGGCAACCCCAACGCGCTCGCGAATCCAGGCGCGTCGCCGACCGTGCAATTCTGTGATATCGTGACCGTAACAAAGGCGTTTTCGCCGGGCGATTCCATTCTCACGGTGCAACTGCGCGACACCTCTCAGAACATCGGGCCGACGGCTCAGGTCGTCATCCGCGTCCCCACTCCCACCCCAACCCTGGCGCCGGCCCCGTAACAGCGCTGTGGAAGAAACGCGCGGCGTGAAGAAACTTGCCGTTTCGCCCTTGACTCGTTTTGGCAAATGTGGCAAACAGAAGGTTAAGCTTTTACGGGACCTACATGGTCCTGCGGATGATAGACGCTGGAGTTGCCGAAAGGAGGCATGCGATGCATGTATTAAGGCGGAATCCTTGGCTGCCTGCCCTGGGGGTGCTGCTTGCTGTCTTGGTGGTGTATGGAGCGAGGGCTCGTGCCGATGTCACCACAGACCAGCCGGGTTCGATCATCATCTTTCCCAAGGTGATTTCGAACGGCACCCTGGACACGACCATTCAAATCACAAACACCGACAACATGGCGCACCAGGCGCAGTGCTACTACATCAATGCATCGGGAACGTGCAGCAGCAGCGGGGGCTTTTGCATCATCAACGGCGATTGTCCGTCAGGTGAAACCTGCTCGCGCTCGTGCACCGAAACCGACTTCCCGGTGCCGTTCACCAAGCAGCAGCCGGTGGGATGGCAAGCTTCCAGCGGGGGGGTCAACCCGGTGACTCTCGACACGATCCTAGGGGCGGGAACCGCATTCGGCGGTGAGCTGAAGTGCATCGTCATCGGTCCTGACGGTGCCCCTACGGTGGCGAATGTCCTGAAAGGTGAAGCGACCATCACGAGCGCCGCGGGTGGGACGGAAAGCGTCTACAACGCCATCGCTATTCAAGCCACCAATCCGTCGTCTAGTCCGCCGTCTAATGATCCGTACGACTTCGCGCTGCCGCTGAATAACACACAGTATAACGCCTGTCCGGCCAGTCTGATCATGAATTACCGTCCCGACGGCACCTACACTTTTTTCGGAACCGACGTGACGATTGCCAATGAGCTGACGCTGGTCCCGTGCACGGAAGACATTACGGACTTGGTGCTTGGCGGTACTCCCTCACGGGCGCTGTTCACGATCACGAATGAATTTGAACAAACGGTCACCACCAGCGTGACATTTGATTGCTGGCTGGACGATACACTGGCTGATCTGATCCCGGCGATCAGCACGGAATTCGCGAATGTGACCATTACGCCGCCATCTTCGTCCGTCTGCTTGACAGGCGACCTGGTCGGCCAGCCGTGCACCGTCCCTGCGGGAGGGCCCGATCCTTGCACGGGTGCGGTGCCTCGAGGCGGTGTCTTGCTAGGGTGTCTGCCATGGACCGGACTGCTCGGTGTGGCTGAGCAGATTCAGACGAGCACCGGCGGAACCACTCGCGAGGCTTACAATCTCCATGTTATCGGAACGCGGCCGGGCGACATCATCATCGCGCCGATCGATGCTGTTCCTGGTCCGTGATCGATTGAGGGCTGTGGAGGTATGCCATGAAGACACAGCATGTCTGCAATCGATCGGGGCTTGCAACCGTGGGCAGAAAAAGGAGATGGGCAATGCTGAAAATGACTCGAATTGCCACCGTAAGTGCGATGGTCAGCCTCGGGGCGGGAATGCTCATGACGGGGCTCGCCACGCCAGCGCGCGGATTGACGACGAGTGACAAGCCGGCTGCGATTCTGGTATGGCCAAAGGTGGTGGTGGACACCTCCGGGAGCTTGGGCGCTGGGCCGACGGAAACCGTCATTCAGTTGACAAATACAAACACCGCACCGGCGTTGGCACACTGCTTCTACGTTGATGCCAACAGCCACTGCGCAGCGAACGCTCCGAATGCCGGGGATGTCTGCCAGTCATCACTGCAATGCCCCCCCGGAGGACCAGTGTATTACTCATGTGTCCCTTCGTGCTCGGAGGAAGACTTCGACGTCATCCTGACGGCCGGTCAACCGATCGGGTGGTCGGCTAGCGCAGGGCTGGGCGCTTCCTCCCTTATCACAAAGGGCACATGCACAGGTCTTGGCACACCGTGTACGATTGATGCGCAATGTTTTAACAGCACCTGCGACCTCAGCAACACGAATCTCGGCACCGGCATTCCGCCTGTGCCGGAGGATCCGTTTGCCGGCTCGCTGACGTGCATCGAGTACACGACAGGCGCCGCCCCGGCGCTCGACGTGTCGAGCAACACCTTGAAAGGCGAAGGCACCATCGAAAGCTTAGTCAGTGGTGAACCACCACAGGTCGAGATTTACAACGCCGTCGGCCTCCAGGGCACCGGCACAGCACCGACAGACCCAAGCGTACTCCAGCTCGGGGGGACGAGCGGCGCACCCGGATCGTATGGCGCCTGTCCCACGGCGCTCATTCTCGATCACAAGTTTGACAGCGCAAGCTCGAGCACCGACCTGACACTCGTACCGTGCGGAGACAACTTCCTGACCCGAACCTTCGGGAACGTCACGGCGCAGTTCGTGGTCTACAACGAGTTCGAGCAGCGCTTTTCGACCAGTCACGCCGTGCCCTGCTTTTTTGAGAGCGTCATCTCGAATATCGACACGCTGTATTCCAGCCGGTCGATTTTTAGCCAGGCTGTTTCCGGCACCGAGTTCGGTCAGACGCGAATTCGTGGCGTGGGGAGCGCGCAGACGGGCCGCGGTCTGATCGGCGTCGCCCGCGTCGCCAATCCAGAACTCGGCGGTAGTGGGGCGTACAACTTGTGGGAGCAAGGCAGCCCCGACTTCACCACCGTCAATCCGGACGTAATCACTATTCCGTAACCCAGGAGCGCATTGGCGAACTCTGGTGGTGCTGGTCAAAAGGAGGAAAGTCATGAGGACGATCCAATACGGGGGCGCCGGTGGGCTGGTGGCGTTACTCGGAGTATGTGCGTTGGTCGTAGGCACTGCGCGAGCTGACGTATACACCGAACGTCCTGGTTCCATTCTTATATTCCCGAAGGTTGTGAACACCAGCGGTGCGGAAGGCAGGACGACCGTCATCCAGATCACGAATACGGGGAACATGGCGGACCAGACTCGTTGCTTTTACGTCACGCCGAGCGCAACGGGGTGCGCGGAGACGGATTTCGATTTGTTCCTGACGAAGCAACAGCCGACGAGCTTCGTCGTCGCATCCGGCCGCGGCATGCAATCGACTCCGGGCTTGAGTCCGGGGCTCATCCCGCCGGTACAGCCCGGCTTCATCGGCGCGCTGATCTGCGCCGAGGTCGGTCCTGATGGAGCGCCCCTGAACATGAATCAGCTCAAGGGCGAAGCGACAATCATTTCTGCTGACTCGCCTGATGAGAGCGGGTACTCGCCTGATCAGAGCAAGTACGACGCTCTTGCTGTCCAGGGCCTGAAGCCAAACAACAACGACGACATCCTCAACCTCGACGGGACTGAGTACAACAACTGCCCAGCCACGACGATCGTGGACTTCCAGCCATTCGGCGCCACTGACCCGATCATCGAGGCACTCGGCAACGGCGGGATCTGCAGTGACAACGCCGCACCGTGTAACAACAGCAGTCAATGCAACTCGGGTGCTACGTGCGATACCGGGCAGTCGACCGTCGCCAGTGTGCTGTCGCTGGTTCCGTGCAATCTCGATCTGGAGAACGGGATAGCGACGAAGGTGACTTTGCAGGTTAAAGCGTGGGACGAATACGAAGTTTACCGGAGTACGGCGTTGAGCTTCAGTTGTGTCGGCAACATCGACCTAACCAAAATCCCCCAATTGCTGTCCAGCAATTTCCTCCCAGACGCGCAATTTGTGACGATGCAGCTGACGCCTTCGGTTGGCGGTCCGGTCCTCGGCGTACTTGAGAGCACGTATGCTGACAGCGTTGGAAATGCTGCTGGCACGGCGGCCAATCTGCAGGTCGAGGGGGCTGGCGCGGCGGCACAAATCACCGTGCCTAGCGAGCAGTGAGGTGCACGACATGCACAGGGCCGCAGAGTTCGAAGGGCTCAAGAGTGAAAGGAGACGGGCGATGGTGAAGCGGGTATTCTTGATGACAGGGCTCGCTGGACTCGCAGCGAGTACCGTCCTCCTGGCCACGGTCGGGAGCGCGCGTGCCCAGACCCTACCGGCCTCCGACCGTCCGGCGGGCCTGGTCATTTACCCAAAGATTGTGTCTGACCCGAGTGCGATCTTCACGTTAGGCAGCGGGCCGCGGACGGATACGCTCATTCGGCTCACGAACGTTTCGGCGGCCTCGGTGACTGCGGAGTGCTTTTATGTCGACGGCACCAGCCACTGCTCGATTGGCATAAACTCCTTTGATCCGGTAACCGGCGCATGCCGTACCAACAGCGACTGCGATGAAGGTGGAACGTGTGTCCCGGCTTCTTGCCAGACGGGGATACCGGACTTCCCACTGACCCTGACGCCCAACCAAACGGTGGGCTGGGTCGTGAGCACCGGTGGCACGCTGCCGGAGAGTGCGGGGACTGTCCCGCCCGCACCGACTCTTTTCTTCATCGGTGAGTTGAAGTGCATCGAGGGGACCTTCACTAGTGGCGGTGCGTTCGAGGCCCTCAACGCCAATGACCTCGTCGGTGGGGCAACCATCGAGACCGTGACGAGCGGGTCCCCTGGCAGTGTGGATGCCAGGGAATACAGCGCGATTGGCTTGGCCGCTGTGTCAGCCCCGGCAGCGCCGGGGTCGACAGGCCAAACGCTCTGTTTAGGTGAGACGCCGGGCTCGACCGAGTGCACGGTGGCCAACTACGCAAACTGCCCGAGCACACTGATTTTGGACCACTTCTTTGACTATGCCGCAGCTGCTAGCGACACTACCGGAGTGTCGTTGCAGACGGACCTGACCCTGGTTCCGTGTTCTGAGAGTCCGGAGGGGGGCGGGACCGTACCGCGCACCGCGGTGCAATTTCTCGTCTACAACGAGTTTGAGCAGCGCTTTTCAACTAGCATGGCATTCAGCTGCTTTAACGAGATTGAGTTATCGCAAATCGACACGCGCCCAGGTCAGGAGCAGTACTCCATTTTCAACGAGAATGTGCAGGGAACACTTAGCGGACAGACGAAGATCCGGCCGGTTCCTGGGTCGGAGACCGAGATCGGCCACGGCTTGCTCGGTGTGGCCGAGCAGTTCTTCACGTATAATCTCAACGGTGCCACCGGGTCAGCGGCGTGGAATCTGAATTACTTGGGTGCGAATGGGACCCAAGGCGATTTCCTCCGCATTCCGTGACCTGATCCCTGAACTGGCGAGAAGGCCGGCGGCCGTCATGGCAGCCGGCCTTTTTTGTGTGCCGAGCATGAACCCCTTCCCATTTTAGGGTTTGGAATCAGCGATTTTGTCCAGGGCGCGTTCAGATTTGTCTGTTCGTCCGCCTTGCGTAGCCTGCTTTCCGGCTCGTGGAGTGGCTGGGTAAACAGGCACAGAAGTTGCGCGCGGTAAGCGCGTTTCTGTGCTACTCTTGCGGATAGGATCGGGGTTTGATGGCGCGCAAGAAAATTCTGGTCGTTGAGGACAACCTGGATAATCGCCGTATCTTGGTGTACCGCCTGCGGCGCATCGGCGATTTCGATATTCTGGAGGCGACTAACGGTAAGGAGGCGCTGAGTATCGTGGAATCTGAGGGGCCTGATTTGATCTTCATGGACCTCAAGATGCCCGTGATGGACGGCTGGGAGGCCACACGGAGGATCCGGGCTGGTGAGAGTGGCAGCCGAGTTCCAATCATCGCCCTGACGGCGCAGGCTATGGCCGGGGACGAGCAGAAGGCGTTGGCCGCCGGGTGCGATGATTACGTCGCCAAACCTATCGTTGATCCGAACATCGTGCGCCACAAGCTGGAGCGGCTCCTGGGGACAGATCCGCCGCAGCTGGCATCATAGATACAGAGAAGCCGGGCGCAACAAGGCGGCTTAGATCAGCTGCGCCGAAACTGATGGTCCCAAGTCTGGAGGATCGCGTTGGCGGCTCTTGCAACTACAATGACAAAGGCCGCTGCGGCGACCGAAGCAAGTAGCGAATGATGGAACACGTGGGGCCCAAAGTCAGTGTGGAGGACAGGCTCAAGTACAACACCGACCATCCCGGCACAGAGGAGCCAGCGGACGGGCACCTGTGCACGCAAGATCAGGCCGGCAGCAACGCCCGACCCGATCGCGAGTAGAAAGACCTGAAACAGAACCACGGCTTCGAGCAACATCCCGATTCCTCCAAGGCGAACGCCGATGTGTAAGCCATGGCCGTGCCCGAGCGTGGAGTGCCAAGGGCAAGCTTCGATTTGCGTCCCGGTGTCAGAGGTTTGACGGTAGTCCTATCGAAAGGCTAACGGCCTATTGGTGACGGGAAGCCGGGTCACTCGTGTGCGGCATCCGGTTCGCGGTCGACGTCTTTGTTGGCGAGGTCGTGAACGGAACGGCCGTGCCGCTGCGCGAAATCCAGGAGGGTCGCGCGGGCAAGCTTGCTGGGCCGGAAACGGCCATTCTCCCAGCGGTTCACCGTGCCAACCGTGATCCCTAACTCGTGAGCGAATTCCTCTTGCGTCATCTTCAGTTCATGCCGCAGGCTCCGTACGAATTCACTCGCCTGATCAAACATATCGAAACTCCTCCGGTTTTTCTTACAGCGCTGGCTGCAATCAGTATCGACACGGCGAAAGAGCAAGTCAGGTGCCACGATAGCTTCACCTTCAGGTGGTGCTCTGGGTAGAGCAAGGTGCCGTCACGAGCGTGGCGTACCTTCAGTAACCGGCGCTTTTCATGACGAACCGCCGAAGCTGCACCAGAGAAATGCAGCGGCGAAAGCCGAGGTCACTAGACGTCGAAAAGGCGCTGCCGATCGGCTGCGAGCTGAGCGTTGTACTCCTCCTCCAGCGACGCCGAGGGTAGGTAGGTACGGTCCAGCTCCAGCCGTAAGCGGTAGACTTGTTCACAGGCATGTACCAGCGCCTCAAGCTGCTCGGCGAACAGGCTCTGGAAGCCGTCCGACTTGGCGATCAGTGGGTTTGGGTGCGCTTCCACGAGCACCACCGATGCCCCGGCCATAATGCCAGCAAGGGTCATCGGATGAACGAGGTCACGAATACCGGTCCCGTGAGAAGCATCTACTGCGATTGGCAAGCCCGAAAGCTGATAGTGGAACGCTGCCACACTGCCGAGATCCAAAGTGTTCCGTGTGTAGCGGTTGCAGGTGGTGATCCCGCGCTCGCAGAGGATCACGTTCTCTTTTCCCAAAGACAGGACGCGTTCGACCCAGAGGAGGTAAGCTTCGGTGTCGAGGGAATTTCCGCGCTTGTGAATGACAGGCAACGGGGTCGTTCGCAGGCGATTCAGGAGCGCCTGATTCTTGGAATTGGGCTCGCCGATCTGTAGGCAATCGACGCCCGTATCCTCGTAAAGCGGGAGGTCGCCCGGATCGAGGATCTCGACCACGGTCGGCAGTTCATAAGCACGGCCGGCCTTGACGATGAGGTCTAGCGCTTTGTGCAGTGACTGCTCGTCCTCAGCGCCCAGCCCTTCCCAGCCACTGTAGGGGCTTGAGCGGTATTTCACTACCCCGCCGCGCAAGGCCTTGCAGCCAGCGGCTTTGATCATGCGTGCCGCTTCCATGATCTGGGCTTCGCTTTCAACCGAGCAGGGGCCTCCGATGACGACGAGGTCCGGCCCGCCACACATCACTGACGCGATGGCGATTCGTTGATGGACGAGATGGCCTGGCGAGCCCTTTTGCGCCACCCGTTTGTACGCCTTGGAGATCGGGATCAGCACCTCGATGCCGGCCATCTCCTCTATTTCGCCGCTGGGGAGACGGCTGATGTCTCCATAGACGCCGATCAGGGTGATGTCTTCCCCGACCATGATCCCGGTCTTGAACCCGAGGTCAGCGAGGCGATCCTCGATGGCCCGCACCTCCCCGGCGCTCGCGCCGGGTCGCATCTTGACAAGCATACTTGTTCTACCGATCAGGCACTGTCGCAAAGCGCCTCAAGTTGTCTGCTAAGCGGTCGGTGGCACGGCGGCTGCGATTCGCTTCGGCAGGCCACTGGCCTCGTTGCCTTGCGGCCGGGGGGGATCTCCTTTGTCTGCAGATTGACGCGGCATACGGCAACCTTGCGCTCCGAGCGCACTGTCCACAACAGGGTCACCTCGTATTCCGGACCTTCGCGCTGCATGGCGTCCCAGCTGAATTCCCCGACGTAGACGTCCTGTTCCTTCGCCTTCAGGGAGTAAGCGCGGATCATATCGTACAGGGTTTCGTTGCCGATCGGTTTTGAGTTTTTCACCAGCTCGATCGCGTCGTTCTTCTTATCGGTCCAGCGCTCGCGCGTGATCAACCGCGCGCCGACGTGCCAGGCAAAAGCAATCGAGAACACCGCCAAACCGCCCCATCCCAAGATGGTGCCCACCGTACTCTCCTGCTTCACGTTCGGGGTTGGTTGCCATGCCCTCCTCCTGGGTGCCGCTCCAAAGCCGAGAGACGGACATGGTGCCCGTCAGCTCTCGGCCATTCAACCGGGGATTATCACTTCCGGGGCAATTACCTGACCCTGACTTTCAACGCAAGTGTCCGGTTACCCATGAATGCGACGTCCAAAAACGCACTATCGTCAAAATCGGTCTTGAGCGTGGCCTTCAGAGCCAAAACGCAGAGCCAACACTGGATGACGCTCGCCGCTGGCATATAGTTTGCCGTGTCACGTGCTCCGTGTCCGCCATAGACACCATGATCAGCGGGAACGGGTCTGCACAAACGGAGTTCCTGCCGCAGGACTTTCCGCAGTACGAAGAGGAGCGGCGTCGACTGACGCAGCGCGGGGCCGCCACCGGTTGCCTGCTGGCGATCGCCATCGCTCCGTCTTACGTCGTGACCGACTACTTCTTGTACCCACAGTACTTCTGCCCGCTCCTGGGCGCTCGCATGCTGTCCCTGTTGCTTGGCGCGGGTATTTGGGTCTTGCTGCGCCGGCCCAATGGGGCACGCCTGGCGAACACGCTGGTGACGACCTTGTGCATCGGACTGGGTTTGTTCAACTGTGCCGTTCCCGTCTACCTGCTGGGATACGATGTTCCGTATTATGTCACGTGCATGCTGGTGATCTGTGGGATCGCGTTCTTGCTGCCGTGGCGGGTATCGCAAGCTGCCGCCGTGACCGTGGGGCTGGGAGCGATGTACGTCGTTGCTTCCGTCTTGCACGGTGAGATCGATAACTGGTTCCTCCTTGCGTGTGAGGTGTCCCTCATTGCCACCACCGCCGCGATTGCGCTTGGTGGGTGGGGGGGGGAGCGAGCGAGAAACTGCGCTGGCGGGAATTCTGTGTACGTGCTCACCTGAGAAGGACGTACGAAAGCAAGAGCGAGCTGGCCGTGGCACTGGCCGACAAAACCGCCAAGATCGAGGCCGTCAACCGCGACATGGAAGATCAGCTCTACGCCACCTCGCATGATTTGCGCGCCCCGCTTATCAACGTCCAAGGATTCTCGCGTGAGCTGCAGATCGGGCTGGACCAGCTGCGCAATCGTAATGGGAGATCACCCGAGGTGGTTGCCGTCTTGAGCGATGTTGATGAGTCATTGCAGTTCATTTTGGCTGGGGTTGCGCGGCTGGACGCCCTGATGACGTCGTTGCTAGGCGTGTCGCGCATCGCCACGCGGACCAATCCGACCGAACAGGTGGACTTGAACGCTCTTCTGCAAAAGCTGGCGCGCTCGGTCCAGTATCAGCTGGCGGACAAGAGCATCACGCTCGCGGTCGAGTCGTTGCCGGTCGTCGTCGGAGACTCGGCCCGCCTGGGGCAGTTGTTCAGGAACCTCATTGACAACGCGATCAAGTACATGGGGGACAACTGGGAACGCCGCGTCCACGTGGGCGTGCAGGCCGGGGCCGGCGAGCGTCGATTTTTCGTGCAGGACACGGGACCTGGCATCGCCAAAGAAGACCAGGAGCAAATCTTTCGGTTGTTTCGGCGGCTTCCGAACGCGGACTGTCCGGGTGAGGGGATCGGCCTGACCATGGTTCGCAAAATCGTGGAAAAACACGGCGGCCGTATTTGGGTGGAATCGACACCAGGAGCCGGAGCGACCTTCTGGTTCACCCTGGAGGCTTCGCAACCCACACCGATTGGAGGTTTCGAGTGATGCCCGAACGTAGGCCCGTCACTATTCTGCTCGTCGAGGACGACGATGGACACGCCAGGTTGCTGGAAAAGAACCTGCGCCGCGGCGGCGTGGTCAACCACCTCGCGCGCGTCGCCGATGGGCGGGAGGCGGTCGACTATGTTTCCCGCAACGGTCGCTACCAGGACGCCGTGCGCTACCCCTTTCCCGGGGTGGTGCTCCTTGATGTGCGCATGCCACGACTCGACGGCTTCGAGGTCTTGGCATACCTCAAGCGCGATCCGGAGTTGATGAAGATTCCGGTGATCATGCTAACCTCCACCGATAACCAGAACGAGATCAACCGTGCCTACGAGATGGGTGCGAATGGCTATGTCGTCAAGCCGGTGAGCGTCGAGTCTTTCATCGACCGTGTCGTGAAGCTGGGCATGTTCATTGAGATAATCGAGCTCGCGGAGAACGCCAATCTGAGACCGTAATGTTGCCGTCAATGAGTGACATTCTTTTGGTAGAGGACGACCCTGGCCAGGCGCGCCTGGTGGCTAAGGTGCTGGCGCGTGCCGGCTACGGCATTGACCACGTGCCCGACGCCGCAGGCTGTTTGGAACGCGTGCGCCGGCAACCGCCGAGCCTGTTGCTGCTCGATCGCGGGCTGCCGGACTGCGATGGCTTCGATCTCTTGCGCACGTTGCGCGCTGAATTTCCCCAGGTTTGCGTCATCATGCTTACCGGAGCGGATGATGCTGCCGTTGCCGTCGACGCAATGCGCATCGGTGCAGCGGACTACGTCGTCAAGCGACTGGACCTCTCCCACCTCACGGATCTGCCTCTGGTGTTGGCCCGCAATCGCGAGCGGCTGCAACTGCTGCGCGAACACGAAGCGTTGAATCAGGCGGTGCGCGCCTCGGAAGAACGTTACCGGGAGCTGTTCGACAACGCCTCGGATGCGATATTTGTCTGTGACAATGACGGCCTGTTGCAGCAGGTGAACCGAGCCTTTCTGGACATCGTCGGCTGCACCCGCGATGACGTCCAAGGCCGACAGCTCAACGACTTCCTGGCGCCTGCCAGCCCATCTCGTGTGCAAGCGCTCCGCGAGTGCAGTACATGCAGCGAACGACAATCGACGGCTGAGATCCACCTACTCTCCAAGGCCGGCCCGCCGACAGTGTTGGAGGTCTCAACGCGCCCGATGCACGAGCATGGCGACGTGCGCGGCTTTCAAGGCGTGGGGCGAGACGTGACAGAGCAGCGCCGTATCGAGCAGATGAAAGCTGACTTTCTGGCGATGATCAGTCACGATATGAAAAACCCGGTGACCGTCATCATCGGCTACACCGAAATCATGCTCAACGATACGGAAGCAGGCCCGGACTGGCGCGAGATGTTGGTGAGCATCGATTCCAGTGCCCGCGGGCTACTGCACCTGATTATGAACTTCCTCGACCTCTCGAAGATCGAAGCAGGCGCGCTGCAGCTGCAGCGGACCGAGACAGACATCAATGAGGTGGTGCAGCATGTCATCCAGTACGAGCGGCCGCTGGCGCAGGCGAAGAAGATTCGGATGATCGAAAGGCTGCAGCCGATCCCGTCGGTACAGGTCGACCGCTCGCAGATGGAGCGCGTCTTCATCAACCTGATCGGGAATGCCATCAAGTTCACACCACGTGGGGGGTGCGTCTCCGTCGAGACCTCCTGTCCAAATGGCGTGCTTGAAGTGCGCATCAGTGACACCGGCCCCGGGATTTCAGCAGAGCAGTTGCCACAGCTGTTCCGCAAGTACCAGCGCTTGTCGTGCGCCGGTCAGACCGAGGGTACCGGGCTGGGTCTCTTCATAGCGAAATCCATGGTCGAGGCGCACGGAGGCCGGGTACGGGTGGAGAACCGCCTCAGTGCCGGCGCGACCTTTGTCGTGTCATTGTTGGTCGGCCACGATTAGTGCCGGGAAGAACCGCAGTCTAACCATCCGATCATAAAGATATTGTACTACTGATCGCCCATTGCGGTGTAGGCGAAGCACTCAAGCGGCTGCGCCAGCTGTATGGTGGCCCCGGCCGTGGCGATTTCTTCGAAATGACAGCGCGCCTTTTCCAAACGCTCGGCGTCCGCCCAGTGCGAGAACCATCCTAGCACCAGTGGATCGTCGAACCCGTGAAATACCACTGTGGCGAGATGGCCGCCCTGACTGGAGAGCGCCTTCCATAGTCTCTCATCTGCGTCGTGCGACAGCTCTGCGTGGGCAGCGAGACGGACGACAACGTTAATCGCTACGGCGCCCGGGGCGAGATCAAGTCCCTTGACCGAAGTCACCGGGCCGCTCAACTCCGCGATCAAGCGCCGCGGTGCGGCGCTCAGCGCGGCGCGTGCGCGCCGCTGCAAGGGTGTTCCCTGCAGATGCTGGCGGGCGCCCTCGAGTGCCTTCTTGCTTTCCCATTCCGAGTACACCAAGCGCTGCAACGGCGCGGTCAGGCCCTGGTACAGACGGTGGGTGACGTATCCTTGTTTGCGCCGCAGGATCTGCCAAGCCTCGCGCTCGTATTGGGCTCGGGTTGGTTCGGCGCCAGGGTTGATGGTCATGGTGAGGAATTCGGCGATCGGTCGTTTCATGTGCTCACGATCGCCTTTTCGGGCCTGAACTGCAAGACATGGGTTTCGGGCGCTGCTGGCTGCTGTACAATGCGGCCTGGAGGTGAATCATGCCACAACGACGGATCCAGATTGCCGTCATCGGTGGAGGTTCCTGCTCACAACAAGTGCGCCAGCTGGCCGAAGAAGTGGGCTCCGAGGTCGCCCGCCGCGGCGCCATTCTGATCTGCGGTGGACTCGGTGGTGTAATGGAGGCGGCAGCGTGCGGCGCACGCAGTGCCGGTGGGCTGACGGTGGGCATCATCCCCGCCTACGATGCCGCCAGTGCTAGCCGTTGGCTCAATGTGGTCATTGCAACCGGGTTCGGACACGGGCGCAACGTGATTGTCGCGGCGAGCGGCGATGCAGTCATCGGCTTGCCAGGCGAGCACGGCACAGCATCCGAGATCGCACTCGCCCTGACCTTGGGGCGTCGCGTGATTGGTTTGAAGGCATGGGAAAACTACCCCGGGGTGATCCCGGCACGGTCAGCCCACGAAGCGGTCGACAAGGCGATGGCTCCAGCCGTCGCCAGTGGAAGTCAAAGCTGACGCGGCGTCGGCGCGCCGCGCACCTCGCGTTTGCCCTTGCGCAGCAGGGGGATGGACAGGATCTTCTCTTCCTGCAGAATCTCCCAGATCACACCGCGTGGCCGCGGGTGCAAGCTGGGCGCCGCGATGACCCGCTCCGGCGTGATGAGAAAATCGACCGGAATGTCGTGTCCGCGCATGGGCAGTCGTTCATCGACGATCTGCACCGGGTGCACCGTGGTCAGGATCGGCGTGTACTCGCGGATTTTCCCATCGCTGCGCAGAAGCGCGTATTCGAGGTCACCATAACCGTCGCCGCCTCCCAGTCGCCCGCCCTGCCGGGTGACAGCTACCGACCCACACACCACCAAATCGATCGGCCGCATTTCCTGTGGCGGCATGAAGCGCCCGAACTGTATGGCGCCGCGCAGGCTGCCCACGCGGTAGATCTTGGCGCCGAGCCTTTCCGGATCGAGTTCGATGAAACAACGGTCGTTGCGCAGCCCCGGCGTCCCGATGTAGACGATCTTGCCCTGACGCAACGCCGCACGCCGGATCGGCAGCTGCGGCGCATCACAGTTGATCTTGATGGCTCTCGCTCGCTTCCACATCGGCAGATCGCAGAGCAACTTCGCCGCGTGCTCCGAGCCTACGAAATTGGGGATGCGCCCGTCTACTCCGGGAAAGCGCGCCACGCCGGCGAGCATGAGTCGCGTGCGCACTTTCTGGCGAACCTCATCCTTGGTCATGGGGGATGATTCGGGCGCAAACCCGGTACTACAAGGCCGCGCTGGAGTCAACGCGTTGGTGCAACGACGCCTCGGCAACGCGGCGCGCCACCACGATGAACCCAGTGTGCCCGATCATGCGGTGCTCCGGGCGGATGCTGAGGTTCTTCACATGCCAGAAGCGGATCAACGTCTCGAACGAGCTAATCGCGGCGAATCCGCCGTGTGCCCGCAACCCGTCAACGAACTGCTTCACCTGCATCACCGTCGGTACGTATCCGACGATGAGACCGCCCCGGCGCAGGGTCTCGGCTGCGGCCGTAAGCAGATGCCACGGCTCGGCAATGTCCACGGTCATGCGGTCGACATCGCGTTCCTCGATTCCGGTGAGCGCATCCGCCACCTTTACCGTCCAGTTCGGTGCCGGCCCGTAGAACTGCCGCACGTTGCTCTGCGCCATCTCCGCGAAATCAGAGCGCGCCTCATACGAGATCACACGGCCCTGTGGGCCGACTGCCCGCAGCAGCGCCATGCTCAAGGCCCCCGGTCCCGCACCCACCTCGACCACAGTCGCGCCTGGATAGATATCGCCCCACAGCAGCAGCGGACCAATGTCCTTGGGATAGATGACCTGAGCGCGGCGCGGCAGGTTGGGGATAAGCTGGGCGAAACTGGGCCGCAAAATCAAGAAGCCTTCCCTGCCTGTGTTGTAAACCATCTGTCCCTCTTCAAGGCCGATCAGGTGATCCGCCTGCATGCTGCCGCCGCGGATGTGCACGCGGCCTCCGGGACGGAGCACGCGCAGGTACTCGCGCTCCTTCGAATCGATGAACAGTACGGCATCGCCCGCCTGCAGCCGGGCGCCTTCCGATCGCTCCATTCCAGACCCCTGTAGTGGTTAGTAACTCTCGTCCGCGCTGTGAGCCGTGGCGTGCCGCTGCCGCTTCGCTTCAACTTCCCGTAGCAGGCCGCAGAGTGCACACACGCTGCCAAAGGCGGGCGCGCCACAACGCGCACACGTCTGCGGCGCGCCGTCAGAATGGCCCGCGAAGACCGCACGGCCGCTACGCAGAAACTCCTGCACGAAGGCGAGCTTCGTCCCCGGCATCACCGCCTCCAGACGGTTGAGCACATCCTTGTAAACTAGTTGCGTTGCACCAACACTATTCGGACACTCCTCAATGATGTAGTCGATGCCGCAGAAAAAAGCGTAGACGGCAGTCTCATATTCGCTGATGCGGAACAGCGGCTTGACCTTGCGCACGAAACGTTCGTGCGTCGATTCCATCACCGGGTGCTGCTTGGCAAGATGACGCACCTGCCAACGTAACACGTTTCCGAGCAGGCGCGCAGCTTCATCATCCAGGTTGTGCCCGGTGGCGAGCACCGGGAACCCATGTTCGAACGCGAGACGATCGAAATAATGGCGTTTGATGATGCCGCATGCCGCGCAAGCCGGCCGATGCGTGGAGGCGGCGACCGTTGGGATCGCCACCCCTTCTTCTTCGAGGCGGACCGTGATCAAGCGCAACCCACGGGCGCGCGCAAATGCCTCGGCTTTCGCCGTCGATGCCTGCGAGTACGCGCCGATGCCCAAAGCCAGATGCATCCCGGTGGTGCGGAAGCCGAGTTCGACCAGAATGTCCCACAATGCCAGGCTGTCTTTGCCGCCAGAGACCGCCACCAACACTTCCTCATCGCGGGTGAACATGCGTTGCTTTTCGATCGCACGTTCCACCTGGCGTCGTAGAGAGAAGATGAAGCAGCCACGGCAGAAAGCGGAGTTGTGCTGGCGAATGTTAACCTCCGCCTTGCCCTGGCAGCGCTTGCACTTCATGTTCGCCTCTTTCAACCGCCGGAGATGACGTTGCGAATTTCGATCGCTTCGTCCGCTTCAATGAACTCGCTGTCGCAGATCAGCTCGTTGCCACGAATGACCATGACGGTCCCCGGCAAGAGCCCGAGATGCTGGAGAATGTCACTCACGCGGCGACGGCCGTCCAGCTCGATCTGCTTGTGCTGGGGCGCTAACGTGATGCGCATGCGAGGAGGCGACAATAGGGAAAGACACATAGCGAGTCAACGCACCGCCGCGCCTGCAACCCAATGAGCACTGTCGTGAGGACATCAAAACAGGCTCAAGAAGCTGGTCAGGATCCGGTAGGTCAGGCCCCAGATTGTGTGGCCTCGATAGACGAAGGCGCTGTACTCCATTTCTTGACCGGCGAGCGTTAAGCGGAGACTCCCCCGCGCTTCGTCTTGGCGCAAGAAGGGCAGCGGCACCCACACAGCACTCTCGACCTCCTGCGCGTTCAGCCTCAGGTCTACGGGAGCGGTTAGGGCGAACACGAACGGACTGACGATTACATTCAGCCGCTGCATCCCGCCGGTACGTAGCTCATCGAGGCGTCCGAGCATCTGGCCGTGCGCAACGAGGTCTATTCCCACTTCTTCGCGCGTCTCACGCGCTACGGTCGTTACTAGATCGACATCGGACGGATGCTGCCGCCCTCCCGGCAATGCCATGTGTCCGGACCAGGGATCGCCGGGCCGCTGCGAGCGGCGAATTGCCACAAATTCCACTCCATCTTCGCCGTCTCGCAGGATCAATGCAACCGCGGCCCGCACGCCACCATTCGCTTCCAGCGCCACGGGGAGATATACGGACAGACGCTCTCGGATGAGATCGATCCGCATGCCGAACAAAATCTTAGGACTTTAGCAAGCCCAGCGCTAGCGGTTCGTGTCTCGAAGGACGTTTTCTTCCGCAGCTGCTCGACGCCAGCCCCGTTCTCAGTCGAGCGCGTGAGGATCAGCACGGGCGATCAGGGCGCGCAGATCCTCGCAATGCGCCGCTTCTTCCCGGCACAGCATCTCGAAGAGCCCGGCCGTCTTTGGGAAGAGTTCGGCAAAATGCATAGCCAGCTCACGAAAACGTTGCACCGCTACCCGATGAGCCTCCAAGTCCTGGACCAGCCGAGCCCAATGGTTCAAAGCTCCCCGCGCCGGTGGTTCGGGAGCGACGGGTGGAACCGGCGCGCCGGCCGCCTCGATTGTTTGCTGCAACCGGCGCCGCTGCCCCTCTTCGTCCGCCGCCAACCGCTTCAGCGCTTCAGCGCTCTGCGGTTGCGGCGCCATTTCGGCATGTCGCAGCAAGTGTGCCGCCCGCCGAGCGCAATCGAGATACGATTGCCGCAATGCGACCGCCAATTGTTCGGTGGCCGCGGCAGACCCGCCGATTACGAGACGAGATAGTCTATTGAACATGCCTATGACAGCGGCGCAACCGTAGTGCGATGTGCCGTTCCTGTCAAGCAGGCTGGGTGCAGAGCGCACAAATGGTTGGTTGGCGGTCGGCCCACGCTACGGCTGAGGGTTTAAGTGTCGTTAGATTTTCGCTATACAAGAGAAATTAGAGGGAGACGAAATGGCGCGAATCACCGTCGAAGATTGCTTGGAAAAGGTGCCCAATCGGTTCGAGCTCGTGCTGGTGGGAGCCCGCAGGGCGAAGCAGCTTCTGAAAGGTGCCCGGCCCCTGGTCGAGAGCGATAACAAAGAAGTGGTCGCTGCCTTGCGCGAGATTGCCGACGGCAAAGTGAGCATGACGTATCCTGCGGCCGAGCGGTCCTGAGTCTTGAGTCCTGAGTCCTGGCCGCGGCGTCCCAAGGTTCAGGGCTCAGCACCCAGCACCCAGGCCTGCCCGGCCTGAGGGCTGTCCCACCATGGCAGAAGCAAAAGATCTGTACCGTGTCCTGGGAGTGTCGCGTAACGCCAGCGCCGAGGAGATCAAGAAGGCGTACCGCAAGCTCGCGCGGCGGTACCATCCCGACGTCAATCCGGGCAATAAGCAAGCCGAAGAGCGTTTCAAGGAGATCGCTCAGGCTCACGATATCCTAAGCGATCCTGAAAAGCGGAAACTCTACAACGAGTTCGGGTGGGAGGGCGTGCAAGCAGGGTTCGATGCCGGCAGAGCTCGGGCGCAGGCGGAATGGGCACGCCAGACGGCCGGTGGCGCCGCGTTTGGCGAGGAGGGTTCTGGACCGTCGGGCTTCGGTCGTTACACCAACTTCGAAGATATTTTCGGGGATGTATTCGAAGGGGCAGCGCGGCGCGGACCCCACCCAGGGCAGGACGCCGAGGCCGCTCTGGAAATCGGCCTCATGGACGCGATCCGCGGGCTCTCTACACAGTTGACCATCGATCGGCCGGAGGCCTGCGCGACTTGCGGCGGCTCCGGTAATGACCCTGCGTCGGAGACCACGTGCCCGGAGTGTTCGGGACGGGGACGCGTGCAGATGGGGCGGGGCCCGGTTTCTTTCGGGCGTACCTGCCCACGCTGCGCGGGCACGGGCCGCATCGGCACCCGCTCCTGTGCTGCCTGCAAGGGCAGTGGCCAGACCGTCCGCCAGGAACGGCTTACGGTGCACATCCCGCCAGGTGTCGACACTGGATCGCGGGTACGTGTTGCGGGCAAGGGGACCCCCGGTTTTCATGGCGGCCCGCCCGGAGATCTGTACATCGTGATTCGGGTCCGGCCACACTCGTTGTTGGAGCGCCGCGGCTCTGATTTGTACCTCGATGTGCCGATCACGGTTGGGGAGGCGGTGCTGGGCGGTGCCATCTCGGTGCCCACTCCCGACGGCCAGGTTCGGGTCAAAGTGCCTTCGGGGAGCCAGAGCGGGCGATTGCTGCGCATCCGCGGCCACGGGATACCAGACCTTAAGGGCGGCGCGCGGGGAGATCTCTACGCACGGCTGATGGTCCAAGTGCCCGTGGATGGTGGGGACAAAATGCGTGAGGCCATCCAGACAGTGGAGTCCGCTTACGGGAAAGATCTGCGCAGCGGATTGCGACTATAGCTGCCGGAGCGAAGGGCCGCGATCATGCATCGCTATGTGAAAGTCTCGGAGGTCTTGTCTGAGCTCCACATCGACTCCGAGTTCCTGCACGCCTTGGAGGCGGAGGATCTCATTCACCCCAAGCACACGCTCGAGGGTGACCTGGTTCTCTCCTCGGAAGATGTGGACCGTATACGCCTGGCGCTGGTGCTTACGGGCGAACTAGACGTGAATTTGCCGGGCGTCGAGGTGATCATGCACATGCGCGAGTCGATGCTGGCAATGCGGCGGCAGTTCTCGCAGATCCTGGACGCGCTAGTTGAAGAGATGCGGCGCCAACTCGGACGCTAACCGCCTGGCGGGGCATTGCCGCATCGTACGAATGGGTTTACATTTCGACGAGCAATTGCAAGCGGCATGATCGAAGATACCGACGCCAAAGACACGCTAGAGCCGGCTGAGGAACTGCCGGTGGAAGAGGAGACGCGAGCCACCGAGGAGCGCGGGCGGGGTGGCATCCTCGTCCGCTACGATCCGCTCCAGCGCTATCTGTCAGAAATCCGTCGTTATCAGCTGCTCTCACGGGAAGAAGAGCACCGGGTGGCGGTCCGCTACCATGAGACGCACGATATCGAGGCCGCCTACCGTCTCGTGACCGCGAATCTGCGGCTCGTCGTCCTCATCGCGCGCGAGTATCAGCATGCCGTCCGCACCCTGCTGGACCTGATCCAAGAGGGGAATATCGGCCTCATGGAGGCGGTGAAGAATTTCGATCCGTACCGCGGCGTCCGTTTCCCGTCTTACGCCGTTTGGTGGATACGCGCCTACATTATCCGCTACGTCATGAACAACTGGCGTATGGTAAAGATTGGAACCACTCAGGCACAGCGTAAGTTATTCTTTAATTTAAAGAAAGAGAAAGACCACCTCGAGGCGGAAGGATTCGTCGCCGGCCCCAAGCTGCTGGCGCAACGTCTGGATGTGAAGGAATCAGAAGTGGTGGAGATGGAGCAGCGATTGGCGGCCCGCGATCTCTCCATCGATGCGCCGGTGGAAGCGGGTGAGACGGCGACCATGCTGGACTTCCTCCCCAGCAAGGATGGTACTGCCGAGGAGGAAGTGGCGTCCGCCGAATCCCGAGAGCTCATTTCGCAAAAGGTGAAAGAGTTCGGCGAGACGCTGACCGGCAAGGACCGGGTCATCTTCGAAGGGCGCCTCATGGCTGAGGAGCCGCTGACGTTGCAGCAGATCGGCGACCGCTACGGCATCAGCCGCGAACGCGTGCGCCAGATCGAGGAGCGGGTGAAAAAAAAGCTCAAGGCATACTTGCTCGCCAACGTGAAGGACGTTGAGGACGCGGTCATCGATTTCATCCGCTGAGAACGCAAACCCAGTGCCCACGGTTGCGGCGGTACAGTGCCAATTATATAGTTTCGCCGGTCGATGGGATCGAAGCTCTGATGGCGCAAATACATGGCGGCCGGATCGTGGCGAAGGCGCTGAAGGCGGAGGGCGTGCCCTATGTGTTCACGCTCTCCGGCGGGCACATCATGGCCATCTACGACGGTTGCATCGATGAAGGTATCCGCGTGATCGATGTGCGCCACGAGCAGACCGCAGCGCACGCGGCCGAGGGCTGGGCGCGTGTCACCGGGCAGCCGGGCGTCGCTGTCGTGACCGCCGGCCCGGGGCTGACCGACGCCGTGACCGGCGTGGCCAACGCTCGTCGGGCGGATATCCCGATGCTGATCTTCGGCGGTCAAGGTCCGCGGCGTTTTGCCGATATGGGCTCGCTGCAGGACATGAACCATGTGGAGCTGATGCGGCCGCTGACGAAGTGGGCGGTGTCGGTGCCCGAGGGCCTCCGGCTGGCCGAGTACGTCAGCATGGCGTTCCGCGTCGCGACCACTAATGTGCCCGGACCGGTGTATTTGGAAATGCCACTCGACCAACTGTTCGCGGTGTACGAGGAAGGACAGGTGGTATTCCCCAAGCAGTATCGCACGGAGGCGGGCATCAGCGGTGATCCGGTCTACGTGGAACGCGCCTTTGAGCTGCTGCGCCAGGCGCAGCGGCCGGTGGCGCTCGTAGGCAGCCAGCTGCGCTGGTCCAGGCGGCGCGAAGCCTACCCGGTGTTCGCAGAGACCTTCGGCATGCCCATTTACGTGAACGGACTCGGTCGCGGATCGTTGCCGCCCGGGAACCCATACTTCTTCTCCCTCACGCGTAAAGAGGCGCTCCGACAGGCCGACGTGATCCTCATCTTCGGAACGCCGCTGGATTTCCGTTTGGGCTATGGTCGCGAATCGCACTTGAACCCGTCCGCGGCACTCATCCAGGTCGACCTCAATGGAAGTGAAATCGGGCACAACCGAGCCATCGATGTTGGCCTCATCGGAGATACCGGGCTGGTGATGCAGCAGCTCACTGAGTGTGCGGTTTCGGAGGGCTTCAACACGGCCATGGTGAAGCCCTGGCTCGATGAGATGCGGCGGCGCGAGCAGCAGAAATGGGACCAGATGCGCGCGGAAATGGAGTCGGATGCGGAGCCGATCAACCCGCTGCGTGCGTGCAAAGAAATCGCTGATGTGCTGACCAAAGAGACGATCGTAGTCGGAGATGGCGGTGACTTCGTTGCCACCGCCGCCTCGATTCTGCCGATCTATGAGCAAGGACACTGGCTGGATCCCGGCCCGCTCGGCACACTGGGTGTGGGACCCGGGTACGCGATAGCCGCAAAGCTGGCAAAACCGCGCAGTCCGGTGCTGATCGTGTACGGCGACGGCGCATTCGGTTTGCACGGGCTCGAGTTCGAAGCGATGGTGCGGCAGAAGATCGCCGTCGTCGGGGTGGTGGGGAACGACGCCGGCTGGACGCAAATCCGCCGCGGCCAGGTGCGGCTCTACGGTGTAGAGCGCGCCGTGGCAACGGCTCTTAGCCATACCCGCTACGACTGCGTCGTCGAAGCCTTGGGCGGTCACGGTGAGTACGTCGAGCGGCCGGACCAGATCCGTCCCGCCCTCGAACGTGCCCTCGGTGCCGGCAAGCCAGCGCTGGTCAACATCAAGCTTGGCACAAGTGACTTTCGCAAGGATGCCATCTCGATCTGAATTGCAGCACGGGTTTTCATCTGCCGGATCATTATGCAAGAGAAAACCGCAGCCATCATCGTGATCGGGAACGAGATCCTCTCGGGAAAGGTGGTCGACACCAACGCCGCCTTCCTGTGCCGGGAACTGCGCAGCCTCGGCGTTGCGTTACGCCGCATTCTGGTGATTCCCGATGAGCTGGACGAGATCGCGGAGGCGGTTCGCAGCTACAAACCGGCCTTCGACGTCGTCTTCACTTCGGGGGGTGTCGGGCCGACACATGATGACGTCACCATGGCCGGCATCGCCAGCGCGCTGAACCGACAGGTCATCCGCCACCCGGTCCTTGAGCGGAAGATTCGCGAGTTATCCGGCGACAAAATCAACGAGGCGCGCCTCAAACTGGCCGAGGCGCCCGAGGGCGCCGAACTCGTCTTTGACGGCGACGCCACTTTTCCCGCCATCCACGTGGAGAACCTTTACATCCTGCCCGGCATCCCGGAGATCTTTCGCGAGAAGTTCTTGGCCATCAAATCCCGCTTCGCTGTCGATCCGTACTTCCTTCGTGTGGTATATACGCGTGCGGCGGAAAGCACGATTGCGCAGTACTTGAATCAGACCTTGGAGGCCTTTCCATTGCTGCAGCTGGGATCGTACCCGAAGCTGAGCGACCCGGAGTATCGGGTGCGAGTGACACTGGAGTCCAAGGACCAGGAGTACGTGAACCACGCCTTTGAGTACTTGATGGCGCAGCTCCCGCCCGAGATCATCGTGCGGGCGGAATGAGGTGGAGGAGGGAATCATGTGGCGGAAAGCGATGCTGATCGGCTTGGTTGTTTCGGTGCTGTCACGGGGGTCCGTGGCGGAAGCGAATGACAGGAGTTACTGGGGAGAAGCGGGGTGGGGCGTGTTGGCGGTGGCTGCCAATATCCCCTACATGCCGGTAAAGATCCTGTACGCCGGGTTGGGGACATTGACGGGTGGCTTAGCCTACTTGCTGACGGTCGGCGATTCCGATACCGCGCAGAAGGTGTGGAGCCCGTCAGTCGGGGGCAGCTACGTAGTCACGCCGGGCATGCTGCGCGGCGACGAGCCCCTGCTGTTTAATGGACGGAGCTATTCCAACGACTGAGCGCGAGCGGCGCTCCAGGAGGACACAATGAATAAGAAGATCGTGGGAGGCATAATTGGCCTCATTATTCTCGCTGTGGCTGCCTTTGCTGCCTATAAGGTCGTGAGCGTGCAGCGGGAGGCGGCGAAGTGGGCCGGCCCGATGAAGGAAATCGTAGAGGAAAACGTCTCGCACGAGGACAACGTGACCGACACGCGCTTCGTGTCGCTCATCAATGGACCCGTTGCCACGGTACAAAAGGTGCTCTGGGACGTGGAGAACAGCCAGAACACGGTGGAGAACATCAAGATGTCCAGGCTCATTGAGAGCAAGGACAATACGAAGTTGGTGGAGATCAATCTGCTGTCGCTGAATCTGCCGCTGCAGAATCTCACCATGGAGTGGACACTGTACCCGGATCAGCATCGGATGACCTTCAAGACCGTGAAGTCGCAGGCCCAAGACATCGAGGGTGAGTACCGGCTGGAAAGTTCGCCTGACGGGACGAGAACCCGCCTCACTTATACCAGCGTCTCGAAGGACAAGATTGCAGTGCCCTTCCCGCAATCGGTGCTGGACAGCGCCGCCCGTGAAACCTACGTAAACACCGTGCGCGGCGTCGAGAAGACATTGAAAACAGGATAGACGAGGAGTTCCGCTGGCTACGCACACCGCGCGCTTCCTCGCAGGTGCGGCTGATCCCGCGCAATTTCCCCAACTCGACTGGCCCGAGATCGCCTTCGCCGGCCGCTCGAACGTCGGCAAGTCCTCGCTCATGAACCGCCTGGTCGGCCATCGGGGCTTGGCGCGCGTGAGCAAGACGCCGGGGCGTACCCAGCAAATCAACTTCTTCCTTGTTGATGAACGGCTGACGCTTGTGGACCTGCCGGGCTATGGCTTTGCGCATGTGCCCACGGCCATTCGGTGGCGCTGGAAACGCCTGGTCGAGACCTATCTCAGCCGGCGAAGGAACCTGCGCGCCGTGGTGGTGATCATAGACTTGCGCCGAGGCATAGAGAGCGACGAGGAACAGCTCTGTACGTACCTCGCCGCGCTCAGAATCCCCGTCATTTTGGTTGCGACCAAGTCCGACAAGCTCGCCTACGGTGAGCGCCAGCGCCGCGCGCAGGCGCTTGACGAGGCTCAAGTATCAGGAATTGCCGCCCGGTTTCTCTGCTCCGGCCACACCGGCGAAGGCTTGCTGCAACTGTGGAGGCAAATAGAAGCGTGCGCGAGAGAGGTTGGTTGTTCTCGCGGGAAGGCGCATGCTAGAGACGAAATATGACCACCTTCTGGATCGGCACCTCCGGCTACAATTACAAAGAATGGAAAGGACCATTCTACCCCGCCGATCTGGCTGAGGCTGCGATGCTGAAGTACTATGCCCAGCGCTTCGCGACGGTGGAGACCAACTACACCTTCTACCGCATGCCGAACGTGCGCACGCTACAGGGCTGGGCCAAGGAAACCCCGGAAGGGTTCACATTCGCCCTCAAGGCGCCGCGCCGAATTACCCACGACCTGCGGCTGCGGGACGCCGCCGATCCCTTGACGTACTTCTGCGATACCGCGAAGGTGCTGAAACAGCGCCTGGGCGCCTTACTCTTCCAGTTGCCGCCGTTCTTGAAAAAGGATGTGCCCCGGCTCGAGGATTTCCTGCATCAGTTGCCGCCCGGATTTCGCCCCGCCTTCGAGTTCCGCAATCCGGGCTGGTTTGCCGACGAGGTTTTCGAATGCCTGCACCGCTTCGAGGCGGCGTTGTGCATCGCCGAACACGAGGATCGCAGCGCCCCGTTCGAGCAGACCGCAGACTTCGGGTACTTCCGTTTGCGGCGGCCGGACTACTCGGATGCCGACCTCGCCGCGTGGGCGCGGCGGCTGGAGGACGCCGGTGCGCGCTGGACTGATGTGTTCGTCTACTTCAAACATGAAGAGGCCGGCAAAGGCCCGCTGTTTGCCGGCAAGCTTTCCGAAATCCTTCATTCATCGGCGGCCGTCGCGGCGGACAATCAGCCGTGACCGGACCGCTCGCAAGCAGGTGCGCTTGGGCCGTCGAGTCGTGCGCGCGACGGGAGCATGCTGGCTGGTCTACGTGTTGAGTACAGCGCTGAGTTGTACTCCGCCCGTTCGCCAGTACGGTCTGAAGAATCAGAGGCTCACGTGCGCACAGGCCAATGAGTATGCCTTCCACACGCTACAGAGTATGGGATTTGCCGTCTCTGCCTTTGACCCCGCTGCGGTCGGCCACGCGGGTACCATCCACGGATCCCGTCAGGAACGCGGGGTGCAGAATGTCACCGTCACCATCACCTGCTTCTCTGACAGTACCGCGAACATCGATGCCAGTGTGGACTCGCAGCTGCTGGGGCAGGTCGATTTCAAGCGCGGCTTCTACATGGCCTTTACTGGAGTGGCGGCGCAGACGGCGATTCGCGAGGCCGCGGCGCGCGAGGAAGCGCAGCGCCCACTAGAGCAGAAGAAGGAAAAGGGGTTGCGGGTGCTGTTGCAGCCGGTTGCCGGGCAGGCCTCGAAACTCGATTTCGCTCTCGACCTCGCCGCCGACGGCATTTTGCCGGTGCGGGTGACAATCAACAACGCCAGCACGCGGTCGTACAGCCTCGATCCGGATGACGTGGTGCTCATCCAACGCGACGGCACGCGCGTGCACCCGCTCCCGATTGACGAGGTGGTGGAGCGCGTTGCTGAAGCTGAACGCGCGAAGTCTGACGGCGCGGCGGCCATGCCCACCGACAACGCCGCGATTACCCAGCGCCTTCGCGACCGGCTCCTACAAACGCGCGCCGTTTCTGCCAATCAGGAGCTGAGCGGCTACCTCTATTTCCCGTTGGAAACCTACACCAAAGGGCGCGTGACCCTCGAAGACCAGGAGAGCGAGGAGGCCGAAGGCTTCGTGGTGGAGTTCTGACTTGTCCTGGATATCGGTCTTGAACCGCGCCGACGACGTGCCGGTCCCGAGCTGGCCGTTGGCATTGACATACACCGCTACGCCGCTGACCATCGCACCGGAGATGCCGGGAATGAAGCTCCTATTCTGCCCCTTTTGCGTCCCGGGAATGCACAAGTGGGTCCTCCGGCCTCAGCGCTTCTTCGCTTCGACTACACAGTCCATGCGTTCGCCGGAGCGCAGCAGCCGCGTGCTCACGAATCCGGCTCGCTGCAATGTGTCCGCGATTTCGGTGAAGGTGTAAGTGTCACCGCCGGGTGTGTTAACCAGCATGTTGAGAGCAAACAGCGCCCCGTCCGGCGGCTTCGTGCGGGACTCGTCCATGACGTGATCGCGGATTAGCAGCACGCCGCCCGGCTTGAGAGCGCGATGGACCTTCGCATAGAGGTCGAGGTTCTGCCGCGGGCTGTTCTGGTGAATGATGGCGGACAGCAAGGCGAGATCACAGCCGGACGGAAGCTTGTCCTTGTAGAAATCACCGGCCACGAAGGCCACTCGATCCCGCAGGCCTGCGTGTACGACGTTGTCCTCCGCGATGCGAATTACGCTGGGCAAATCAAACAGGAGAGCACGCAGGCTCGGGCGCTTCTTCAGAAACGCGATCGTGTAAGCGCCCGAACCACCGCCGATGTCGAGGAGTTGTGAGAAGCGGCGAAGATCACAGGCCTTGGCAATAGCTCCGGCTGTCGGGCGCGCGGCCACGTGCATGGCCCCGATGAAGGCTCGGGTGTCTTGGTCGGACGTCGAGCCGCTCACCACGCGCCGACGCGGGTTACCGCCGCTGCGCACGCACTCGGTCAGCTGGCTCCAGTTGTCCCAGATCGTGCCGAGGTGCTGGACCATCGGCAGGATCGACGGCCGGTGCCCGGACGCCAGATGCGCCCCGTCTTTCGTGACCCGGTAGCGTCCATGTTTCTTCTCGAGGAGGTCCTGAGTGATCAGACAATCGAGCAGACGCGTTAGGCCGCGCCGGTCGAGACCCAGTTCCGCGGCGATCTCGTCAGCCGTAGCCGGCTGGCTAGCAAGCCGCGTGAACAAGTCGAGCTCCGCGGCAGTCAGAATGACTCGGCTCACCATGTAGCCCCTGGCCTGTGCCAGGATGTCGAGCGGTGTTGGCATGTGTCGGGCCTCCAGACTTTATCCTTCGTCGACGGCGCCGGTCGCGTCAAGTGGCTCCTGCGGCCACGCCCGTCGGAGTTCGCGTCCCGGGCGAAGGAGAACACTGCAACGAGCCGGTCAGCTCGGCTTCTTGGGGCGGCGGCGTGATGCGCGCGGTGGCGCCAGCCGCTTCGCTCGCGCTCGCAGCACGCGGGTGAAGGCGTCAGCCAAGGCCGGGTCGGCGATCGGCGGCAACGCGACCAACGGTTCGGCGGGGATCGCCTCGACGACCGAGGGCTGCACTACATCCGGTTCGTTCTCAACACTACCGGAGATGAAGAAGATATCGTGCACCAGATTGGCATTGAGGCGCGCATTGAGGCGATCGCGAAGGTCATCCTTGAGGAAGCGCAGCTCCTGCATCCAACTGTGGCTGGCGACGGTCACGAACAGGACGCCATCGCGGAAGCGCGCCGGCTGAGCCCGCCGCGCGATGAGGTCCCCGACCTCATCGTTCCAGAAGGTCCAGATGCGGTAGGCACGCAGTTGTTGCTCCGGATCGACGCGCCACAACACGCTACTGAGCACGTCGCCGACCATGCTTGGATGCCCACCCGGCCGCTTCATCGCCGGCATTGTAGACTAGGGCTGGGCGGAAGACCAACACCTCGACTTTCGCTGAATGTTCGGCCAAAATGGGCATTGACAGGCGCTACATATTGGGTGTATGCGAAAAACGTCCACAATATGGAGGGGAGGGGCGGGATGACCGAACCGGTGCGCAGACGGAAGGAAGAAGGGCAGGGTAGGGCCGCCGGTGCCGCTCACAGCCTCACCATCCCGCGCTACTTCACGACGCCGGAGATTGACCCGTATGATGCCGTCGAGTGGGAGCTGCGCAGCGCCGTCATCACCGGGGAAAAGGGCGAGGTCGTGTTCGAGCAGCACGATGTCGAGATCCCTAAGCCGTGGTCGCAACTGGCCACCAGCGTCGTCGTATCCAAATACTTCCGCGGCCCGCTCGCCAGCCCCGAGCGCGAGCACAGCGTGCGCCAGCTCGTCGGCCGTGTGGTGCGAACCATCCGCGCCTGGGGCGAAAACCAGGGATACTTCGCCACCCCGAGCGATGCCCAGACGTTCGCCGCCGAGCTCACGCATCTCCTCTTGGAGCAAGAAGCATCGTTCAACAGCCCGGTGTGGTTCAATGTCGGCATCGAGCCGAAACCGCAGTGCTCCGCTTGCTTCATCCTCTCGGTCGACGACACCATGGAGTCCATCCTCGGCTGGTACCGGAACGAAGGTATCATCTTCAAGGGTGGTTCGGGATCGGGTGTAAACCTGTCACGCCTGCGCTCATCGAGGGAGAAGCTTGCCGGCGGCGGCACTGCCTCCGGCCCCGTCTCGTTCATGAAAGCCGCTGACGCTTCCGCCGGCGTCATCAAGTCCGGAGGCAAGACGCGGCGCGCTGCCAAGATGGTCGTGCTCAACGTCGATCACCCGGACATCGTCGACTTCATCCGCTGCAAAGAAGAGGAGGAGAAAAAGGCCTGGGCGCTGATCGAAGCCGGCTACGACAGCTCGCTCGATGGCCCGGCCTATGGCTCGGTGTTTTTCCAGAACGCCAACAACTCCGTGCGGGGGGCGGACGCCTTCATGCACGCGGTCGAGACCGACGCCACCTGGCAGACGCGCTACGTCTGTACCGGACAACCGGCCGATAGCTACAAGGCGCGGGACCTGTTGCGTATGATCGCCGAGGCCACGCACGTGTGCGGTGACCCGGGCATGCAGTTCGACACCACCATCAACAGCTGGCACACCTGCCCCAACTCCGGCCGCATCAACGCCTCGAACCCGTGCTCGGAGTACATGCACCTCGACAACTCTGCATGCAACCTGGCGTCGCTCAATCTGATGAAATTCGTCGACGATAACGGCGACTTCGACGCCACCGCTTTCTGCCACGCCGTCGACATCATGATCACGGCGCAGGACATCATCGTCGACAATTCGAGCTACCCGACGCCGGAGATCACCGCGAACGCCAAAGCCTTTCGCGAGCTGGGACTCGGGTACGCGAACCTGGGCGCGCTGTTGATGGCGCTCGGCTTGCCGTACGATTCGGAAGGCGGCCGCCAGTACGCCGCCGCGGTAACGGCGCTCATGTGTGGCGAAGCCTACGTTCATTCGTCCCGTATGGCGAGGCAGACCGGAGCATTCGCGGGCTACGCCGTGAACCGCGAGCCGATGCTGGACGTGATCGCGAAGCACCGCAGCTATGCCCACAAGCTTGATTCCGCCTACGTGCCGCTCGAGCTGCTGCGCGCCGCCCGCGCCGTGTGGGACGAGGCCTACGCGGCGGGCACGGCACACGGCTTCCGCAACTCCCAGGTTACCGTACTGGCACCAACCGGGACCATCGCCTTCATGATGGATTGCGACACCACCGGCGTCGAACCCGATATCGCTTTGGTCAAGTACAAGAAGCTCGTCGGTGGCGGCATGCTCAAGATCGTGAACAACACCGTACCGCGCGCGCTGAAACGCTTGGGCTATGAGTCGAAAGACATCCAGTCGATCGTCGAGTACATCGATGAGCACGACACCATCGAAGGCGCCCCGGAGCTGAGGGATGAGCACCTGCCCGTGTTTGACTGTGCCTTCAAGGCGGCCAAGGGCACGCGTGCGATTGCTCCGCTCGGCCACCTGCGCATGATGGGTGCGGTGCAGCCGTTCATCTCGGGCGCGATCTCCAAGACCATCAACATGCCGAACGCGGCGACGGTGGACGATATCATGCAGGCCTACATCGAAGCCTGGCGCCTCGGCGTGAAGGGGGTTGCCGTCTACCGCGACGGCTGCAAACGCACACAGCCGCTCAATACCGCGCGACAAGAGAAAAAGGGCGCGGCGCCCGCATCCGAGTTTCATCCCGTCCGGCGGCGCCTGCCGCAGGACTGCCGCTCGCTGCGCCATAAATTCGATATCGCCGGACACGAGGGCTACATCCATGTTGGGCTGTACGAGGACGGGACGCCCGGCGAGCTGTTCATCAAGATCGCCAAAGAGGGCAGTACCATCGCCGGGTTGATGGATACGATCGGCATCCTGACCTCGATGGCGCTGCAGTACGGTGTGCCGCTAGAGGTGCTGGTGAGCAAGTTCAGTCACGTGCGCTTCGAGCCCTCGGGATTCACGAAGAACCCGGATATCCCGATCGCCAAGTCGCTGATCGATTACATCTTCCGCTTCCTCGGCACGCGCTTCCTCGACGCCGAGCAGCGCTCACAGATGGGTTTGGGCGGCGCCCCTGAGCCAGGCGCGGCGGAGTCACGGGCGGCGGCCGCGGACAAATCAGGCAGCGACCGTGGCTCGACCGTCGTCGCCCTGGGTTTCAGCCCGCAGGCCGACGCGCCCAGCTGCTCCGACTGCGGCGCGATCATGATCCGCAACGGCAGTTGCTACAAGTGCTTGAATTGCGGGGCTACGAGCGGCTGCTCGTGAACGTGGGTAACATGAGAAGAGAATGTCAAACCGGAAACGGCAAATGCAGAATGTCAAATGGCCAACAGTTGGTTTGCCGGTTTGAAATTTCCGGTTTGCCATTCCTAACCGATGGTAAGGTGTGGACAGGGAAGAAACGGCGGTGGTGGCGGTGCGGAGAGCCTTCTCTGTGGTTGAGGGGTGGCGGCCGAGGCTGACTCGGGCGGGGCGCCCGCTATTACGGGCGCCCCGCGGGTGTGCTCCCCGCGTCCGAAACGATCAGACGCTGGAAGACTGTCATCTTCAGATGCTCGATGAGATCCTTGGGATTGTAGGAAGCCCCATCGGTCATGAACTGCTGAATCAAGATTCCGCCCAACGTTGCCATGATCAGGGCGGCGTCACGTCCGGCGTCGATGTCGGCGCGAAATGTGCCGCGGCGGCGTCCGCTCTCAATAATTTCAGCGAGTGAGTTGCAGAAGATCCGGTACAACTCATTGACACGGCCCAGCACTTCATCCGGCTGCTGTTCGGTCCGCAACGTCAAGTTCAGGAAGAAACGCACCGAGTACACGTTTTCGTGCACGAAGTCGTAGAACAGATCGATGAGACGCTCGATCTGTTCGCGCTCGCAGAGCCCTTCGAGGTTGTCGACGTCGATGAAGTACGGCTCCAGGGTCTTGCGCAAGGCGCTGCGATACAGTTTCTCCTTCGAATCGAAGTGCCAGAAGATCAGTGCCTTGCTCACCTTCGCTTGGCGCGCCACTTGCGCCAGCGAGGTGTTCTCGTACCCCTGTTCCGAGAACAGCCGGCTGGCACTAACGAGAATCTTCTCGCGTGTTCGAAGCGTCTCCAGTGCCTGATGCTCGGACATCACCAGCAATCAAGCTAGAGTAAAACACCGTGGCATGTCAACGCAGATTCGCGTTTGCATCCACGCAGCAGCTCGGGCAAAGTACCCCGCATGACGCGCCGCCCATGTCTTCTTGCCGCGACGCTTGGCTGTGTGGCGGCCACGCTCGGCATGCTTGCCATTGCTGCTGTGTTACGGCAACAGCGGATGGAACGCCCGGTCGAAACGGCCCGGCCACAGCCGAGAGAGTCGGTCGCTGATGAGGCGCCGGTTGCGCCGCCCCGAACGTGGTCGCTTCGGGTAGGGGGATGGTATATCCGCGTCGACGGCGCTGAGGTGCCCATCCCGTCCATCATTGAGCAGACGGCCTCGCGGCCGCGGGCCGGTTTGGAAATCTCCATCTCCCCGTTCGATCGCCTCATCGCCCACCAAGCGAACGCCGAGGGCTTTGATTGGCGTCTGATTGCGGCGTTGATTTTCGAGGAGTCTCACTTCGACCCGGCAAGCCGCAGTGACAAGGGCGCGGTGGGACTGATGCAAGTCCGGCCGGTCGCCGCCGAGGCAGTGGGGGCAGTGGACTTTCAGGCGCCGGCAGACAACGTGCAAACCGGGGTGCGCTACCTGCGCCAGTTGAACCAGATGTTTCACGCCGCCCATGGCCGAGAGCGCCTGGCAATCATCTTGGCAGCCTACAATATCGGGCCGGGCCACCTCCGGGACGCGCAAACCCTGGCGCGCAATTTCGGGTACGATCCGAATCGATGGCAGGACGCGCTGGAGCTGATGCTCCCGTTGCTCGAGCACGCTTCCCTGTACCAGCAGCTTCCCAACGGATACGCCAAGGGCAGTGAGACCGTCGCCTACGTCGACCGGGTTCTGGAACGCTACGAGCATTACAAGCAGCAGACGTTGGCTCCCGTCACCGGTGCCGATGCGGCATCTCCATCCGATGAGCCGAGCAACGGCTAGAGTAACGAGCACAACTTAACAGGATCGCGCTTGTAGCCGCTGCCGATCATTATCTGCTATCGTGCGGGTCATGGCCGTAGCTCCCGCAAGCCTGCGCTGGCATGAGCAGGTGGACATCGGCATCGCCGGTGCGGGCGGGTGTGGTTTGGCCGCCGCCCACGCCGCGGCAAACGGCAGCCTCAAGATTGCGGTGTGGGAGAAAAGCGACGCGGCCGGCGGCAACACCGCGCTTAGTTGCGGCATGATTGGTGCGGCGGGAACGGCGCAGCAGCGTGCCGCCGGTATCTTCGATGCCGGGGAGGACTTTGCCCGCGACGTCTTGAGGCGTAGCGGCGGCCACAGCGATAGCGCATTGACATGGCGCCTGTGCGAAACCTCCGCCGCCCTGTTGGAATGGGTCGCTGACCGCTGCGGTATTGCGCTCGAGCTGGTACGGGCGGTGTGCGACCCGGGTCACACGCAGTTACGTCTCCACGCCCCTGCCGCCCGCAGTGGCCGGCCGCTCGTGCAGGCATTGCTGCGCTCGCTGGACCGCCGCGGCATCAGTCTGCGTCTGACGACGCCGGTGCTCCAACTCTGGACCGATGCGGCTGGGGCGGTCGTGGGCGTGCAAGTGAAACGGCCGCACAAGGCGCCGAGGAATGTCCGCTGTCACAAGCTGATCCTCGCCACCGGAGGGTTCGGTGCCAATCCAGCGGCCGTGGCGCAGCATTGCCGAGCGGCTGTGGGCCTGCGTTACGCCGGCCATCCAGGCAGCAGCGGTGAAGCCCTCGTCTGGGGCGCCGACGTGGGCGCAGCCACGCGAGGCCTCGACGCCTACGGCGCGCATGCTTCCGTTGCGGTCGGCTCGAATCTGCTGGTTCCATGGATCGTGATTACGGCGGGAGCTCTCCTCGTGAACCAGCGCGGCGAGCGTTTCGCCGACGAAACCATAGGGCCAGAGGCTATGGTGCCCCTGGTTCTGGCACAGCCTGGTCATGTCGCCTACGAAATCTTCGACGGCCACATCTCCAAGGTGGTAGCGGGGGCGGACCCCCGATTTGCCAGCGAAGTGGTGCCACGGGTGGTGCGGCGGGGAGATGATGTCGACGGCCTGGCAAAACAGTTCCAGATCGATGCGCCCGCGTTGGCACGAACGGTGGCTGCCTACAACGCCACCGTGGCCGGCAGCAACGATGTCTTCGGGCGCACGACTTTCGGTGAAGCGCTCAGCGCGCCGTTCTACGGGGTTCGGGTTGCCCCGGCACTGCTCGCAACCCGAGGGGGCCTTCTTATCGATTCAAGCGCGCGGGTTCTGCGCGTCCCCGGTGCCGTCGTCGCGAATCTCTACGCGGGCGGAGGGGCGGCCGTCGGCCTGTCCGCGCCCGGCGGTGAGGGGTACCTCCTCGGCAGCGGCCTCCTGTGCGCCCTGGGCTGGGGTAAGATCGCGGGGGAGCAAGCAGCGCACGAAATCCTCACGGCAGGCACCGCCGGCGCGCCGGCGCCGCCGACACCTTCAACGGAAGTCGAAGGCGGCCCTCCCGGTGCCTTGACTTGACCGGCCGATTGTTCCACCTGCCGTAGGGCCACGGCGCTCGTGCCCCGCACGTGATACCCCAGTTCATTGAGCGATGCCAAGCATGATGCTCTACCGACTCATTCGGCCGCTGCTCTTTAACCTGGACCCTGAACGGGCGCACAACCTGATCCTGGCGTGCCTGGCGGCGTATGAGCATGTGCTCGCGCGCCGCTGGCCGCCGCAGCCGTGGACGCACCCGGCCCTGCAGCAGGTGCACTGGAACCTCCGCTTCCCCAATCCCGTGGGGCTGGCTGCGGGGTTCGACAAGGACGCGCGCGCGCCGCATGTGTGGCCGCTGCTCGGCTTTGGCTTCGCCGAGTTGGGCACGATAACCGCCGAGCCGCAGCCGGGGAATCCCGCCCCTCGGCTCTTCCGCTTGCCGCGCGATCGCGCGCTGATCAATCGCTTCGGCTTCAATAACTCAGGCGCCGTCGCCGCAGCGCGGCGGCTGGCCCGCTTACAGCGAGTGCGACGCGCGCAGGTTCCGCTCGGCATCAACATCGGGAAGTCGCGCATTGTCGTCCTCGAGCGCGCGGCGGAAGATTACCTGCGCAGCTTTCGCGAGCTGTTCCTCTGCGGCGATTACTTCGTCATCAACGTCAGCTCGCCGAACACGCCGGGCTTACGCGACCTGCAGAGTGAAGAGCATCTGTCGGCGCTGCTCCGGGCGGTGGCGAAGCACAACGATGTGCTTGCGCGGGCGCACCAACAGCCGAAGCGTCCGATCCTGATCAAACTCGCTCCTGATCTCGCCGATGAGGCGGTGCCGAGGATCGTCGACGTGGCACGCGAGTGCAATGCTGCCGGCTTCGTTGCGACCAACACCACGATCCAGCGGGTGGGCTTGATAACGCCAAACGACGAGAGCGGCGGGCTGAGTGGCGCGCCGTTGCGTGACCGGGCGACCGCCGTGATCCGCACGCTCCATCGAGCCGCAGGTCCAGAGCTGCCGATCATCGGTGTGGGCGGTGTCTTTTCGGCAGCCGACGCGTACGAAAAGATTCGCGCCGGGGCGTCGCTGGTGCAAATCTATACGGGCATGATCTACGAGGGCCCGCGACTGCCGTATAGCATCGCGCGTGGCTTGGTGGAGTTGCTGCGCCGCGACGGCTTCACACATGTGAGCGACGCAGTGGGGAGGGATGCGTGAATCGTGCTCGTGAGTCATGCTCGGAACGACGAGCGGATAAGCATTCGGCCCGGTAAACGAACACGAGCACGAATCACGAGCACGACCAATGACTGAAGGCTCGATCCTGCGTGACCTGGTGGTGTTGTTTGCCACCGCGCTGCCCATCGTATTCATTTTTCAGCGTTTGAACGTGCCGTCGATCGTCGGCTTCCTCATCGCCGGGATCGTCATCGGGCCCCACGGCGCAGGGCTGATCGCGCAAAGCGCCGACGTGGAGAACCTGGCCGAGCTGGGGCTGGTGCTGTTGTTGTTCGTCGTCGGACTGGAGCTGTCATTATCACAACTGGTGCGTCTAGGTCGCATCATTATCTGGGCCGGCGGCTTGCAGATTCTGCTCACCGGCGGCATCGCCTGGGGCATCGCGATGGCTGCCGGGTTCGCCGCGCGGGAGGCGGTGTTTTTCGGCTTTATCCTGGTCCAGTCGAGTACCGCCATCGTGCTGAAGACTTTGAGCGACCGTGGTGAGCTGCACGCGCCGCACGGGCGCCTCGCCACCGGCATCCTCCTGATCCAGGACCTCTGTCTTGTCCCGATGATGCTGCTCACCCGGTTGCTGACCACGACCGAGGCCGCGTTGTGGACTGCCGTGGCGTTGGTGCTTTTTAAGGCCGCCGTCGCCATTGCCGTGATCGTCTTGGCGGCGCGTTTGCTCATGCCGGCGGCGCTGCGGCAGATCGTGCGACTGCGCAGCCGCGAGCTGTTTGTCGGAGCAATCATCCTGTTTTGCCTCGGTACCGCCTGGCTCGCGGCGCTCTTCGGTTTATCACTCGCGGTGGGCGCGCTGATCGCTGGCCTGGTGATCTCAGAGTCCGAGTACAGCCACCAGGTCACCGCCGACATTCTGCCGTTTCGTGACGCCTTCATCAGTGTCTTCTTCATCTCGGTCGGGATGCTGCTGCAGTTGGATTTTCTGCAGGCCCATTTGCCGATGCTGCTGGCGGTTGCGGTCGGGGTGGTGCTGTGTAAGGCGGTGGCCACGATCTTGGCCGTGCTGCCGGTGTACCACTCGCTGCGGGTCGCGACGGTCACGGGGCTGTCGCTGGCGCAGGTCGGCGAGCTGTCATTCGTGCTGGCCCGTCTTGCCTTGCCTGCCGGCTTGATGGTGCCTGTCGAATACCAGGTGTTCGTCGCGGTGGCGGTGTTGACCATGCTGGCGGCGCCGTTTCTCATCCACGGGGCGGCGCGCGCGAGTTACGCGCCGCAGGACCTGTTACCGGGCAGCGCGCTGGCAGTGCCGGGGCAACGCCCGGCCCGCCACCACGTAGTGGTCATGGGGTACGGCCTGAACGGCGAGAATCTCGCGCACGTGTTGCGAGAGACGGGGTTACAGTACGTGATCATCGAGATGGATCCCGAGCGTGTGGTGGCGGCGCGTGCGAACGGCGAGCCCGTCCTGTTCGGTGACGCTACGCGACTCGAAGTCCTGCGCCAGGCGGGCGCCGCGACGGCAAACGTGATCGTGGCGGCCATTTCCGACCCGGTGGCGACGCGGCGGATCGTCGCCCTGTCGCGCCAGCTCAATGCGCGAGCGCCGATCATAGTGCGCACGCGTTATGTTGCCGAGATGGATGATTTGCGGCGTCTGGGCGCGACCGAGGTGATCCCGGAGGAATTCGAGACCTCGGTGGAAATCTTCGCGCGAGTGCTGCGCCGGCTGCGCGTGCCGCGCAATGTCATTCAGCTCCAGGTCGATCTCATCCGCAGGCAGGGGTACAGCATGTTGCGCGGGCTGGAATTGCCGCGGCAGACGCTGGACCAGCTCGGCCAGATTCTCGCCGCCGCCACCACGGAAAGCTTCATGGTGCCGAAGAACTCTCCGGCTGCGCACCGTTCCATTCGCGAGCTGCAGCTGCGCAAGATGACCGGCGTCACCATCATCGCCGTGGTGCACGATGGCAAGACGCTCACCAACCCGTCGCCGGACGCAGTCATCGAGGCGGGTGACATCCTGGTGATGGTCGGCAGCCACGCGCAACTGGATCAAGCGATGGAGCAGCTCGGAGCGGGCGCGGGTGGGGAGGACGTGAACGCGTGATTGGGTTCCTGCTTGGGCTGGCCGTGCTGGCGGCCGTGGTTGCCGCTGTCGCGCGCCGCTGGCAGCGCGCGCGCGTGGCGCGCCGCCGTCCAGGCGCCACCATCCATCGCCCGGTCACAGTGAGGAGCTTTGACGAGATCGATCCGGCGCTGCAGGGCCGCAGCTGTTGGTGTGGCGGCTCCTTCGTCCTCTCGGGGGAGACCTCGCGTACTGTCGGCGACCGCCGCTTCCGCGTCGCGCGCCTGGTCTGCAATGAATGCGAGCGTGACGAGCTGATATATTTCGACGTGACCGCGGTGTTTCACTGAGAGCAGGGTTTAGGCCCACATCCGTGAATAAGATTTCTTAGCTAAGAGTTCAAGGAAACTCTCAAGTGACTTCCCGCTATTCCCCTCAAAGCAACGCACCACCTCATTTGACAGGTCACCGCAGGCTGGGCTGGATGCGCTAGACGGTTGGTGAGTTCCCCCCGCAGCCGGTCTACCGCTGGGTGAAGGCGCAAGCGGGTTCAGGACGTCATTGCCCTCGCGGATCGGACTCGTACTGTGGATGGTATGCGCTGAACAGGAAGCCGTTATCCGCGTTGAGGACCATGGCGTTAGTGGCCTGTGCGGAGACACCATGGGCTGGGTCGGTTAGCGAAGCGGCGACCTGATGGACCAGGGCGGGGCTCAGTCGGGAGCCGGACCGAAATACTGGTCTGCATACTTTTTCACGAGGTGGGTGATGTGCGGATCACCCCACGGGGGGACGTCTTGCACGCCGTCAAAAAAGGCGCGCGATGCCCATCAGAAAACCGGCGACATCATCCCGAAGTTCGACGGTATCGAGCGTTGAAGAAACTGCAATGAGCGGCACCGTAGCTGCCTTCATTCCTCCGCAGGCGGTTGAAGCTGCGGGGTAGTTCCACCTTCCATTTCCGGCGGTTCAGCATGCTGTACCCCTGGTCTTTCGATCAACCCGAAGCCGACGGAAAGGAACAAGGTGCCACCATCCGGCTGCGCGGCCCGCATCGAATATCTCAGGTCGACGATCAGCAACACCTTCTCCCCGCAGCGTAACTTTGCACCCATCTGTGGCCCGAGGACCTCTTGAATTCGAGGGCTTGCGCTAAACACATCCGCCTGGCCCCCGGCGTGCGCCCCCACGTATGGGATTATCGTAGCCGTGGGTGCCAGATGGTACAGCGCCTGTCCCTGCAGCGCGGTCGACGGGGAGGTCTCGAAATCACCCGTCAACCCGATTCCCAAGCCGACCTGCCACGCGTCGGTGACGGAAAACCCGAGCATGCGGAGCACGAGGTATCGTGCGCGGTGGTCGCTGCCGTCCGGGGGCGCCCCCCCGCCGAGCAGCAGCCCAGCTTCAACTCTACCCTTTTGCAGCTGTGCACGGACCGGAGAAGCGAACCCTGCGGGACCGTACACCAGCCACGCGCCAATAGCGATGGCGAACCATCTGAGGAACTGGGCGCGAGCTGGAGTGCGTCGGTGAGATACGATCCCTTGCACTGCACGCGCCCGGTGACGGCCGGTCGCGAAAACCGGTCACTCACCCGTTACGATCGTCGTCCAAGTCGAGTAGATCCCCAGGATGGTGGTGCCGTGCGTGTCGATCGTTGCGATCTTCCTTATGCCACCGTTCTTGCACGCTGCAGCGACGGAGGCGTCCCCCACGGCTATCCAGCCGAGGTACGACTCAGCCATAGCCGTTCCGGTCCTCGGGCCGGGTCCAGCCTTGTCAACTCCCTCGTAATAGGATGGCCACTTCGTGTCGGTGTAAATGGACCCCGGGAGCGGTCCAATGATGGCACAACCACAGAGCCCGAGAAAGCCGACGAGTCCCAGTGTCGCACCTAGCTTCTTCATTAGGCGCCCTCCTCTTGATATAAGATGCCCACTCACTATCAGAGTCGCGACAATGCTGTCAAGGAACGTCAACCGAAAAAAAGGGATGGAAAGACCCTTCGTGTGCTTTTACCGCATGAAGGCCTTGATGGTCCTGGTCGTTTGCAGTCTCGCACTGCCACTCGTGGGGTGCATCAGAGTACCCGATGAGGTGCGCGCAACCTTGGCACCGGCAGCGCCCGCGGAGAAGAGCAATTTCAGGAAGGAACCGTCGCGCAGCGGGGCAAGCGCGACATCGACGACTACGACGACCTCGACCGTGCTGCCGACCGCCGCCGCCAATTCCAGCCGTCACGGAGCGTCGCCGTGAGACGCGTTGCTGTTGCTGCGCTGCTCGCCGCGGGAGTCGGCGGCTGCTCCACGGTCTACCTGCGCACGAATGTCCTTGACGCCCGCGTCGACGAGCGGCACACGGCGAGCTACCTCGGCCTGCCGCTGAAGTCGGGCCAACTGGTGTTGACGGAGGCCCCGGGGGCCACGAGCTTTGTCATCATGCTGATCCCGGCGAGGTTCTACCGGTTTACGCACGCCGCGATCCTCAGCATGGAGAACGGGCAACCGTTCGTGTATGAGATCTCAGGAAGGATGGCGAGGTTCCCACTGCAGGAGAAGCTGCTGGACAACGTGCGAGGAGAAATGCACCGTCGCTCTCTTCTCGAGCACGTCTCGCTGAACCTGTATGCCGAGATCTACGACGTGCCCGCGGGGGTTAGCGGCGAGAAGGTGGTTGAGTACGCGAAGCAGCAGTTCGCCGCGCAAACCGCGTTCGACTCATTCTTCGACTACTCCGACCACAAGAAGCTTTTTTGCACCGAGCTCATCGAGCTCGCGCTCGAGCACGGGGGCATGAAGTCGCGCCCGCTCGACCCGGTGAACGACAACGAGTCGCTACGCATCGCCATGCGCTGGCTCGGCGTGCCGATGAGCACCGTGCTCCCCGCTGGGGCCTACGCCGACCCGGATCGCTACGTTGGAGCGCTCGGGCAGTTTCCGACGCGGACGGCGGCGGACGGGTATTTCGAGGCGAAGAGGGAAGTCTACCGCCGTTTCACGAACGACCAAAGGCTCGGCTACCTCTTCGAACTCGACGGGTGGGGTCGGATCGACATGCGCCCGGAGGTCCGGCAGTTCGCCATCGACGCCAGTCACCTCTTCGACGCCGTCGACGACCCGCCACCCCCTGGCGACCCGCGGGTCGCCGACGCGGTGCGACACCTCGCAGACGAGCGCTTCGGCCCGCTCGGCCGTTGAGGTGACGTCCGGCGCCGCTGCTTACTGGCCGACCGCCCGGAGCTTGTCAATGAAAGTGAGACACTCCCCATACGAATCTACAGGAGTGAGGGGTGAGGCGTGAGGGGAAAGGGGGGCTCGATAACGCCGCCTTGACATGCGTGCGCACTGGCCGGCAGATTAGGAGCCAATGGCTGCTAGGGGTGCCTGTTGGCAGAGAGGGCGTCTACGACACCGTCAAGCAAGCGATCCAGGATCTCATCGCTCTGGATCTGGAACGTATAAAAGGCGAACTGGTCGCGGTGCGGGCGGATATCAAAGCCGTGGATTCTCGAGTCGGGACGTTGAAAACGCGTGGATGAGGGTTTGCGCGCCGTCAGCGACCGCATCGACGCGCTGTTTGACGAACAATCCTGAATCTGTCCGCAAGCGTTCGCGCTCCAGTGTCGCCGCAGTTGCTACGCACCGGGCCGCAGCTCGGCAACGAATTCAGCCGTGCTGAGGACGCGGATGTCGTAGCGCAGCAAGGACGAGAAGTGGCGGCGGTTGTCAGTCACCACCACCTTTGCACTGTTGCATCGGGCGGTCTCGGCAATGTGCAAGTCGTATACGCGGCCGCCGGTGACACCGTCGCTGGCCGCATCCTGAAGCAAGCGCGTGCGTTCCGTTGCGGGTAGGTCCACCACCGCAAAGCGGCCCACAACTTCTTCCTGGAGCAGACTAACAGCATCCGCTGCGGAGAGCCGCAGCTCCGGCGGCAAGCGCGTCGCCACCGAATAGAACTCCAAGCAGCAGTGCCAGGCCGTGAGCGGCCGCTTCACCACGCGGCCGGCAATAGCCTCCATCGTCGCTAGCGGAGCGACCGATACTGGACCCATATCGATCAAGCCCGCCAGCAGAACCGTGGTGTCAAAAAACACCGGCGCTACCATGGCCATCGGTTGCGCTCTTCCTCGATGAGCTTAGCCACGTCTACCTTCGGCAGCTTACGCGCGGCCACCTGCGGCCGTGCGACCAAACGCCTGCCGACCCGCGCCAGCTGCGGTCCGGGAGCGAAGTGCACCAGCCGAATGCTCGAGTCTTCAATGATAACGTCGAGTTCCGTCCCCGGCGTGAGCCCGGCCCGCGCTCGAACTGAAGCCGGGATAACCACACGACCTGCCTTATCAATGGTTGTCTTCATGCCACCCATCTACCATCATATCTACCACACAGCAACAAGCGATGGCTACAAGCCCGAGAGCAGCCAGCAGGCACGCTCCGGCACATCGCATCAAAGGGAGGCCGGGTCTTCACTCCGCCAGGCCGTGAGGTGTTTCGCCGCGTCGGCCAGGCCGAGTCGGCCAGACGACCGGCGCCGCGGTCATTCCGCGGAGCACTCACTGCCCTTGGATCTCTTATCGCGCGCCGACGGGCGATCTTCCCCGAGCGTCGCTTCAAGCCCAGCGAAGAGGAGTTCCGCGCTCACGGCGCCCTCTATGTCCGGGATCGGGTCCTCGGCATCTACGGAAGTTACCCGAGGCTGGCCTACTTCCAAGCGCCGTTTACCCGGCTCGGAGTTAAACAGTACCTTGGGCGAATTCGGCGAAGAATAGGTCAGGGCCCACACGTCCACCTTGCGATCGTTACGGGGCTCGGGTAAAAGATGTCTCGGAACTTTTTGCCGTGCACTACATCGCATTTCCTACGTTGCGCGCCTTTGTCTGAGGATGTCGATTATGACGAAACCAGTGAAAGTGCTTGCGGCTTGGGTTCTGGTAGCCCTGCTGACCGGGACGGCGCTTGCTGTGGAGAGCGCCGACGACAGTGGAAGTAACGACGGACATCCAGCCATCGTATGGGTGGGAACGGTGGCCACGGATCTGTTGTACGTCCCGGCGAAGCTTATGTACGCTGGAGTCGGGGCAGTCACAGGGGCATTCGGGTGGCTCCTGACGGGTGGAAACACGGACGCGGCCAAAGCCATTTGGAAGCCGTCGATGGGCGGCACCTACGTCGTCACACCCTCCATGCTCGAAGGCAAAGAGAAGGTGCGATTCAGTGGCTCGTAGAGCGGGGTGACAAGAATGCGTTGCTGGGAAATGAGACCGCTGGTCTCGGTGGCGTGGCTCGTGGTGTTGTCGGGCTGCGCGATGGGCCGGATCTACCGCGATCATCCGCTCGACGAGCAGAAGATCGCCACCATCCAGCGGGGAGTCACCACGAAGGCGCAGATCCTTGAGCAGTTCGGTCCCCCACAGGAGATCGAAACGAGGGAACTGGTCGCCATCGGCGGCGGCGTCGATAGCGTTCTGAGCGGCCGCGGGAGTAAGCCCGAGGTCGAAAGCCTGGTCGGCGCACGGTACTTCCGCTACAGCTATTCGCGCGCCAACGGCTTCGGCATCATCCTGCTGCTGTTCAACTACGCCGAGTTCGATCAGAAGAACGACTCCCTGCTGATTTTCTTTGATGGCAAAGACGTCGTCCAAGACGTTGCCTACGAGCGCGATACCGACAAGCTACCGCGCTTCGGCTTCTGGTCGAGAAAGTAGACTCGTGCCCGTGTTGGTGAGTCGTGCTCGTGAAGCAGATTGATGGTCGCTACTTCCGGACGCTCGTCATCGTTGCCGGCGTCGCGCTTCTAAACGGGGGCTGCACCATCGCCCGCTGGTACGCCGGCGTGCCGCTGCGCGGCGACCCGGCGGTGCTGGTGAAAGGCCAATCGACCAAAGGCGACGTGTTGGAACTCTTCGGCCCGCCGACGCAGATCACCCACCAGACCGACGGCGACGCCTTCATTTACGCCTACGACCGGTGGAACTATTCCTCCCTTACCGTCGTGGAACCGATTACCGGCCAGCGTGTATTCACGTACACGCGGGGGTTCAATAATCGCGACCGGCTGGTCGTGCTCTTCGATTACTTCGGCATCGTGCGTGGCGTTGCCGTTGAACACGCGACTCAACAGATGCCGCCTCTGTAACCCATGGCGCGTCCGCGCGGTCTGCGTGGGAGATCAGCGGGCTCCACAGTGCTACCGCCGATCGTCATCGCCGCGCTCCACTATGGCCCGACGAAGTGGACCGGCTGTTTCCCCTCGATCATGTCCGGGGTCAGGATGTAGTTGCCGTTGACCGACGCGTTCCAGATGTTGTTCGATACGCTGGAATCACCGAGTGTGAGCACGTAGGCCACACCGCTGGTCAGCGCTCCGGCACCGGCAAACACCACCTTGGCGGGGAAATAGACCACGTCAGCCAACACGGTGCCGACGTAGGTCAGTGCGCCGTGGTGTTCCTCCTGCCCTTCCTTTGCCGAGACGGCCGTGCCGGCCGCACCGCCGGCAGCCGCGCCGGCGATCACGACAGGACAGCCGTAAGTGTACAACGACAGACCCAGCAAAACCGCAACCGCAACATACCGAAGCCGAAAATGCTCCATCAAACCACCCCTCTCCGCGTTATTGCAACTCTCAATAGGCCTTTCGTGCCGGGACTTGTCAACGGGGCAAGGCGCGTAGCCGCGGTTCGGCAGCGCCGGTGCACGGCCGACCGCCGGAATTAGAGTGTCGTGCCGACAATATGAGCTTGACTAACGCTGTCGGAACGTGAAAGAGTGCGCAAGAACCGGCCGCCGAGCCTGGCTCACGGATCGGCGTGATTAAGGAGGGGACAATGAAAAGATTGATTCTCGCGCTGCTGGCGGCGGCATGGCTTGCGCCATCGGCGGCACACTCCGCTCTCAAAGCTGAGCAGGTCACCCTTGCAAACGCGGCAAAGGATCTCTTCGGCGGCAGCGATGCGGTTGGCGGAATCGGTGACTGGTACCTGAGCAATGGCAAGGTGCAGGCGATCATCGATGATATCGGCACCGTTCCCACCACCTCGGGAGCTACCGTCGACATGACGTCTTCGCAAACGGTCGAGACCGGCGGTACGCTGGTCGACCTCGGCCTCAACGGCAAGAACAACGATCAAATAGATCAGGTTTTCAACACCGGCGGGCTGAGTCTGGCCAACGTCTTCATCTTCCACCAAGGCGATGAGACAAAGGGGTGGAGCATCCCGACCAACATTCAAAATGGTACAGATCTTAATAACCCGTGCGCCTCCATCGGGACCACGAACCCAACCTGCCCCGCCCCCGACGGCTCCAGCTGCGCCGCAATCACCGTGTACGGGATCATGTTGGGAGCGTGCAAGGGGGGCACCGGCTTCTGCTCGACGCGAACGAATCCAACCATGTGGGTGCGCACCACCTACGAGGTGTGCGGGAAGGAACGGGCGATCCACCTGAGCACCGAGGTGTGGAACAAGTCCGGCAACAGCCAGTCGCTCCCGGTCTTCGACGTGTTCCTCTGGGGTGGCCGTGGCTTGGTGCCGTTCGCCCCCGATAAAGCCCGGGGCTTTACGCAACCGGTGCTCGATCTCAGCAGCGTTAGCAACATCGTAGCCGCTTTGACTTACGCGCCATTCTTTGCCGCGCCGGGGAACGAGAACCCGGCCGACGGCATCATGGCTCACGGCAAGAAAGTCGGAACCGTGTCCTACGGCTACTACCCTAACGACAGCTGGGTAGACTCCAATGGCCCGGCAAGCGGCGGCACAATCACTCACGTCGGCGGGGGCGGGCTCGCGAGCTTGCAGTCGACGCTGATCACCGCCGCCACCATGTTTAAGCTGCTAGGCGGCAACCCGCAGGTTCCCAACAACGGCTCCGCCGTGTTCAACCGCACCATCGTGGTGGGGCTCAAGAACGACGTCGCCTCCGTGATGGGTGACACGCCCTCGAACAAGGACGGCATTTTCGAGAACTCCGATCTGTCGAACCTCCTCGGCACCGTCAAAGGCTCGTTCACACCAGCGCCCTCGCAGGAAGGGACGGTCACGTTCATTCGCACTGGCGGCGCCGACCTCGGCGTTGCTTCCGGCAACTCCAATTACAGCAACTCACTGAACTCCGCCGTCATGTCCGAGGTGCGGGCCACGAAGGGCAAGTTCAAGGCGCTGCTCCCGGTGGGCACCTACACCCTGCGCGCGGTTTTCGCCGGACGGCCGGACATCGTGCCGGGCATCGCGGCGCCCGCCGTCACCTTTACCGTGACGGCGAACAAAACCACCACCATTCCGGCGATCACGTTGCCCACCGCCGGTACACTCAAAGTCCTGGTTCAGGATGCGGACACCAAGGTCGGGATGCCCGCCAAGATATCGCTGAGCCCCTCGCCGCGGCTCCGACGCGAGTTCGCCTCGTTTAGCTACTCCCTGCTTACCGGGATGTGCAACGACCTGTCGACCCAGTGCACGAACGACAGCGACTGCGGCACAGGCAGCACGTGCTTCCGCACGTGCACCAATGTGGCGCCGCAACCTTGTGACAGTAGCGGTAACTGCCCCTCGGGCTTCACGTGCACGAGCGACAGCTACTGCCGGCAGCATGGGTGTAACAGTGATACGGACTGCGATCTGGACTACCTCTGCCGGGCAGATACGACAGATGCGCTGCCGGAGAGCTATCCCGGCGGCACCGCCCAAATGCAAGTCATCTACGCCGATGCCACGGGCAAGGCCACCAGTGAGGTGAAGCCGGGTACGTATACCGTCTCCGTCTCGCGCGGTCTCGAATACACCATTGAAAATTTTTCCGACGTGAACATCACCTCGGGCACAACCACATCTTTGAACAGCGGCGCAGCTGTGACCTTGAAGCGCGTCGTCGACACCACCGGCTACATGTCGGCCGATTTTCACGTCCATTCCGGCCGCAGCTTCGACGCCTCAGCTCCGCTGCAGGCACGTGTGAACGCCTTTGCAAGCGAAGGCGTGGAAGTCATGGTGAGCACCGACCACGACATGATTAGTGATTACATGCCTGCCATCAATAGCCTCAAGATGACGCCGTTCATCACCAGCATCATGGGCGACGAAGTCACCACGTCGGTGTCGCGCCCGCCGTACATGGCGAACATGTGGGGCCACTTCAACTCTTGGCCGTTGGTGTATGACCAGACGGCGCGCCGTAACGGCTCCGTCGAAGACGAGGGTGTCAGCGCCAATGAAGTCTTCGACCGCTTGCGCACGCAGCCACTGCATATCTGTATCGGCGGCAAGAACAACGGCATGTCCTGCGAGACGCCAAACTCCTCCTGCAAGGGTGGTGGCACCTGCACGTACGTCGGCGAGCACGTCGTGACGCTCAACCATCCACGCGCCGGGGTCAGCGGCGTGGTGGGCATCGGCATGTTAGCGAACATCGGCTACGATCCTTCGATGGCCATCACCGACTGTGCGAGCTACCCGGTCCTTTGCTTGGGCTCGCAATGTGCTGGCGGCACCAACGACGGAACGAGCTGCACCTCAAGCTCGACGTGTACGGGCGGTGGGCTCTGCGGCTGCACTAGCGCGTCCCTTCCGTTGATGGCCGATGGCTGCAACGACATCTTGAACGACATGAACACCATTCCACAGACTAGCCGCTGCACCGACGAATCGTGCGGCTCTTCGTTCAAGGGCGCGTACAATACCCGCAACATTGATTTCGACACCATGGAAATTGACAATGGCGGGACGGTCAGCGGCTACCAGAATCTCATCCAATCGCGCCGCGACTGGATGAGCATTCTCAACCAAGGCATCCTGGTCGGCGCGAGCGACAAGCTCTCCCCATTGTACCCCCGCCACCAGTTGTACGGCCACGGCGTGTCCGATTCGCACCGCATGGTGATGGAGGTGGCAGGCTACTCGCGCACCTTCGTCGGGGCCGGCGACCTGCCGAACCCAGCGACCGTGGACGTCAAGAAGTTCAACGATGCGGTGATGCAGGGCAACATGACAGCCACCACCGGGCCGTTCATCAGCTTTACCGCGGCTAACAGCAGCACGCCGACGACCACGGTGAACATGGGCTCGACGCTCAGTCCACCCGTGAGCAGCGTCAATCTGAACGTGACGGTGCAGGCGGCGCCGTGGGTGCCGGTGGACGAGGTCCGCTTGATCAAGAACGGCTGTGTCTACGCCTGCTACAACGCGACGACGACTCCGGCGGTCAGCAGCAATCCGCCGGATCCTTACGATCAGACGAGCACCTACGTGACGCGGTTCAACGCTACGATCACTGACACGGTCACGGCGGACAGCTACTACATTGTCGAGGCGGGCCAGAGCTTGCCAGCGCCATCAGAGACGCCGACCGCCGATCCCGTCGTCAACTCGGTTGCCGCCGGTGTGTTCACGTACGGCTTCAGCAATCCCATCTTCGTCGATTACGATGGCGGCGGTTACACCGGCATCGCTTTAGCGACTGGGGCGGGTGAACCCACCTGCCCTGCCCTGCCATCCTCCTGTTCGCCGGGCGCGCTCATTCAACGTGAAGCTTCGGTTTCCCCTTCGACGATGTTCGCACGGGCGACGGTGCCTCAACCCGAACCCAGCATGCTCGGACGTCTGTGGCGTACGCTGGTCGGCCCTGCTGTGGCGGACGAGCAACAGACCAGAACCCCGAATCCTGAAGATGAGGAACGTGTACGGCGCCACGAACGCGAAATACTCAAACCATCGACTGAGCGTCTTCTCTGGAATCGGATTGAGTTCCCGACTCCGGTGCCGACGCCAGCGCCGGGAGGAAGCGGACACTGATCCGTCGAGCCGACCTCCTGCGCTGGGCTCTCGCTCTGGCGCTCGCTACTGTGCTCACCTCTCCTCCGGCCGCCGCCCATTGGTTGCGGCCGGAGGAGATCGTCGGTGGCCTCAATCATGATGCTGCCGCCGCGCAACACCTCGGCGTGGTGCGCGCGTATCGCGACCGTCACCTGAAGCGTCTCCTGGTGATCACGGTCGACGAGAAGCGCTGGGATGCAAGCCCGGCGGAGCGGCGTGTACAAGCCGCCGAAGAGTGGCTACAGCTCTGGCGGCACAACGTCGCCGAGGGTATCGTCGCCGTCGTGGATAGCCAAACACAGCGCGCGCTGGTGCACTTCGACGCGTCCGGCCACGCTCACGTCACCGCATCGACCGCCCCCTGACGCTCCCGCCGTTCCTCCGACACCCCATCGGACGCCGGTCAAGCAAAGGTAGCGGAGACGAATCAGCTCCGAACGCTGGGAACCTTCGCCGACTTCCTGGCTGAGTCCAAGAAGAAGAGATCTTGAGGCGCGCATTGGTGCGCGCGCGGGCGGAACTCTCTTGACTCCAGCTTTTACAGAGTGTAGAGTGCCACTATGCACTTGCCTAGAGAGCACGTGGTGCATGCACGGGTGGGCAAGAGCACGCGCCGAGAGTTGCGCATGCGGGACGTGGTGCGGGAAACCGGCCTGCCGAGAGAGACCATCCATTTCTATGTTGCCGAGGGGCTCTTGCCGCGGCCCAAGAAGACCGGGCGCAACACCGCCTTCTACAGCTGGGAACATGTCCGGCTCGCCCGACTGGTCAAGAGCATTCAAGAGAAACATTTCTTGCCGCTGCGGGCCATCCGCGCGCTGCTGGAGGATGCGGACGATGCGTCACTCTCGGCTGCGCAACAGTTGCTGATCAAGGAGTTACGGGTACGCCTCGGCCCGTTAACGGCTGCTCAGCATCGCCAACACATTCTCCTGACGGACATCCTCAAACAAGAGGGCATCCCCAAGAAGGAGATCGGCGAGTTCTGCGATCGCGGAGTGATCGCGATCGAGGGGACCGGCCGGAAGGCCTCCGTCTCGCGGGAGGACGCGGACCTGCTCCACGCCTGGGCACGGCTGAAGGCAATTGGCATCTCTCCGGAGCGCGGATTCATGCCGCGGGACCTCGAAATCGTCGAGGAGGCAATCTCGCGGCTCGTCCGCCGAGAGATTGAGTTCTTCACGGAACGATACGCATCGGTGGGCGGAGATGAGGCGGCGCGGGTTGCCACGGAGGCCGTGCCAATTCTCAATCAGATCATCAGCATCGTCCACTGGAGAAAGATTATGAGCTTCATCGCGGAGTTCTCAGAAAAGAACGCCTTACCGATTCAGCACCATTCGGATCAAAGAGAAACAACGCGTTGAAAGTGAACGTACGGCCTCGGTAGGCGTGAGCCCGCCCGTGCCGCTGGTGCAGTGCTGGCGAGCGAAAGGAGACACAACATGGCGAAGACTCAACAGGGGGCATGGGCGGATGCGTACCGGAAGAGATGGACTTGGGATAAGGTTACCTGGGGCAGCCACTCCGTGGACTGCTACCCAGGCGGCTGTCCGTGGCGGGTGTACACCAAGGGCGGGAAGATCGTTCGGGAAGAGCAGGCCGGAACCTTCACGCCAGTGGAGGCCGGCATCCCGGACATGAACCCGATGGGCTGCCAGAAAGGGGCGAGCTGGAGTCACTGCCACTACTCACCCGACCGTGTCACGCAACCGCTGAAGCGCGTTGGCGAACGCGGCAAGGGCGAGTTCAAACCTGTTTCGTGGGACGAGGCGCTCACCGACATCGCCGACGCCATGCTGGACGCGATTCAGGAGCAGGGCGCAGAGTCGATTCTCACCATGTTCACCCCGGAGGTGGGGGCGTTCCCGGCGCGGCAATTTGCGATCCTACTCGGGACGCCGATGACCGACGGCAATGCCGAGTTCCAAGACTTCAGCCCCGGCTTTCACATCACCTGGGGTCTCTACAACCCAACGGCGTCAATGGACGATTGGTTCCTCGCCGACCTGACGCTGATCTGGCACGCGAACCCGGTCTACACCAACATCCACTGGTACCACTACCTCGCCGAGTCGCGGTACAACGGCGGCGAGGTCGTCACCATCGCGCCGGACTACAGCCCCTCGGCGATCCATGCAGACTACCATCAACCCATTCGCATCGGCACGGATGCGGCGCTGGCGCTGGCGATGTGCAAAGTCATCATCGACGCCGGGCTGTACCAGAAGCAGTTTGTGCAGGAGCAGACCGATCTGCCGTTGCTCGTGCGCAAAGACACTGGGCGGTTCCTCCGGGGCAACGAAGTCAACGAGATGGACCGGGACGACCAGTTCTTCTGGTGGGACACACTGACCAACGTGCTCACAGCGGCGCCGCGCGGCACGCTGGCGACGACAGGCGTCGAGCCTGCGCTGGGAGGCAGCTTCAAGGCGACGCTCGCTGACGGGAGCGAGGTGGAACTCGAGCCGGTGTTCGAACGGCTGAAACGGCACCTCGAGAACTACACGCCCGAGAAGGCAGCGGCGATCTGCGAGATCCACCCCGACAACATCCGTGCGTTGGCGCGCAAGGTGGCCACGCGCAAGACGAAGATTTTCATCGGCTGGAATTCCGGGAAGTACTACCACGGCGATCTGATGGAGCGCGCCATGGCGCTGCTGCTCGGCCTCACCGGCAACTGGGGCAAGAAAGGCACCGGCACGCGTTCGTGGGCGCTCATGGGCGCGGACGGCTTCATGTTCATGCAGCGCAAGCCGCGCGCCGGGCAGGAAGCCGCACAAGCGCTGATCGCCAACATCATCGGCATGCGCCGCATGCTGGCGCAAGCGGACCCGACGATGACGACGGAGATGATGCAGAACCGAGCGGCAGAAATGGCCGGTGAGATGGGCGGCCTCGGCAACACCATTCCGCCCGCCTTCGTCTGGTACTACCAGTACGGCTACAAGGACCGCTGGAACAATCCCGACAATCACGACGCCGGGATGAAGCGCACCTTCGACGAGTACATCACCGAAGCGGTCGAGAAGGGTTGGTGGGATCCGAGCTACACGAAGGCATACCAAGAGGTCGAGCCGCGGGTGATCTTCGAGGCCGGAGGCAACCTGCTCCGGCGCCAGCGCGGCGGGCAGAAGGTGTTGCTCGAACACCTATGGCCCAAGCTCAAGATGGTCGTGTCGGTCGACTACCGCATGACCACGACCGGGCTCTACTCCGATTACATCCTGCCGGCCGCACAACACTACGAGAAGCTCAGCTACAGCCTCCCGTCCGTGCACCATATGAACTTCGTGTTGTGCGACCGCGCCGCCCCGCCGGTAGGTGACGCGCTCCCGGACGTCGAGATCGGGCTCCGCCTGGTAGAGAAGATCGAACAGCGCGCCAAGGCACGCGGCATGACCGGCTACACCGACCGCAAAGGCAACCCGCGGAGCTTCGAAGGGCTCATGGCGCGCGCCACGCTCGACGGCGTGTGCCGCGACGAGGAGAAGCGTTTCGACGAAGCGCTGCGCGACAGCGCAGTCTATGGCCTCCTGCCGAAGGGCACGACGCTGCAGACGCTGCGCGAGAAAGGAGCCGTGCGGTTCGAGAACTGGGGGATAGTGGGTCACGGCATCTCGCAGGCTTCAACGATCCGGCCCGACGAGGTCCACAACCCGTTGCGCTGGCACACCGAGGACAAGATTCCGTACGACACGCTCGTGCGCCGGGCGCAGTTCTACATCGATCACGAATGGTTCCTCGAAGCCGGCGAGGAACTGCCGATCCACAAGGAGCCGCCGATGCAAGGCGGCCGCAATCGCCGCTTCCAGATGACCAGCGGTCACAACCGCTGGAGCATCCACTCGATGAACATGACCAACAACATCATCCTGAACACCCATCGCGGTGAGCCGTTCGTGTTCATCAACGACAAGGACGCCGCCAGGCTGGAGATCCAGAACGGCGAGAAGATCAAGTTGGTGAACGACGTCGGCGACAGCATCATGGCGGCGAAGATCAGTCCGTCATGCCGGCCCGGCCAGGTAATCCTCTACAACGGGTTCGAGCCGTACATGCATGAGAACTGGTACAGCCAGGCGGACCTCGAGCCCGGCCACATCAAACACCTCGGCCTGGTCGGCAACTATGGGCAACTGAAGTATCGGCTGTTCTCGTGGCAACCGATTCCGGCCGACCGCGCCGTGCGAGTCGACATCCAGAAGATCAGCTGAACTTAGAGGGGACATCATCATGGGAACGGTCACGCAATCGCGGCGGCAACTGGCATGGGTCTTTGACCTCAATAAGTGCATTGGCTGTCAGACTTGCTCGGTGGCCTGCAAGGGGCTCTGGCCGCAGGAGGATCCCGGCACCGAGCAGATGTGGTGGATGACGGTGAACACGCAGCCCGGCCGCGGCACGCCGCGCGACTGGGAAACGATGGGCGGCGGCTACGACGGCAGCGGCACACTCCAACTCGGCAAGATCCCTACCGATGAAGAGATCGGCGGCGGCTGGAACTTCAACTACGATGAAGTGCTGCGCGGCGGCAAAGGCCGCAGCACGCATCTGCACAAGATCTCCGGCAGCAAGAGTTGGGGCATGAACTGGGATGAGGACGAAGGCGGCGGCGAGTTTCCGAACGCTTACTTCTTTTACCTGCCGCGGCTGTGCAACCACTGCACCCAGCCCGCCTGCGTCGAGGCATGTCCGAACGACGCGATGTTCAAGCGGGCCGAAGATGGCCTGGTGCTGCGTGACGAGGAGAAGTGCAAAGGCGCGCAGGCTTGCCGGCGCGCCTGCCCGTACAAAAAGATCTACTTCAACGCCATGCGCAACGTCAGCCAGCACTGCATCGGCTGCTTCCCGCGTCTCGAGCAAGGCGTGGCACCGGCCTGCGTGCGGCAGTGTCCGGGGCGTGCCGCCTTCATTGGCTTGCTGGACGATCCGGGCACTGCAGTTCACCAGTTCGTCGAGAAGTGGAAGGTGGCGCTACCGCTCCACCCGGAGTTCGGCACGCACCCGAACGTGTACTACGTGCCGCCGCTTGCACCCCCGCCGCTGCGTCCGGACGGCAGCTTTAACGAGAGCGGCAGCCGCATTCCGCCGGCGTATCTGGAGTCGCTCTTCGGACCGCAGGTGCATGGCGCGCTCGACGTGCTGCGCACGGAGCTCGACAAGAAACGCCGCGGCCAAGGCTCCGAGCTGATGGACGCCCTGATCCTCTATCGCTGGAAGGACGCGCTCGGGCATCTGGCGCGCGACCCGGCAGAGATCGTATGGGATTGAGCGGACAGGCCCGTTCCCGTGAAGCGGTGTGGCCCTGGACTCGCACTCCGGGGATGGTCGGGATCAGCATTCTTTGTGGGGCGCTCGACTCCCTCGGAGTGACGATCGCGAGCGCTTTGCGCCCCGGCCGCTCGCGGTACTGCCGCCCCTGTCCGTGAATCACCTGCTGTGCCTCGTCCTGGTCGCCATAGGCGCCCTGGCGCTGCCCGTGCTGTTTCGCTGCGACGCCGCGCCATCCGTTACGTGAGCGGGGTTTTTTGCAACGCTCAGGTTGACAGAGGTTATACCGTGTGCGACATCGCGCGCGCGAGGAGGGGCCGATGCGCAGGTACAGACCTCTATTGTGGGCGGCGATCACCTGCGTGCTCATGCAGCCCCACGCCGGCATCGCCGATGCGCAAGAGACGCAACTTCCGGAGGTCGTGATCACGGCGACGCGCACCCAGACGCGGGTGGAGGACACGGCCAGCTCGGTGTCGGTGATCGACGGCAGTGACATCGTCGAGCGTGGCCAATCGACGGTCGCCGATGCCTTGCGCGGCACACCGGGATTGGATGTCAACCAGTTCGGATCGCCCGGCCAAGGCTCGTTGCTGTCGATCCGGGGATCCGCACCGGACCAGGTCTTGGTGCTGCTCGATGGAGTCGAGGTTAATACGCCGACCATCGGGCAATTCGACTTCGCGAACCTCACCAGCGACAATATCGATCGTATCGAAGTGGTGCGCGGCGGCGGCATGCTCTACGGCTCCGAGGCCATCGGCGGCGTCGTCAACGTGCTCACGCAGCGCGGCGCAGGTCCGTTCCATCTGCTGGCCAGCGCCGAAGGCGGCAGCGCCTTCACCTTTCATGAAACCGCAGGGATCAACGGCGCCCAGGGCCCCTTTTCGCTGGCCGCCACGGCCTCGTTCCTGACCAGCGACGGCTTCCGCTCGATCAACAGCGACTATCGGAATTTCTCCACCGTCTGGCGCGCCGACTTGGATGTCTTGCCCACGGGAACCCTGCGCGGGTTCGTGCGCTACAGCGATGCCCGGACCGGATTGGCGAATTTCAACGTGGCCGAGGGGCGGCTCGATCCCGAGGCGTACAGCCGTGACAACTTCTTTCTGGCGAAAGGCGAGTGGGAGCACGCCGTCACCGACACGCTGAACTATCGGGCCGCGCTCTCGTTTGTCCGCGACAATCCCCGCTACCGCGACAGCACGATCGATGACGAGGGTGACCTCGAGCCGGTGGTCATCAGCCATTCGCCGAGCGAAATCATTGCCGCCGATACCCAGGTGAACTATCTGTGGCATGACACTGCCTTGAGCACCGTCGGTCTCGAGTACAAGGAGCAGTGGGCGGACATCTACAAACTGGAACCCGACTCGTCCGACTTGGATAACCAACCGGACATCGCCGATAACCGGGGCAATCGTTCGATCGTCGGCGTCTATGGGCAGGAACAACTCAAGCTGCTCGACGACACGCTGCACGGCGTCGGGAACGTTCGCTACGACCACTACGATGTGTTCGGCAGCCAGGTCACCTGCTCGGGGTCCGGCACGTATCTGATTCGGCCGACCAACACGCGACTCAAGGTCAGCTACGCGGAAGCGTTTCGCGCGCCCGCGTTTGACGAACTGTTCGGCGCACTCGGCAATCCCAATCTCAAGCCCGAGACCAGTTGGGAGATTGATGCGGGCCTGGCACAGGAGCTGTTTGACACCCGGCTCCGCTTCGAGCCCACCTACTTCTATCGCGAAGTCAAGAATCTCATCGAGGAGGTCGAAGACGAGCTGCCGCCGGTCGGGGGTGTTCCCGAGGAAGAGGGCACGCGCAACGTCCCGAGCACGCGCATCCAAGGCGTCGAGCTCATCGCGAAGCTCCAGGCCACGACCTGGCTGACGTTGGCGAGCAATTACACCTATCTCAATTTCGTCACCCCCACGGGTGCGCTCGTCAATCGCCCACGGCATCGCGGGTCGTTTACAGCGGTGGGGCGCTGGAGCGATCTTTTTGGTCCCGGGGACCAGGGTGTGGCAGACCTCACCGTCTACGCCGTCGGCCGCCGCGAGAGCCCCAATCCCTTCGATCAGGAGGAGCCGTTCTCGCCGGCACCGATCGGTGGATACGCGCGCGTCGACGTGGCGTTCTCCTACCGCTTCGCGGGGCGCTTGGCACCGCTGACCGCGACCGCGTCAGCGCGCAACCTATTCAATCGGGACTACGCCGAATCAATCGGCTTTCCTGCCCCGCCGGCGAACTTTCTCGTTGGATTCCGCTATACCCTCGGGTGACAGGCTTCGCAGGCGCGACTTCAGGCGCATGATCGCGGAGTTCTGAGCCGACGAGGGTACCAAGCGAAATCGTGTAATTCCCCGGCTCAGCGGACGCCGATCACAGCGGGCCTTAACCCGGAAATTTGCATGCCTGCACCCGGCGGGCCAATCAAAGCGCCCTTCACGCAAAGTCGATGACTGATGCAGCGGAATCACGCGACGAGAGAAAACGCCAAGGCATCCCCAGGGTTCTGTAGGTGGCACATCAGATGTTCTGGTCGACAACGGCCGAGCGCCCGACCGTTTTTCTCAAAACCGCGCCATGAGTGCACCGCGGACTTGAATCGGCTCGACGGGATGGGAAACATCCTCAAATGCCGGTGCGGCCGTGGGCGTCACGCGCGATTCGTAGGCGTAGTCAATGTCGTGGTCGCGGCGGTCAAGCAGGTTCAATACTTCGACAGCAACACGCCACGTCTTGGTGATTTGATAGCCGGCTTCCGCGTTCAGCAAAATCGTTTCGCGGGAGCGATAAATTCCGTCCGATGTCAAATCACGCGGGCCGAAGTAGCGCAACCGGAGGCTCCCCGAAAATCCATTCCAGTCATGCAAGATGACGCCCGACGCAATCACCCACCCGACCGCCTCGGGCACGCGCGTGCCGCCCGGACTGCCGGGTGCGGCATCAGCGGCATCCGTGGAGGTAAAACGGGCGGTGGAATCCGCAACGTCCAAGTCAAAAGCCAGATGTTCTACTGGCGTGAAGTAGTTCGCCCATTCGACGCCGTAGCGGTCGCTCGGCTCTTTTGAAGCAACGGTGCCACCGGTGTCGCCATCCTGCTGCAATTCGGAATCGCTGCGCAGATACCAAAGCGAAATGGTGCTTTGCAAATGTGGAACGGCCAGAGTGCGCGCGCCGATTTCCGCGCCCTTGGTTTGGATCAGGCCGGGAATTTTCGCGACCGGCGTTCCGGGATAGGGATTGTCCGCTGAGACCGGTTCCACCGTCTGCGTCGTGCCGCGCCCGTCATTGCTGTGAAAGCCGAATCCGCCTTGCAGATAAACTTCCGTCTGCGCCCACGGGCCGAAAATCAAACTCAACTTGGGGCTGGGCAGAAGACTGGTGGAGGTGCCGGAATTGGCCGGAGTGCTCAGGCTGGTCACATCGAAGTATTCCAAGTCACCACGCAGGGCGAGGACCGAGCGGAATGTTTGCGCCCACCGGACGTTGGTTTCCGCGTAGAAGCCGAGCTGCGTGTCCGTAAATTCATCCTTTTGTGTTGTGGCAGGCAGTATGGTGCCGGTGGCGGAATCCAACTTGTCCACGCGCACCCGGTCTTCCGTTTGGTAGAGGCCGTTGTTGATCCAGTCGTTGCGCACCTGCAAACCGAAGGTGTTTTCCACGGCGCGGCCAAACCATTCGCTGAAAATCGTATGGCGCGCGTCCAGCCCGCCCACCCAGCGTTTGTCCTGCTGCTCGAACTGGTCGCCGCGATTGGTGTCCGTGAGGAAGTACGTGAAGTCGGAAAACAAATCGAGATCGTAATAGAATCCGTAGGCCATGATTTTGGTCTCGGAATTCTCGTCGTAGCGATGCCATTCGGCCTGCAAGCTGTACCGCTGCGAATCGCCGCCGTCAGTCGGATTGAGCGTGCCGAAGAAACCAACGATGGGCACAGCGCTTTCGGCGAGTTGATCGCTCGAATTCCATTTGCCGTGATAGCCCCGCGCCGTGACGCTGAAGCCGTTGGCGTCATCCCCTTGGCTGTAGGTCAGAAGGCCGTTGAACTTATAATAGTTGTCCGGATGCGCCCAGGGGCCGTCGTCATGATACGCTTCGCCCCCGTACAGCACATTGCCGGGGCCGAGTTTTTGCGAGATGCCGAACACGCCGCGCTCGTAACCATACATGCCGCCTTCCACGGCGGCGAAGTCTTGTGGCAGCGTCTTGTAAAACGCCAGATGTGCCGATCCGGCTGAACCGTAATTGCCGACGTCCGCGTAATACGGACCTTTCTCGTAGTTCACCCGCTCCACAAACTCCGGGATGACGGTGTTCATGTCGGCGTAACCCTCGCCATGCGCCTGCGACGGCAGGTTGAGCGGCATGTCGTCGAGGAACACCGCGAAGTCCGTGCCGTGATCCAGATTGAAGCCGCGCAGAAAATACTGGTTCGCCTTCCCGCCGCCGGCGTGCTGCGTAATGATCACGCCGGGAACGGTTTCGAGAAGTTCGCCGCTGCGCAGAATTGGGCGATCGGCCAGTTGCGCCGCGCCGGTCGTGCCTTGACCCGCCGAATCCGCGATGCCAAGCAGGCTGTCCTGCCGGCCTTCGACGACAACCTCGGGAAGGCTTAGAATCTTGCTGGTCGGTTTGGCGACCTCCGGGGTCTCCGTCGCCGCGGGTACGTTTCCCCCTGCCTGCACGGTAGGTGTTGCCGTGCCCTCTTCCTGGGCGCGGGCGACGCCGGCGCACCACCACGTCATCGCCACAAGGCAGAGCCACCTGCTCATGCTGCGCATCGATGCACCTGCACGATCATCTCTAATCCCCGAGCGTGATACTGCTGGTAGAACGCGTCGAGAATCGGCATTTCCGTGCGGCAGGGGGGAGACCACGTAGCCCAGAAGTTGACGATGACCACCTTGCCGCGCAGCGTGCCGAGATCGAACGCTTGACCGTCTAACTGTTGGACAACCAGCGCCGGGGCCGGTTGACCGGCTTCCGCGGCTGCGCGCGCCAGAGGACCGTGGGCTATGAGGCTGACAGCTCCTGCCACGAGTGCGACCGGCCACCAGGATATACGCATGCGTTCGTCCACTCCCTAAACTAAACTAGAGCCTGGTTAGTTCACAGTGTTGCCTTCGATGATCGGTGTGTCCACCACGAGGACCTCTGGAATGCGTGTCGCGTAGTTGGTGTTGGATTCCGTCAGAGGGGCCCGGGCGTTGGTTTCTGCCCACGCGGCACTGGCAATCATAATCTCACTGTCATGCTACGCGGCTAGTAGCACGATTCTAGGAATCATGCAACCCATGAAGGACACAGCGGCTCCGGCTGCACGCGCCCGGCCAGTTTGACTCCCCTGCAACACCCTGGCTCGGCGCGATGCCTGTGCGGGAAAATTACGTAAGCGGCAGTGGCTCCTTGGTAGTAGCGCCTTCTTCTGGCGCGTATCCAGGGACAGGCTCAGTGGAACGTGCACCCCTCGATACGGAACCCAAAGGAGGGGCTCCTACTACCAATGAACCGCTTGTTCCAATGCCGTCATGCCCGCAATCCCTTGGCGGGCATCCACAAGGGGTGGCGGGTGGATTGCCGCTTAAAGACTGCGGGAATGACGAGAACAGTACCATTGCGGGAATGACGGAAAACAGTACCGAGGGCTGGGGTTCGTTGGCCCAACATACTCGCGCCGCGCGGGTCGGGTTCTCGGGGTGAACGGACTGGTTGTTCGCTGTTGGGTCGCGGCGAACATCCGCGCTGAGCGGTAGCAGCTTCGACAATCAGTCAAGGTGCTGACGCGCACCGGGGCGGCGGCGTGCCGCCCAAAGCACGACGACACCGGCGAGCATGGCGAACGACCAGCCGCCGTCGCCCACAGTGGTACAGCCGGCGCCTTCGCCGATCGCTTCGTACAGCTGAGCCGGCGCCTGCGTCGGGCGAGGTCGAGGCGTTACCGTCTGTGCTGTTGGGCTCGCAGCTACCGTTGCGGTGACGCTCGCTCTCACGGACGGCGACGGGGTGGGCGTTACGGCGGCACCTGTTCTTGATGCCGTTGCAGTCGGTGTCAGCACGGTTGCGGGTGAGAAACATGCGCCAACCGCGCAAGTGGTAGGCTGCACACAGCAATCCGAGTCCTGTGCACACGAGTCGCCGGCGTAATCTGTGCCCTCCTCGCACACTAGGCCAGTCGAGCGGCACTGGGATGAGTTGCACTGCTGGTCATTGAGGCACGGGTACCCGCTTGTACTGCCACCCACGCACACCTTTTGGCTTTCCTGGCAGGCCACGCCGCTGTCACAGTTATATGTTGTATCGCAACACACACCCGCAAAGACACCGCCGCTGCAGGTGCCCATGCTGGAATCCGTGCTGCAGGCCGGCTGCGCCGAGCATGTGCTCGATGGGCAGTCGCACAGAAGTCCGTTCTGGTCGTTGCACACACCCTGCACATACACGCAGGCACCACCAGGGCAGTCGGCGTGGGTCTGACACGTATTGCCATCGTTGGAGCCCGCCGAGCACAAGAGCTCGGCGGGCGCACGCGCCGAAAAGCCCGCGACAGAAAAGACAAGCACCAACAGCCACACCTTCGTTTGCCGCCCGAACATCGCCCGTAATCGTCTCATCTCCGGCCGCCTTAACACTGTTTCCCTTCTTCCGTGCCAATAGTCAACAAGAAACGGCTACGCGTCAGCGCACGGCTCGACCCCCCGGGCGCGAAGTAAGGCGGCGTTCGGCCGGTCAGTGCGAATGCGGGGCCTTGCTGAAATGATTCGCGGTATCGACTCAACTGCCTTGGTTGTCACCGTTGGGTCATGCCAGCCGCGGCGACGCGATGAGCATCAAAATATGTGACTTCACTGCGCCCATTTCTTCCGGGGAGCACTTGCGCGGGTGACAACGGTGCCGGCGTCCCTGCGAAGGGTAGCGCGCACGATCCGTGCGTCGAGCTGTTTTGCGAACTGCGCGAACTGGACTTCGTCGACTGCCAAAATCGCCTCAAGTTCCCGGCTGGTCACCTCGAGGGCTTCCTGCCGGCAGACCGCGAGTGGCTCCTCGAAAAAACGGCGGCGAAAGTCCTCGTCTGTCAGTAGTCGCCCTAGCAGAGTCTCGACTGCCTTTTGCGCCATGGCCTTCTCCGTTGACGCGTCTTGATTGTGACCGCGATTGTGACCGCAAGGCGACATACAGCAATCGCTTTGCCAAATGCAAGATGCGCGACTCAATCTGGGGAAAAGGGTCCATATTTCCACAACTTAAGGTTTATACGCCCAGCCTGACAACCGGGCGGCCGGCGGCGATACCAGTGGTCGATCTCAGCCACCTCTGGCTGAGATCAGCTTGTACTCAACTCTTCCACCATCGTTCCGCCGGACCGCTTGGTGCTGTCCGGAATTCGCACAGTGGGACGGTACCGACCCCGTTTGACTTGGCTAGCGAGCTGCGCCACAGGAACGGCGGGTGTGGACCTGGCCGCCTTGCGGCGGACGAGCTATGGTCCGCCCGAGGAGCACGGTGATGAGTGAGTACAGCGCGTGGTTCGAATGCATCAACGGCTGCCCGACGCATTTCAGCCTCTTCGAGGTTATCTACCGCTGTCCGAATTGCGGCGATCTGCTGGATGTGGCTCACGACATGAACGCTCTCAAGCGGCGCTCGCCGGCGGCCTGGATGCAACTGTTCGATGACCGCTATCGCCGCAACGCGTTTCCTTACGGCTCCGGAGTATGGGGCAAGAAGGAATGGGTGGCGCCGTTCATCGATAACGAGAACATCGTGTCGACCTATGAAGGGGGCACGAACCTGTTCTGGGCCGACCGCTACGGCAAGCTGCTCGGGGTCGAGGACCTGTGGGTGAAGCAGTGCGGCAACTCGCACACCGGATCGTTCAAGGATCTCGGCATGACCGTGCTGGTCTCCGTGGTCAAGCAGATTATCGCCGAGGGCGAGCAAATCACGGCCATTGCGTGCGCTTCCACTGGTGACACCTCGGCAGCGTTGGCCAATTACTGCGCCGCGGCCGGCATCCCGGCCGTGGTGCTGTTGCCGCACAACAAGGTCTCGCCGGCGCAACTCGTGCAGCCGCTGGCAAACGGAGCGCTGGTGCTGAGCCTGGACACGGACTTCGACGGCTGCATGGCTATTGTCCAGGAGATCACCAAGGACCGCACTGTATATCTGGCGAACTCGATGAACAGCCTGCGCTTGGAAGGCCAGAAGACGGTGGGCATCGAGATCGTGCAACAATTTGATTGGGAGGTGCCGGACTGGATCGTCATTCCCGGCGGCAACCTCGGCAACGTCAGCGCGCTCGGGAAGGGCCTGCTGATGATGAAGGAGCTTGGCCTCATCCAAAAGCTGCCGCGCATCGCCGTCGCACAAGCGGAGAATGCCAATCCGCTCTATCTGTCGTACCTGAAGAACTTCGAATCCTTTGTGCCGGTCACCGCCAAGAAGACGCTGGCCAGCGCCATCCAGATCGGCAATCCGGTGAGCTACAAGCGCGCCGTCAAGGCGCTGCAGCAGTTCGACGGTGTGGTCGAGCAGGCGAGCGAGAACGAGCTGGCGGACGAAGCGGCGCGCGCCGACCGCACCGGTATGTTCAACTGCCCGCACACCGGTGTTGCCCTGGCCGTGTTCCGTAAGCTGGTCGAGCGCAGGGTCATTCGCTCCAACCAGCGCGTCGTGGTCATCTCCACCGCGCATGGGTTGAAGTTCGCCGATCAGAAGACGGCGTACCACCTCGGCCGGATCGAAGGGGTGCACTCCACGTTCGCCAACCGGCCCGTGGAAATTCCGGCCGACGTACGGGTAGTGCGCGACACGATCAAGCGCTACGCTGACAAAATTAAGCTGCTGGAGGCGTGACGTGTCGAGCGAAAAATTCCAACGCCATCAGGCTGGACCGAGCACGCGGGCGGTGCACGGCGGCGAGCCGCGCACGAAGGTGACCAGTGCCATCGCCATGCCGATCATCCAGAGCGCCACCTTCACCTTCACCGACACGAAAGAGTTGTCCGACTACTTCGAAGGCCGCATCGAGCGCGAGGAGTACGGCCGCTACGGCAATCCGACCCAACGCGTGGCCGAACTCAAGCTGGCGGCGCTCGAAGGGGCGGAAGACGGACTCTTGTTCTCGACCGGCATGGCGGCGGTCACCACCACGCTCTTCGCCATGCTCTCCCGCGGCGCGCACGTGGTGGTCACTAGTGACGCCTATCGGCGGACGCGGGAGTTCGTGCATCAGATCTTGCGGCGCTATGGCGTCGAGGTCTCCACCGTGCCGGCTGGCGATTACGAGCGCATGGAGGAGGCGGTACGGACGACCACGCGGCTCATCTTCAGCGAGTCACCCACCAACCCGTACAACCGCATCCTCGACCTCGAGCGTGTTGCCGGCATCGGCCGCCGGCATCGGGTGAAGACCATCATCGATTCGACCTTCGCCACACCGATCAATCAGCGGCCAACCGAGTTCGGCATCGATCTCGTCATCCATTCCGCCACCAAGTACCTCGGCGGCCACAACGATTTCCTCGCCGGAGTACTCCTGGGCAGCGCCGATCTCGTTGGGGTCGTGCGTGAGTTTCAAGGCATCACTGGAGCGATCGCAGATCCGTTCGTTTCCTATCTGTTGATCCGCGGCATCAAGACGCTGGCGCTGCGGGTGGCGCGGCAGAACAAAAACGCCCAGCGCCTCGCGGAGTTCCTGGAGCAGCACCCCAAAGTCGAACGCGTCCACTACCCAGGCCTCCCGAGTCATCCGGAACACGATATCGCAGTGCGACAGATGCGCGGCTTCGGTGGCGTGGTGTCCTTCGAGGTGTACGGCGACCTCCACACGGCATCGCGTTTGGTCGATGCCTGCAGGATTCCGCGCATCGCCCCGTCGTTCGGTGGCGTCGAGAGCCTGATCGAACAGCCGGCGCGGATGAGCTACTACGGGTTGACCACGGAGGAGCGCTTGCAGGTCGGCATCAAGGACACACTGGTGCGCTATGCCGTCGGGGTGGAGGACGCCGACGACTTGATCGCTGATTTGGCGCAGGCGCTGGAGCAGATCTGAAGCTCGGCTGTACGGTCGCATCATCCCGTCCAGCGCGTATACGGCCAGGTACGGCCCCGCTCATCGGGGCCGAGGTGGAGGCCTCGGCGGCACGCGCTTCACCATACTGCTATTATGATTGTCAAGTACAAGATGGAACGCTTGGCAAGAGAAAACTCTGCCTACAACTCGGCCGGCGCGGGCTCGTCCTCTACCCAGACAAAATGCGCTCCACAGTGGAGGCACAGCGCGTCCAGGTACATGATGCCATGTACGCTGCCGAGCGGCAGGCGCTGCTGATGGCGGTGCTTGAGGACATCCTCGCAACGATGCGGCAGAAGCCGGCCTTCGCCCTTGACCCGGCTTCGGGTCGGAGGCTGGAGCGGAGTGAAGGTGACGATGGTTGCCACAGGATCAGTTGCGCAGGCGTTCGAGGATCGCCCGCGTAGAAGGGGATTGATTCAGAGTGTAGAAATGAATTCCGGGAGCGCTGTAGTCCAGCAGCTCGCGGCACTGCCTCGTCGCGTGGTCGATTCCGATACTGCGCACCGCTTCCTCGTTGCCGCGGACGGCTTCGAGTTTCGCCTTCAATGGCTCTGGGATTTTGGCGCCACACATCAAGGTGAACCGCTGGATCTGTGCCAGGTTGGTGATCGGCATGATGCCCGCGATGATGGGCACACGGATGCCGCGGGCGCGTGCCCGCGCCACGAAGGAGAAGTAATCGGCGTTGTCGAAAAACAGCTGCGTGATCACGAAATCCAACCCCGCCTCGACCTTGAGTCTTAGGTGTTCCAGGTCCTGCTCCAGGTCGCGACACTCAATGTGCCCTTCCGGATAGCAGGCGCCGCCAAGGGAAAACAAGTACCCGCGCTCGCGAATGAACCTGATCAGCTCCGAAGCGAAGCCGAAGCCGTCTGCCGGCCGCACGAAATCCTTCTGGTCGCGCGGTGGATCGCCGCGTAGCGCCAGCACATTCTCGATCCCGTAGCAGCGCAACCGCTCCAGCAGCGTATCGATTTCGTGCCTGCTGACGCCCACGCACGTTACGTGGGCCATGGCTTCGATGCCGATCTCGTGTTTGATGTGGCGCACGAGGTCGACCGTCTTCTCGCGGGTACTGCCACCGGTGCCGTAAGTCACAGAGACGAAGCTCGGTCGCAACTCGCGCAGGCGCTCGATGCTGCGGTATAGGCTCTGCTCTTGCTGCTCCGTCTTCGGGGGGAAGAATTCGAACGAGAACACGGGACCGGCGGCCCTGAGCATTTCCCCAATGCGCATCATCAATACGCTACAGGAAACCAGGGCGGCGGAGCAACGGCGCGCCGCCGCTTGCGTCCGGCCGAGGCCTCTGCGCATATTCCAGGCGGAGGGGTCGATGCGGAGGTTACGCTGCGGCTTGTGGATGCTGGTCGCCTTGGCGGGCGCAATTGCGCTGGCCATGGTTGGTCTGGCGCGCGGCGAGCAGATCAGCGTCGTGTGGTTGCTCATCGCTGCCGTGGCGACCTACGCCGTTGCGTACCGCTTCTACAGCAAATTCCTCGCGGCCCGTGTCCTCATGTTGGACGACCGGCGGCAGACGCCCGCCGAGCGCATCAATGACGGGCGCGACTTCGTCCCGACCAACCGCTGGGTGGTGTTCGGGCAACATTTCGCGGCGATCGCCGGACCGGGGCCCCTGATCGGCCCCACTCTGTGTGCTCAGTTCGGCTATCTGCCGGGAACGCTGTGGATCATTATTGGCGTCGTCGTCGGGGGCGCCGTGCAGGATCTCCTCATTCTGGTGGGTTCGTTGCGTCGTGACGCAAGGTCACTTGGAGAGATGGCACGGGAGGAAATCGGGGTGCTGGGCGGCTTCGCGGCGCTGGGCGGCGTGCTGCTTATCATGATCATTCTGATGGCCGTCCTCGGCTTGGTCATCGTCAATGCACTGAAGGGCAGCCCATGGGGTACCTTTACGGTCGGCGCCACCATCCCCGTCGCCCTGGTAATGGGCTGGTACATGCGCTTCGTCCGCCCCGGCAAGGTGGTCGAGGCGACGGTCGGCGGCCTGACGCTGGTACTGCTGGCGGTGGTCGGTGGCCGTTGGGTCAGCGAGAGCGCCCTTTGGGCGCCGCTGTTCACCTTTGCCCCCACCGTCCTCGCGTTGATGATCATTGCGTACGGCTTCTCCGCTTCCGTCCTTCCAGTCTGGCTGCTGCTGGCGCCGCGCGGCTACCTGAGCGCGTTCATCAAGATCGGCACCATCGCGGCCCTGGCGCTGGGAATCCTGGTCTACACGCCGCCGGTGCAGTTGCCGGCGCTGACCCGCTTCACCGACGGCAACGGGCCGATTTTTGCCGGCAAAATCTTTCCCTTCGCCTTTATCACCATCGCCTGCGGTGCCATCTCCGGGTTCCACGCGCTGGTTGCTTCCGGTACCACCCCGAAGCTGCTGGGAAAGGAGTCGGATGCCCGCATGGTCGGCTACGGGGCAATGCTGATGGAGTCGTTCGTAGCGCTCATGGCGATGATCGCTGCCGCCGTTCTGCAACCGGGCGTGTATTTCGCGGTGAACAGCCCGGCCGGCATCGTCGGCGCTGCGCCCGAGCAAGCCGTCCAGACCATCTCCGGCTGGGGCTTTTCTGTCACGGCGGCGCAGATGGAAACCCTGGCGGCTGACGTGGGCGAGCGCAGCCTGTTCGCGCGCACCGGGGGCGCGCCGTCGCTGGCGGTGGGAATGGCGCACATCTTTGCGAACACGCTCGGCGGCAAGACGGTCATGGCGATTTGGTACCACTTCGCTATCATGTTTGAAGCGCTCTTTATCCTTACCATGATGGATGCGGGAACACGCGTCGGACGATTCATGTTGCAAGACTTCCTTGGCCATCTGTGGCAGCCGCTCGGACGGACGAGCTGGTATCCGAGTGTGTTCCTCACCAGTGCTGCCATGGTTGGAGCCTGGGGATACCTTCTGTATCAAGGAGTGATGGATCCACTTGGGGGCATCAACAGCTTGTGGCCGCTGTTCGGCATCTCCAATCAATTGCTGGCGGCGATTGCGCTCTCGGTAGCGACGACGCTCATAGTGAAATCCGGCCTTGCCCGATACGCCTGGGTCACGCTGGGGCCACTGTGCTGGCTCTTGTCGGTCACACTGAGCGCCGGATACGCGAAGCTCTTCAGCCCCGAGGCGCGGATCGGTTTTCTCGCCCACGCGGCCGAGCTGCAAAGTCGCATCGCCGTCGGACAGGTTGCGGCCGCGAACATTTCAGACACGCGGGCGTTGATATTCAACGACCGCCTGGATGCTGCTGTGACCGCCTTGTTCATGGGGCTCGTGCTGGTGACCGTGGTGGACGCGTTGCGTGAGTGGTACCGCGTGCTGAGCGCGTGGCAGGGGCCGCAACAGCGCCTCGCGGCAACTGTTTGAGGAGAACCGTGCTAAGTCGATATGTCATGATGTTCTGGAACGTCGCGCGCGCCGCGATGCGCGAGTGGACGGGGGAGGCGGAGTACGAGCGCTACCTGCGCCATTGCGCCCAATGCGGCCAGGCGCCGCTCGATCGCGGGCGCTTTTTCGCCCGGCGCCTGGAGGAGCGCTACCGGACGCGGGCGTCCTGCTGCTGATGCCTGCGCCGCCTGCACGTCCCGCCAACAACGAAGGGAGCGCTACCCTATGGACTTCGCCACCCTCAAGCTCGAACGGCACGATCGGGTGCTGCACATCGTCCTCAACCGGCCCGAGCGGCTCAACGCCATCAACCTTGAGATGCCGCGCGAGCTGGAGCGGGCGGTGGCGGAGGCCAACGCCAACGAGGGCGTTCGCGTGCTCGTCTTGCGCGGCACTGGGCGGGCCTTCTGCGCCGGCTACGATTTGGATTGGGGCACCCGAATCGAGCACCAAGTCCAGGCGGACAGCGGCTGGGACCCGGTGCGGGATTTCGCCGCCATGTCGGAGAACGTGCGCTGCTTCATGAGCCTGTGGCACAGTCGCAAACCCGTGCTCGCTCAGGTGCATGGCTGGTGCGTGGGCGGCGGCACCGACCTGGCGTTGTGCGCCGATCTGATCCTGGCGGCGGAGGATGCCCAGATTGGCTACCCACCGGCACGGGTGTGGGGCTCGCCGACGTCGGCGCTCTGGGCGTATCGTATCGGTATGGAACAAGCAAAGCGGTTGCTCCTGACCGGTGATCCGGTGGATGGCCGCAGCGCCGAGCGGATCGGGTTGATCTACCGCGCCGTACCGGCGCAACAGCTTGAGAGCGAAGTGGCGGCCTTGGCCGGGCGTATGGCGCTGCTACCGCTCAATCAACTAGTGATGATGAAGTTGTTGGTGAATCAAGCCTACGAGAATATGGGGCTGCGCACCAGCCAGATGATCGGTACCCTGCTCGACGGGATCGCCCGCCACACGCCCGAGGGCGTTGCCTGGCGCGAGCTGGCGCTGCAGCAGGGAGTCAAAGCCGCATTGGCTGAGCGTGACGGACCTTTTGGCGATTACGGCGCTAGGAAGAAGTGAGCGGCGCCAGTCTTTCGAAGAGGAAGGTAAAAGAGATCTGCAATGTCAAAAACGATGCTCATCAACATGACGCATGCAGAGGAGAGCCGAGTCGGCATCGTGACCGACGGTGTGCTCACCTCGTTCGAGATCGAGTCTGCCAGCCGTGAGCACTTGAAAGGTAACATCTACAAGGGTGTGGTGCGCCGGATCCATCCCGCGCTGGAGGCCGCCTTCGTCGACATCGGCGCCGGACGCGATGCGTTCTTGCCTTTGGACGAGATTTGCTTCCGCAATCTGCCGGACCTGGCGCGCGAGGGCAACGGTGACGGACGGCGCCGCTTGCGCATCAAAGACGTCCTCAAGCCAGGGCAGGAAGTGCTGGTCCAAATCGCCAAAGAGGAGTTCGGCAACAAGCCGCCCACCCTGAGCACCTTCTACTCGCTCCCGGGCCGTTATCTGGTGCTGCTGCCAGGGTCGGACGAGGCCGGCATCTCCCGCAGGATCGAGGGCGCGGAGCGCACCCACATGCGCGAGCTGCTCGAGAAGCTGCAGCCGCCGGAAGGGTTCGGCATCATCGTGCGCACCGCCGCCGGCTTGGAGCAGAGCGCGCGTGAGCTGCACCGCGACCTTAGTTATTTGATGCGCTTGTGGGAGACAATTCGGCAGGCCGCCACCACGAAAATGGCGCCGACGCTGGTCTATCGCGAGCATGATGTGGTGCTGCGCAACATCCGCGACTATTTCACTCCCGACATAGACCAGATCTACGTTGACAATGAGGAGGTCTTTCAGCGCGCCCGCGAGTTCCTGCACGACGTGATGCCCGGGAAGGAAGATGTGCTGCACCTGTACGAGGGCGACCAGCCGATCTTCTCCCATTTCAACGTCGAGTCGCAGATCGAATCCATTTACAAACGGCGCGTACCGCTGAAGTCGGGGGGCAGCATCGTCATCGACGGCACCGAGGCGCTTACGGCCGTAGACGTCAACTCGGGACGTTCGGTGCGCGGCAGCAACCAAGAGGAGACTGCATTCCGCACCAACATCGAAGCCGCGACGGAAATTGCGCGCCAGTTGCGCCTGCGCGACTTGGGCGGCTTGATCGTCATCGATTTCATCGACATGCGCAGCCCGCAGCACATCTCAGACGTCGAGAAGGCCTTCCGCGAGGCCATGCGCCAGGACAAAGCACGTCACGAGACCGCACGCATTTCACATTTCGGCTTGCTCGAAGTGTCACGGCAGCGCCTGCGGCCAGCCGCGGCGGCCACGTCGTACACCGCCTGTCCGATGTGCGAGGGACACGGGCTTGTTCGCACCACAGAATCCGCGGCGCTGGTGGCCTTGCGCAAGGCTCATAATCGGGTTTCTCAAGGTGATACTGCCTCACTTACAGTATCATTGCCGCCAGAGGTTGCCGTGTACCTATTGAATCACAAACGCGACGACCTGGCCCAGTTGGAACGCCGGTACGCCACCCGCATTCAAGTAGCTCTGAAAGAAGAGCTGATGCCGCACCAATCCGAAATGGAGATTCGGACGCGTCTGGAACCAGAGCAGGCAAAGCTTCGCAGCGCACGCCTCGGTGGCGTCGCGGTAGAGCCAGCAGCAGCCGCGGCGGCCGTGAACAATGGTGCGACCGGGGCGCCGAGCGAACCCGTGGCGGCGGCCGCAGAGGGTGAGTCGCCGCAAACGGGCAAGCGCCGGCGGCGCCGGCGTGGGCGTCGCCGCGGCCGCGGCCGGCAGGCAGCGGCCGCTATCGGCGAGGCCCTGGTGGCCCTGGGCCAGTCGACCTCGCTGATCCACGAAACCGAACCGCAAGCCGCTGCTGGGGACGGCGAGGTCCATGTGGCAGCGAGCGTGTCGGAGTCAGAGCCGATGGTGTCGGTGGAGGCCGATACGGCGCCCGCTACGGAAATCAACGCAGCCACTGGGCCGGCGGCGATCGAGGAGGCCTCTCTGGAGCAGGAAAGAGGGGAGTCGGGAGCGCCTGCGGCGCAGCCGAAAGCTGCAACTACAACTCGCCGGAAACGGGCCGGCGCTGCACGCCGTGGTGCACGCACGGGACGCGGGCGCAAGAAAGCCGCCGAGAGGCGATCTGCCGCTGATACCGAAGCGCAGCCCGCGGTGGATGATGCCGCCGCTTTAGCGACGCATGGTGGCGAGCCGACGGCTGCCTCGACCGAAGCGGGGCGCCAGCCCCAGGTCAAAACACCAGCGCGCAGGACTACCCGCCGGCGCAGCGCGTCACGGCGGTCGCACGCGCGCACAAAAAGGGTGTCGACAGCCGAGCAATCAGAAAGTTGACGCCGTGCAGTGCGTCAGGTGCGTACGGAACCGAGGCTCAAGACAAACTACGGCTGCAAGTCTTGGGAGAGGCTGTTAGCCAACGTACCGGCATCCGAACAGTTGGCGGAGCCAAAACCTGCCTCGTCATCGCAGCGTCTTGCGCAGGCGCTCCATTGCCTGGCGCAGGCGCTCGTCGGGAACCGTCAATGACAAACGCACGAAACCTTCGCCGTATTCACCGTACGCCGTCCCGGCGGCGACCACGACGTGCGCTTGCTCGAACAGCATGGTGGCAAACTCGATGCTCGACAGGCCCCGCGGCGTCGGCACCCACAGATAGAAGGTCCCCCGCCCAGGCTGGAAACGCACGCCGAGGTCGGCCAACGTTTGCAGCACCAACGCCCGCCGCCGCGCATAGATGCCGAGCATGTGGTCGATGTTGTCGCCGCAGCGCCCAAGCGCGGTGATACCGGCGAACTGAATCGCATTGAACACCCCTGAATCGGTGTTCTCTTTGACCTGCGAGATCGCCGCAATCAGGTCCCTGTTGCCGACCGCCATCCCGAGCCGCCAGCCGGTCATGTTGAATGGCTTCGAGAGCGAGTTCAACTCGATCCCCACGTCCTTGGCCCCAGGGATGGACAAGAAGCTCAACTCCTTCTCGCCATCGAACACCACCTCGATGTACGGATTGTCGTAGCAGATGGCGATGTCGTAGTGGCGAGCGAACTCGACCACCGCGCGCAGGAAAGCCGGCGTCGCGGTCGCGCCGGTAGGGTTGTTGGGGTAGTTCAGAAACATGGCGCTCGCCCGGCGCGCGACGTCGCTCGGAATGTCGGCCAACCGCGGCAGGTATCCGTGCTCGGCACGGATCGGCACATTCACCGGCTCGCCGCCGGCTATGAGGATGCTGGCCCGATAAGCAGGATACCCGGGGTCGGTCATCAGCACCGGCTCGCCGGGATTCACGCGGCCGAGGACGAAATGGTGGCAGCCCTCCTTTGAGCCGATCAGAGCGAGGACTTCCGTGGCAGGATCGAGCGTCACTCGATACCGGGTCGCGTACCAGTCCGCCACCGCTTGGCGGAAGGCGAGCATGCCCTTTTCTTCATCCGTCGGATAACGGTGATTGGCGGGATCACGTCCCGCGCGTGCCAACTCGTCGACTACTGGCGTCGGTGTGGGCTCGACCGGGTCGCCGATGGCGAGACTGATCACGTCAATCCCGGCAGCTCGCGCTTGCGCGATCTTGTTCCGCAGTTCCATGAACAAATAAGGGGGGATCTTCTTCAGTCGTTTGGCGCTATCCATCCTTCCTCGACCCAAGACGCGAACGCCGATAGCACTGGGCCAGGTAATGGGCAAGCACCTGCCCCCGAAGTTGTAAAATCCTCGCAGACACGATAAGAAAATGGGTGACCAGCCTTTGGCACATCGTGCCGAGGCGTAGGGACGTGGTGAGGGCTGGCGCACGCCGGTGATGGCGGGGAGGTTCGAGGAGGGCATGCCCCATCGGGCATTCATCGGGATCGGTTCCAACCTGGGTGATCGGAAAGCCAATTTCCTTGAGGCAATCGATCGGATTCAGAAGATCCCCGGCACGCGAATCGTCAAGCAATCGTCCCTCTACGAGAGCGAACCCCTTGGCGATGCAAAGACGTGGTTTGTCAATGCTGTAGTGGAGCTCGAAACCGAGTGCGGCGCCGAGGATCTGCTGAGGCGGCTGAAGCAGATCGAGACTGCGATGGGGCGCAAGCGGGTGCGCGGAAAACGCTGGGGCTCCCGCATAATGGACCTCGACATCCTGCTCTTCGACAACGAGATCATCAACAAGCGTACGCTGAAGGTTCCTCATCCCGAGTTGCACAACCGCCGGTTTGTCCTCGCGCCCTTGAGCGAGCTGGCACCGCAGCTCGTCCACCCCAAACTGTCGGTCTCCGTCTCGGAACTAATGGCGGGCGTTAAAGATACGAAGAAGATCCATCTCTTCCGTCCGAACTAGCATCGGTAAGGGTGCGCCGGTGTCGGCACCCTGTCGCGCCGTCCGCTAAATGGCAGCACTCAGCCCCGAATGTCCGCCCTGAGTCGTTGAGGCGCCCCGTAAAACAGCCAGGCATCCGCTGGCATGTGTGCTGCACGATACGGTGCGGATGGAAGCACGCCCGTTTCCGTTGCCGCTATCGATCATACTCGCGCTGTTGGTGTTGCTGAGCTTGCTGGTCTCCGTGCCTGCCTTCCCAGCCACCTACGTGGTCGACCCAACTGGCGACGATGCCAACTCCGGTGACAGCGCCGCCCCTTGGCTTACCATTCAACATGCCGCGTCTAAGGTGAGCCCCGGTGACACCGTTGCCATCCATGCCGGCACCTATGAGGAATCGGTAAACGTGTCCCGAGGCGGCACCGACGGCAACTTAGTCACTTTCGTCGCAGATCCAGGCGCGGTGCTGGTGAGTCCTGACCCGACTGCCAGTTGGGAAGCTTTCAACGTACTTGGGGGTGTGGCCTTCGTCGCACTGCAGGGTATTGAAGCGACTGGCGGCTTCGATGAGACGATTTTTCTCCGGCCCGGATCTCATGACATCTCGATCCAAAGCTGTAACCTGTACCAGAATTACGCCGGGATCATCATCAGCGGTGCCTACAACATCAGCGTGCAAGGGTGCACGCTGCACGACAACGCCAGGCTCGGCATATGGGTTACCGGCACATCTCATGACGTGACGGTGAGCGATACCGACAGCTTCAGAAATGGCACCCCCGGGGTCTGCAGCGGCGCCGTGGATGGATTCGCGGCCGCACAGAGCGCGTACAACATCACTTTCCTCCGGACGCGCTCGTACCAAAACGGCGGCGATGGGTACGACTTCAAGGGCGACCAAATCACCCTGGATAGCATCCAGAGCTTCAACAACGGCTGCACCGGCGTGAAGCTTTGGCAAAATGCCTCAGTGCAAAACTGCCTCGTCTACGGCAATACTACCGGCATCGCTACGATGCCGATCTTTGCCGGGGCTGCGGTCGACGTGTTCAATTGCACCATCGCTTACAACAACGGCGTCGGACTCAATCTGACTCATACGTCGTACAGCGTCAACTTGGTGAACAATATTGTTGCGGGCGCTTTCAAGGCCGTCGTGTACGGCCCTTCTGTGAGCCTGTCCGAGAGCCACAACATCTTTTTCCGCACCACGTTATACGATCCGGTGATCGTGCCGCTCGGAAGCCCTCGGTTCTCCGACCACGACATCAACCTTGGGACATGGGCGGCATGGTCTAGGCAAGGGCAGGGAACGCTGGCGGTGGATCCGCTGTTCGTCGACCCTGCCAATGCAGACTTCCACGTGGCACCGACGAGCGCCGCCGTGGGCCGCGGAGCCGATCTAGATGGCGGGCCGCTGACCAATATCGGCGCCTTTCAATTGCCGCCAGGGCCGACGAATCACGCGCCGTTTGCAGATCCTGGTCGATCCCGGACCGGCCGCATCGGTCGGCTGATTGGGTTCAGCGGCCTCGGCAGCGTGGACCCCGATGGCGATCTCCTGACCTATTCATGGGACTTCGGCGACAGCTCCGCCCAGGCACTGGGAGAACAAGTTTCGCACGTGTATACCGCGGGCGGCACGTACACCGTCACACTGACGGTCTCGGACGGTTCTCTTACGGGTAGCCGAACCATCCTAGCCACCGTACACTGACGGCACTACCGCAGCGGCCCGCCTGTCGCGCGGGCCGAATTTGCGCTAAGCTAGCTTGTTGGGTAACCACGTTAATCAACGCGGCCGAGCCGCAGAGAACAGGAGCTAACTGTGCCGACGCTGTTCACCCGCATCATAAATGGCGAGATTCCCGGCCGGTTTGTATGGCGCGACGACCTTGCCGTTGGGTTCTTGTCTATTCACCCACTGAAACCGGGGCACACGCTCGTGGTGCCGCGGAAAGAAGTGGACCACTGGATTGATCTCGAGCCGGACCTGGCTCGGCACGTGATGACAGTCAGCCATGCTGTGGGAAAGGCGCTCCAACAAGGTTTCAAGCCGGTGAGGGTGGGGCTGATGATAGCCGGCCTCGAGGTTCCGCATTGTCACGTCCATGTTGTTCCCATCAACAGCATGCGTGATCTCGATTTCGCCAATCAAGATCTCACCCCGAATCCAGCCGCTCTCGATGGTGCCGCTGAAACGATTCGCAATGCGCTCCGCAGCCTGGGTTTTCATCAGGTCGTGGAGCGCTAGAAGGTCGGTAACAAGCAGTTCAAACACCCTTTGACAAACTCAGGGTGACCGCAAAGGTGAATCGAAATTAAGCCTCATTTCGGCGCGGCGGGCGCGGCCGGTGCGGGTCCGGTCAGGCGGTACAGGATCTCGCCTCTTCTGACCAAGCCGAGGCGCTCGCGCGCTAGCTTCTCGAGGTAGTGATCATCGGATTGTAGACGCTGAATACGCTCGCGCAACCGTTCATTCTGCTGCTGTAGGTCGAACGCGGTGTGCTCCAGTTCGCGCTGTTCGCTGTGCATGCGCAGCAAGTGGATCAAACCATGCTCACCGTAGACGGCCGCGAACACAAGCAGGATGAGCCCCGCGACACAAATGATCAACGTCCCTTTGTGTTTGCGTGGCAGCAGCGGTAGAAAGGCCATGGTTTTGCGTTCGCTGCATCTTAGTGGAGCGGCATTGCATTGGCAAACTGCTGAGGTGGAGTCATGAAGATCCGCAAGGTATCAGCCCGTGAGATTCTCGACTCGCGTGGCAATCCGACCGTGGAAGTGGATGTGGTGCTCGACCAGGATGTCGTCGGCCGTGCCGCCGTTCCCTCCGGCGCCTCAACCGGCACTCACGAGGCGCTGGAACTGCGTGACGGCAAGAAACGTTACGCCGGCAGGGGAGTGCTGAAGGCGGTCGACCACGTCAATCGGCTCATCGCCCCGAAACTGCGCGGCCGTGATGCTAGCCGGCAGGAAGATATCGATCGGCTGATGCTCGACTTGGACGGGACGCCGAACAAGAGCCGCCTCGGCGCTAACGCCATTCTCGGCGTTTCCCTGGCCGTGGCTAAGGCGGCAGCAGCCGCGGCCAAGCTGCCGCTGTTCCGCTACCTCGGCGGGCCGCGGGCGACAACCCTGCCGGTGCCGATGATGAACATCCTCAACGGCGGCGTGCATACGGACAGCTCGGTGGATCTGCAGGAGTTTATGGTGGTCCCGATCGGCGCCCGGGCATTCTCGGATGGGCTGCGCATGGGGGTGGAGACGTTTCACGCGCTTAAAGCGGTGCTCAAGGAGAAGGGCTACTCCACCGCAGTTGGCGATGAAGGCGGCTTTGCGCCACGCTTGCAGTCGAACCAGGAAGCAGTTGAACTGATGCTCATGGCCATTGAGCGCGCTGGCTATCAGCCCGGACGCCAGATCGCGCTGGCACTGGATCCTGCCGCTAGCGAGTTCTTCGAGGAGGGCGAATACGTTTTCCGCAAGTCCGACGGCAGCCACCGCTCGAGCACCGACATGATCCAGTTCTACCACGATTGGATCGAGCGCTATCCGATTATCTCCCTCGAAGACGGACTGGCTGAAGATGATTGGGAAGGTTGGGGAGCATTGACGCGGGAGCTGGGTAATAAGGTGCAGTTGGTTGGTGACGATCTGTTCGTCACCAACCCGCAACGGCTGCAGCGCGGCATCGACTCTGGTGTGGGCAACTCGATTCTCATCAAGGTCAACCAGATCGGCACCCTGACGGAAACACTGGAGACCATCGATCGCGCGAAACGCGCGGGCTATACCACCGTCATCTCCCATCGTTCCGGTGAGACCGAAGATGCCACCATCGCTGATCTGGCGGTGGCCGTGAATGCCGGGCAGATCAAGACCGGCAGCGCGAGCCGTGGTGAACGCACGGCGAAGTACAACCAGTTGCTGCGCATCGAAGAGATGCTGGGCCGGCGTGCGGTGTACCCGGGCCGCTCGGCCTTCGCGTGGAAGCGAGGGTAGGGCAGGGCAGGCGCGGGGCGGAGGCCACACCCTACACACAGGAGAATCGGGAGGAGGCGTTGATGGGCGTCGCGCTGATCATCATCGTTGTCGTCGTGGTTGGAGCGATTCTGATTTACAACAACCTCGTGAGTCTGCGGAACCAGGTGCAGAACGGCTGGAAGCAGATCGACGTGCAGCTCAAACGCCGGCACGATTTGATTCCCAATTTGGTGGAGAGCGTCAAAGGCGCCATGCAGTTCGAGCGCGACACGCTGGAGCGGGTGGTGGCGGCGCGTGCCCGCGCCGTGTCGGCTACCGGGGTGCGCGGCGCCGCCGCGGCCGAGAATGAGCTGTCGCAGTCGCTGGGCCGGCTACTCGCGCTGATGGAGAACTACCCCACCCTGAAATCTAACGAGAACGTGCTCAAGCTGCAGGAAGAGCTGACGACGACGGAGAATCAACTCACGTTCGCCCGCCAGTTCTACAACGACATGGTCATGCAGCTGAACACGCGCGAACAGGTGTTCCCCGCCAGCGTCATCGCGAACTTTTTCGGCTTCACGCCGGCAGAGTACTTCACGGCGGCGGAGGAGGACCGCAGCACGCCGCGGGTGGATCTGTCGCTGCAGAAATAATGGGTGCGCCTGACACTTCGCCAGTGGTGGCGCGCGCAGCTCCGCAGCAGCAGAGCCCCCCTCCCATCGTCCCGGTCGATTTCTACACGCGCGAGGGGATCAACCGCCGCCGCACGTTTCTGCTCATCGTGAGTTTTCTGGCGTTTTTTCTCGTGCTGGGCTTGGGCCTCGACACGGTGTGGGCGGGTTTCCTGAATCCCGGAGGAGAGCCGCTGCCGTTCGTTACGTTGATCGCGGTTGCGGTGGCATTGGCTATGAGTCTCAGCGGCTACTTCGGCGGTGGACGGATGGTCTTGGCATCGCTGCACGCCCGCCCGTTGGATCAGCAGAACCCGGAGCACCGCCAGCTGTTTAACATTGTAACTGAGATGGCGCTCGCTTGCGGACTGCCGCAGCCGGAGATTTACGTCATCCCCGATCCCGCGCCCAACGCGCTGGCGACCGGCCGCGACCCGCGGCACGCGATGCTGGCGGTCACCGAGGGGCTGCTCAACCTGCTCGATCGCGAGGAGTTGCAGGGCGTGGTGGCGCACGAGATGTCCCACATCGGCAACCGCGATACCCTGACTATGACGCTGGTCGCGGTGCTGTTCGGCGGCGCGGTGATGCTGGCGGACTGGGCGCGTCGGGCGCTGTATTTCGGCAGCGACCGCCGGCGCGGCAACGCCCTGGTTTTTGTCCTGGTCGTGCTCCTGGTCGCCGTGACCCCGCTGCTATCTCGGCTTCTAGCCATGGCCGTCTCGCGACAGCGCGAGTACCTGGCTGATGCGACTGCGGCGCAGTTCACCCGCAATCCACTCGGCTTGGCCAGCGCGCTGGAGAAGATCGGCGCGGCGACCTCACCGCTGCGCGCCGCCACCCAAGGCACGGCACACCTGTTCATCAGCAACCCCTTGCGCCGGCGTGTGGATGACCGACAGGGCGCGCTGGCTGATCTACTCAGCACCCATCCGCCGCTGGCGCAGCGCGTCGCCATTCTGCGCTCCATGGCGCACGCGAGTTAAGACATGGCACTGACGTGTCCCCAATGCGCCGCACCGATGAATGAGGTGAGGGCCGAGGCCAAGACCGGTTACATGGTGATGCTCGACCAGTGCCCGCGGTGCGGCGGCATCTGGTGCGACCGCTGGGAGCTGTACCCGGTGACCGAAGCGGCAGCCGAGCGCATCGATGCGGTAGACCAAGAGGCGTTACACCGATCCGTTGAGCCAGCAGACGAGCAGCTCGAATGCCCTCGTTGTCGCGCGCGCATGTTTCGCTTTCGTGACCCCGCCATTCCGGCCGACGCCCGCATCGAACGCTGCCCCAACTGCGACGGTATGTGGCTCAACCGCGGCGAGCTGCGCCGCTTCAAAGAGCACGGAACGCCGCCAGGCACGGCCGCGCTGGTGCAACCGCCGCACAGTTCCGCCAGCGAGCAGGAACTGGACCGTTTGACGCACCGCACGCTCGATCCGAAGTCGTGGCCGACGGTGAGCACGCTGAGCGACGCCTTCGATCCATCGCACGAAGCGATGGACGCAGATGAGGTGCGCGACGAGCTCAGATCGGGCGCGCTCTGGCTCATCGCGCGCACCGTTCTGCGCCTGCTGCTGCATGTCTGAAGGCGTGGCGAAGATTCTGTAGCCGCAGGCGCCAACCTGCGCTGTGCCACAGAGGAGCAATGCATGATCGAGTGGAGTGAACAACATGTGATGATACGCGACATGGTGCGAAGGTTCATCGAGGCGGAAATCATCCCGGTCCGCGAGCAGATCGAGGAGGGCGGCGTGCCGCCATACGACATCATGCGCAAGCTGGTGAACACCTTCGGGCTCGCGGAAGCGGCGTGCATGCGTTACGAGGCTGATAAGCAGCGCGCCGAGGCGGCCGAAGCGGCACGCGCCCGCGGCGAAGCGCTGGCGCACAAAGAACGAACCTCGGAGGACGGCGCTGGCGAAGCCATGGCGATGCAGGCCATTCCCATTATCGAGCTGTCCAAGTACTGCCCGGGCCTGGTGACGGCGATGGGCGTCAGCATGGGATTGACTGCGGGCGCCATCATGGGCCGCGGCACATGGCGGCAGAAGGACCGTTGGGCCTTGCCGCTCCTGACGCTGGAGAAAATCGGGGCGTGGGCGATTACCGAATCTACCTCCGGATCAGACGCCTTCGGCGGCATGAAAGCCACGGCGCGCCGCGACGGCGATGACTACATCCTCAACGGCTCGAAGACCTTCATCACCAACGGACCTTACGCCGACACCATCGTCTTCATCTGCAAGCTCGACCGCGGTGAGCGGGATGCGCGCGACCGCCAGGTGGTCAGCTTCATCCTCGACAAGGGCATGGAGGGGCTCACGCAAACGAAGCCGTTCCGCAAGATGGGCATGCACTCCTCGCCCACCGGCGAGCTGTTCCTCGACAACGTGCGCGCCGGGCGCGACCGGCTGCTGGGTGAGAGCGAGGAAGCCGCGGGCGGTCGCGAGGGCGCGAAGTCGACTTTCGGCGCGGAGCGCTCGGGTGTGGTGGCGATGGCCCTCGGTATGGTCGAGCGCTGCGTCGAGCTGTGCACCGACTACGCCCGCACGCGCGTGCAGTTCGGCAAGCCGATCGGCGAATTCCAGCTCGTCCAGCTGAAGCTGGCGAAGATGCACGTGGCGCGCATGAACATCCGCAACATGCTCTTCCGCCAGATCGAGCTGGCCTCGAACGGGAAGCACCTGTCCTTCGCCGAGGCTTCGGCGAACAAGCTCTACGCGGCGCAGGCGACCATGGAGGTGTGTCTCGAAGCGGTGCAGCTCTTCGGCGGCAACGGTTACATGGCCGAGTACCAGGTCGAGCAACTGTGCCGCGACGCCAAGGTGCTGTCGATCTACGGCGGCACCGACGAGATCCAGATCTCGCAGATCGCGCGCAGCATGCTGGCCGGCGAAGCGGTATAGGTTGACATTACACGGGAACGCGAGCATGGGAATGCTGATGCCGCCCACGGGCCCTTCGCGTGAGGATGCGGATTTAGAACGCATCGTGCAGGCGCTTGGTGGGGTCCAGCGCGTCGCGTATGCTCCAACGAGCGTCTACCCGATGGCGGCCCCGGCGTTCGCGACGACCCCTGGTGCCGAACGCCCACATCCGGCTGGGGGGCCGCTGGGTGTCTACATCCACGTGCCGTTCTGCGAGTACGGTTGCACCTTCTGCTTCTATGCCAGGCGCGTGGGGGCTTCTGCAGAGCAGATGCGACGATACGTGGCAGCCGCGGTGCGCGAGCTGGACTGGGTGGTGCCGGGCACGCCGTTGTCGCAGCTCTACGTGGGCGGCGGCACGCCGACGTCCTTGCCGGCCGATCTCCTGGACGAGTTGCTCGCAACTGTGTTCGCGCGTGTGCGTGACCACGGCCAAGAGATTCATACGATTGAGTGCTCCCCGGAGACCCTGACGGACGAACACCTTCGCGTCTTTCGGCGACGAGGCATCGAGCGGGTCAGTTTGGGGATTCAGAGCTTCGATGACGCGGTGCTCGATGGCGTAAAACGACGACATAGCGGCGCCGAGGCCTTGGCTGCCTGCGAGCGGCTGGTCGACGGCGGGTTTGTCGTTAACGTCGATCTTATTTACGGCCTTCCCCGACAAACGGAGGCCACCTTTCGCAGTGACTTCGAGACAGTCGCGGCCCGCGGAGTCGACTCTGTGACGGCGTATAGCTTGCGCATCAACGAGCGGACGCCAGTCGTCGGCCAGCTGCGCCAGGATGAACGGCTCGATCTGGCTCGGCTCATCCAGTGGCGCGCGCTTGTCCGGCGGACTGCTGACGCCCTGGGATACACGCAGAGGCGCTGGTACGAGTTCCTGCGCAGCGCGCCCACGGCTGGGGTGCGTAAACCACATTTCGAGGATGTGACCAGCATCGGCAACCAGATTAGCGTCGGTCCCAGCGCGCGTTCTCGTCTGGAAAGCATCATTTATCGGAATCACACTGACGTCCAGCGATACATGGAGCGCGTGGAGGCAGGGCAGAGTCCGGTGGAGGAGACCTTCGTCCTCAGCGTACAGGACTGGAAGGTGCGCTTCGTGGCGTTATCCTTGGGCGATGGTATGCCGTTGAACCGGAGCGAGTACAAGCGCAAGTTCGGCTGCTCCGTCGAGGATGATTACGGCGAGACGTTGCAGCGATTGCTGGTGGTGGGCCTCGCCGGCGCCGACGGCGGATGCATCTCACTCACCGAGATCGGCAAGCTGGTCTACGATCACGTGACGCTCGCGTTCTATCCACAGCGTGCTCGCGGCTGGCTCGAGGGCCGCGAGCCGCTCCTGCAGCGCCGGCTCGAACGGCCGGCCTCCTAGCCGTTTCGAGGAACGATGAGGACGAATGGACCGGGTGGGAATGCCGAGACAGGACAGGCTGTTGACCTCCGTCGTCTGATCGACGGTTACCGGATCTCCCAAGCCATCCACGTTGCCGCCGTGCTGGGAGTGGCGGACCACATGGCGGCCGGCCCGCGCGCCAGTGACGAAATCGCCGCGGCCGTCGGTGCCCATCCTCAATCGCTGTACCGGTTGTTGCGGGCGCTGGCAGCGGTCGGCGTGTTCCGTGAACATGAGCACCGGCGCTTCTCACTCACGGCCATGGGAGAGTGTCTGCGCTCGGACGCCGAACAGTCAATGAGGCCGTCGGCGACATACCTCGGCCAGGCATATCGGTGGCAGACGTGGGGCCAGCTGCTGCACAGCGTGAAGACCGGTGAGAACGCTTTCCGGGCGCTCCACGGGGTGGACCCGTGGACCTACCGCGAGCGCCACCCTGAACAGAGTGCGATCTTCAATGCCGCGATGACAGCCAACTCTCGTTTCGTGGATGGGGCGCTCGTTGAGGCGTACGATTTCAGTCGCTTCGGGCGGATCGCCGACATCGGTGGCGGGCAGGGACCGCTGCTGGCCGCAATCCTCGCGGCCAATCCCCAAGCACGCGGGGTGCTGTTTGATCTGCCGAACGTCATCGCGACGGCGGCGCCGGTACTCGAAGCCGCGGGAGTGGGAAACCGCTGCGAGGTCGTGGGCGGCAGCATGTTCGAGTCCGTCCCGGAGGGCTGCGCCGCTTACCTGATGAAGTTCGTCCTCCACGATTGGGACGATGCCGACTGCGTCCGTATCTTGCAGAACTGCCGCCGCGCCATGCAGTCCGATGCCCGGCTGTTCGTGATCGAGCGCCTCGTCGGCGCACCCAACGAGGGTCCGGCTGTCAAGCTCTCTGACCTGAACATGCTCCTCGTCACAGGCGGGCAGGAGCGGACGCGCGAGGAATTCGCGGCGCTGTTCCGAGCCGGTGGCTTCCGTCTCGCGGACATCCTATCGGCGAGTGATGCCATGAGTGTGATCGTCGGTGAGCCGGTCTGAGCGCACGGTCAGCTGAAGGGGCGTAGGCTGGTGTCCGTGTCGGCGTCGTTGTAGACGACGGATATGCATGCACTGGTGACGAGGGCAGAGCGCGAGCCGATGGCTGGGGTGGAGTGTCCGGGCCCCCAACAGATCTATCGCTGGCCGCAGCTCACGCTGGAGGAGCGCTCGCTCGGCTCCGTTCCCGCCGGGCACGTGCGCGTCGAGATGGATCTCGTCGGGATCTGCGGCACGGACCTGCACGCGGTTCAGTGCGACCCCGCCAGCGGATACATTCTGGGCTCCACCCCGCTCGAGATCGGTCCCCAGGGCCGCGTCCTCGGCCACGAGGGCATCGGCCGGGTCCGTGAGGTCGGATCGGGAGTCGCGGGAATCCGCCAAGGCGGCTGGGTCGTATTCGAGTCCCTGGAGACGTGCAACCGCTGCGAACCGTGCCGCAAGGGGCGCTTCAACCAATGCGTGCAGGCGGTTCTCGTGGGCATGCAGCGGGACGGCCTGTTCGCGGAGACTGTGGACCTGCCGGTCCAGCTGGTGCACGATGTGAGCGACCTTGCGGTCACCGACTCGGGCCGGCGCGCTGCTGCGTGCATCGAGCCCGCCGCGTGCAGCATGGTTGCTCTCTCTCTCGCCCGCTTGAGACCCGCGGAGGACGTCCTGATCTTCGGGGCTGGCCCGATCGGTCTGTTCGCGGCCATGCTCTCCCGACTGGCATTCGGAGCCGCGAGCGTCCAGGTCGTCGAGCCCCTCCGGTTCCGCCGCGAGTTCGCCCGGCGGTGGGCGGACCGCGTCTACGACGTGGAGGAGTTCTTCGAGGAGCCTGTATGGAGAAGGACGGACGTTCTGATTGAGGCCTCCGGCCAGCTGGAGAACGTCGGTCGAGCGCTACTGCGCCTCGGCCCCAACGGCCGTGTCGTGCTTCTGGGGCGCTCAGGAAATCCGCTGACCGTGCAGCGGGTCGACCATGTGATCACAAACAACCTCGCGATCATCGGCTCACGCGGTCACCTCGGCGGTGCCGTCGGTGACCTCCTTGATCTCTACCGGGACAAGCGCCTGCCGCTTCACGAGGCGGTGACCGGGGTGGTCCGCGGCCTCGGTGGCCTGAAGGGCGCGCTCGAAGAACCCGCAGCGCTCCCCGCAGAGCACTGCAAGGTGCTGGTGCAGCTGTGATCCTCATACCAAGCAGCGAGCATGTCATTGCAGCCTACCGGTTCGGTCCGGCCGTGATCGACGTGGAGGCGGACGACCCCGACGCCGCCCGCTGGCTGTTGGAATTTCTTACCCCCTGGTTTGAAGCCGCTGCACCCGGTAAGGGCGAGTTCACCGTGCGCCTGACGTGCTCGTCGCCGGCGGTTGCCGCGCTCGAGCGCCGACAGGCTGCGGCAGCCTGCCATCCCGTTGCCTGCTTCGCCCTCGACAGCCAGGTGGTTTCGCTTCCCGCCTGGGCGGAGAACGACGGCGGCACCGTGATCGCGGACTCCGGGCGCAGCTGCTTCTACCGGGTGCGAGGGCGGAGTGTGGAGATCATCGCGCGATCGGGGCTCCGACGGGTGCGGGTCGGGTTTATGCGCGTGGTGCGTGAGATCGCCGCCGCACGCATGCTGGCGCAGGGGAATGTCCTCGACTTTCATACCGCGGCCTTCGCCGTGGGGGGGCGGGCTGTCTTGCTAGTCGGACCGAAGGGGGGCGGCAAGACAACGCTCCTCGTCAGCGTCCTTGCATCGAGCCGAGCGGCCTTGGTTGCCAACGATCGCGTTTTCGTCGACGTCAGCGGACGTCCGGGTCAGGCCTTCGGCATACCGACGTTGGTGTCCCTACCCGATGGTACGCTACAGCTGTTCCCGAACCTGCGGCGCGGCTTCCCCAAGTGTCCCGCCCGGTTGCATACGGCCGAGCTGGAGTCGCACGACGCCGCCACACTCGAGGACGACGATGCGCCGCCGGTCTTTGCCCTTTCGCCGACACAGCTCGCGCGACGGCTCGGCGTTCCAGCCGTGCGCGGCGGGCCGATTGCCGCGGTTGTGTTCCCGGAGATCTGCTCCGCGTCTGAGGCCTGGTCGCTGGAGCCAGTTGCCCCTGCGGACGGAGCCACACGGCTGCGCGAATGTCTCTACGGCACTCGTTCGGGTTCCCGTCCAGGCACCGTCTTCGAAAAGGTCGTGGGTGGCCGAGTCGGTCGCCCGGAAGAGCGAGACACGCTCTTGGACCGGCTCGCAGCTTGGGTCCCGTTCTTCCTGTGTCGCTTGGGACGGGACGCCTACCACGACGGAGCGGACGCGTGGTTACGAGCACTCCCGCTAGGGCTGGCAAGCGGGGCGCGCGGCGCATGAGCCAGTCTCTCGACCCGGAAATCGCAATCGCCCTCGATCGCGCGGGTCTCCGTGCCCGAGCCTTCCGTCGAATCTCGCAAATGCGGCCAGGGGATGCCAGGCGGTCGGTTTACCGGATCGACCTCGAGTCGGGACGCGTGATCAAGGCGCGCCTCCTACCGGATGAGGAGACCGCGCGTCAGCTGTTCGAGATCTGCCGTGACTTACCTGACGCCTTCGCACCAGCCTTGGGCTGCTACGGCGCGGTGCTGCTCGGAGAGTGGATCGACGGCGAGAAACTGGGAGACACACTTCCAAGTGATGCGCACCTGGTCGCCGCGGGGTCCCTTCTCGCCCGGCTGCACGCCACGCCGATCGTGGCCGGCCGTCCGGTGCACGGCAGGCGTAGTACCGCCGCCTGGCGCGACAAGACTGAAGCAGGCCTATGGCAAATCATTGCTGCCGACGAACTCGACGAACAGGATGCGTTGCTGATCCGCGGAGCCCTGGAGCGGCTCGATCCGGGGCAGGCGGTTTTCGGACTGGTGCACACCGACCTGTGCGGTGAGAACGTGGTGGTGGACCGGGCGGGCCGGCTGCACGTCGTCGACAACGAGCGTGTCGGAATTGACGCGCTAGGCTTCGATGTGGCGCGAAGCTGGTATCGCTGGGCGCTCCCGGCGCCAGCCTGGGAACGCCTGCGGTCCACCTACGCGGCCCGGGCGCCCTTCACGGAGCCGCTCGACACGTTCGACTTCTGGAGCATTGTCGCAGTTGTGCACAGCGCCGCGCTACGCGTGCAAAAGGACCGCACGCGCGCATACGTGCCTCTCGATCGCTTACGTCGGATGGCGGCCGACCTTGGCGACCGACGGGCGCCGTGCCGAGAACGCCGATGAGCCGCGCGCCGCGGATCAGGACCGGCGAGGCAGAGCCTCAAGTCATAAACCCTGACGGGCCGGCAGTTGTCTTCTGCATGCCCCAGCGGGGCCACTTCAGTCGGCTGCGGCCGCTGATCTCGGGCCTGGCAGGCGCGCGCACCCCGACGTACGTTTTCACCGACCGCATCTTTCGGGAAGATGTGGAGCGGGCCGGTGGCCGGTTCGTCGATCTCTTCGCGGGGCGGCCGATCGAGAGTGCCGACGCGATCTCGATCCCGATGCCCTGTCGCTACGTGAGCTTCGCCGGCCACTATGGCGATGACGTTGTGCGGGAGGTTGCGGCGCTTCGACCGGCGATCGTTGTCCACGACACGTTCGCGCTGATCGGGACCGTGGTGGCGAACCACCTCGCGCTTCCCCGCGTGAACGTTTGCGCTGGCCACAACTACGCGCCCGCGCCGACCGCGGAGGCCCTGCGCTTGCCACGTATGACCGTATCCGATGAGTGCTGGCGTGCGGTGGGCGTACTCCGCGAACGCCACGGCCTGCACGAGGTCACTCCTTTCTCCTACGTCTCCGCGCTCAGCCCTGACCTCAATGTGTACTGCGAGCCTCCCGAGTTCCTCCGGCCGGAGGAACGTAAGGTCTTCGAGCCGATCGCCTTCTTCGGCTCGCTCTCGGTCAAGGACACAGGCAGTGAGACGGCCTCCTTATCGCTGTTCGGGGCGGATTCCGCGCACCGGCTTCGCATCTACGCATCTTTCGGGACGGTCGTCTGGCGCTACTACGAGACCGAGGCGGTCAGGGTTTTCGAGGCCCTCTCCGAGGCACTCTCCGAAATGAACGATGCTGTGGCGTTGGTGAGTCTGGGTGGCGGGGGTCCCACGGAGCACATACCGCGTCTGGCGCGACGAAACGTGCGTGTCGAGAGCTACATCGACCAGTGGAACGCTCTGGGCGAGGCGTCTGTCTACCTCACCCATCAGGGCCTGAACTCGACCCACGAGTCAATCTTCCAGGGCACGCCGATGATCTCGTATCCTTTCTTCGCGGATCAGCCGAGCCTGGCGAAGCGATGCCAGGAGCTGGGTCTGACGGTGCCGCTGGTGCAAGTGCTGCGCGGACCCGTCGACCCCGGCCACATTCGCGCGGCGCTGGCGCGCGTGGCGGCGGAACGCGAGGCGATGCGGTACCGGCTCGCGGAAGCCCGGCGCTGGGAGATTGAGACCATCCGCAGGCGCGCCTCGGTCATAGAGCGCATCGTTGGCCTGATGCGATGATCTACATCGTCGTGCGAAAAACCACGGACTGGGGCGACGAGGTGACGTTCCGCGCCCAAATTCGCGAGGGGTTCGAGCCGGTGGTCGAGGTATGGAACGCGACGTTCACGATGCCGTATCATATCTTCCGCCGAGAGCTGAAGCGAATCGCCCGGCTGAGCCTGTCGCGCATCCCAGGTGCCGTGTGCGTCCCGCGCGAGGAGGTCCCCGAATATGCCGTCGTCGTGCCGACCGATGACGACGATTGGTTCTCACCGCGACTTGCCGAGGTCCTCGGGGCGAACATCGATGGGCAGCATGTTGGCTACTACTGGCCGAGCAAGTTCATCGAGGTGCCGATCCACCTGCCGCACCGGCTCGGCCTGATCCGGCGCGCGATTTTCCCCCGAACCCGACCACATTTTCTGTGCACGACGAACAACTACGCCGTCGTGATGTGCTCCGAAATGGCCCCGTTCGTCGACAACCACGTCCAGGCGAGCCGCTGGTTCGTTGCCCATCCGGCCGCGGTGAAAAGAGTTGGCGAGCATCTCAGCGTCATGAACCGCACGCTCGCGTCCAGAACCTCGCTGTGGAAGAAGCCGCCGCGGCCCGCTCTGGTCCGCAAGTATCATCGGTACCAGAAACTCTACGGCAGGGCTCTCCCTCCGGAGTTGTCCTGGTGCGAGCAATCCTACGCCATGCTGCGCGACCTCATGGACCAACTGCGACTCCGGAGATAGGCGACGGCGTCGTTCCTCGATAGGGTCAGGTTCAATGCCAGTCACTTAAGCGGCATATTGCCAAGATCGCATCCTTCGAGACGGCGCCTGGAAAGACGGCGCCTCCTCAGGATGGGCGGGAAAAGCATTGCAGCGAAACAAGTTACCGCTCACCCTGAGCTACTAAATCCGAGATTCTTTGCGTGGCGCGAAGATTCTGGCGCTGGATCCTATCTCGACCCTCGCCCGCGCGTTTCTTCAGCGCGGGAGAGGGCAGGGTGAGGGTATAAGCAAGCAGGCGAAGTAGCGCTGGCGCCGTGGCCGAGCTCCCTCACCCCAGCCCTCTCCCACGCGGAGAAGATGCGTGGGCGAGGGGGAAATCTCTGAGTCGACAGTTGGGTTGCGGGTGAAACTCGCGCTAGGGAGGGCGCGTTCTCTCAGCGGCCGTCTCCTATGGTCCGATTTGTCGAGTCCCTCGCTGCGACGCGCGGCTTCATGCTCTTGAGTTTCCACAACGGGCAAGTCTCCTATTCGTGCGCACCCTCACAGGGGCGGTCACTAAGTT